>Ga0180435_10001196_pt1 | contig 27275 bp, 24 predicted proteins | sample SS_ome_3_FD_132467 | JGI IMG/M metagenome (GOLD analysis project Ga0180435, IMG submission 132467) | Hypersaline lake sediment archaeal communities from the Salton Sea, California, USA - SS_3_S_1 metaG | ecosystem: Environmental > Aquatic > Non-marine Saline and Alkaline > Hypersaline >... | reverse complement strand
TATATAGGACACTTTAATCACTCTCTGAATGATAAAAATACTAGCAAGAATACCAATAATTCATTGCTGATTCACAAGGCGTTAATGGATTCTAGAGGTTTATTGCACCAAGAGCTGCATCCTTCAAGGAAGATAACTCTATGTTAGAATTTGAAACATGGATGATAAAGGCTCACCTCCAGTAAAAACTTTCCTGCCCATATCTTTGATACTGGCAATTCCTGGATGGATATTGTTGATCTATTTAGTGACAAAAACAGTTCCGGAATTACAGAACCGCTGGTTGTTCTATGCCGCTATTGTCATCACGATCACAGGGTCTTCGTTTCCTGTTGTGGCGTACTTGAATAGGATCATTAAACCATTCGGTCCAGCAAATTATGAGATCGTTATCCGGGAAGGGATTATGATCGGTCTCTACACAGCTATATTATTGTGGTTGAACAAAGGCCAGGTATTGAATTTTGGTCTGGCATTGATCTTGGCCATTGGTTTAACTCTAGTTGAATTGTTAATCCGGTTGCGATACCGAAGCACCTGGAGTCCAGATTAGCGGTGATAGTTTTCCTCTGGTATCAAAAATGAATGATTTAAGCCGAATACCATCCGTTGATCAGATCCTCACTTCCAAGCAGGGAATATCCTTGGTTGATAATTACGGTCATCAAGCGACAGTAGATGCCGTCAGGGATTGCTTAGCCCTCGTTCGCCAGGATTTCCTTGAAAATGAATCTGAGGTGCCTGATCTGGATTTACTCTTAAAGATGATAGCCGATTTGTTGAGCAAACGGTTAAAACCAACCCTCGTGCCGGTTATTAACGCCTCAGGTGTGATCATTCACACAAATTTAGGACGAGCTCCCTTAAGCAGTTCTGCTTTGGAAGCGGTCAAAAAAGTCAGCGGTGGGTATTCCACGCTTGAATTCAACCTTCAGACCGGTGGGAGAGGTTCAAGGTTAATTCATGCCGAATCTCAGTTCCAACAACTGCTAGGGACTGAATCAGCGCTCGTTGTGAATAACAACGCCTCCGCTGTATTATTAAGTTTGACTGTATTAACCCGGGGTAAAAAAGTAATCATATCCCGTTCCCAATTAGTGGAAATTGGCGGAGGATTTCGCATACCAGAAGTCCTCCGCCATTCAGGAACTGACCTTGTAGAAATCGGGACGACGAATAAAGTTCATCTTTTTGATTATGAACAGGCATATAGCGAAGAAACCAGCGCTGTGATGAGAGCCCACTCTTCTAATTATTCTATCGTTGGTTTTACGAGCGAACCCGAGATCAGTGAAATAGCAAAGAGCGCTCACCAAGCGGGTTTATGGTTTTTTGATGATTTAGGTTCGGGAGCAATGTTGGATACCAGCCCATATGGTTTGAAACACGAACCGATGGTTCAGGAATCACTGGCTGCCGGAGCTGACCTGGTCTGTTTTTCAGGTGACAAGCTCCTGGGTGGTCCACAGGCGGGAATCATCCTGGGCAAAAAAGAATTGATCGATCAATTGAAAATCCATCCCCTGGCCCGAGCGATCCGGGCAGACAAGATGGCGCTCAGCGCACTCTCGGCTACACTGGATCACTATATTAAAGGAGAGGCGCTGGCTAAAGTTCCTGTCTGGCAAATGATATCGGCTGGTCAACCAGAGATAAAGTCCAGAGCAGAAAAATGGAAAAAAAATATCAAGCAAGGGGACATTGTTGAGGCGCAATCGATGGTTGGTGGAGGCTCCTTGCCTGGGGAAACTTTGCCGACATCTGTGTTGGCAATTGACGTGGACCATCCAAATCAGCTGCTGGAGATCCTCCGCAATGGATCGCCTGTTGTAATCGCCAGAGTTGAGGATGACAAGGTATTATTGGACCCCCGTACTGTCTTGCCTGAAACGGATGAGGATTTTATCAATGCATTTCGATCAGCATGGAGCAAATATGAAAAATGATCTCTCTCAAATTATGGAACGGGAAAAGATAGATGCGCTTTGGATAATGGGCAGCGCCTCCCATAACCCGGCAATGACTTATTTCACGGGAAGAGCCCATGTTAGTGGGGCGGACCTATTCCTAATCAGAGGAAAGGAACCGGTGATCTTCTGCAACGCCATGGAGCGGGAGGAAGCAGCCTCTACTGGGTTTGAAACAATTATTACTGCTAAATACGGGTTCCTGAAGATATTGGAAGAATCCCAGGGGAACTTAATGGAAGCAGGTGCTAAACTCCGAAAAATGATGTTCGAGGAGGTTGGCCTGACAAGTGGTCGAGTTGCGATTTATGGTAAGGTAGAAATCGGCCCTATTATTGGGATATTAAAATTCCTGGAAAAAATGTTGCCTGAGATCGAGTTTATTGGTGAGGGAGCGGATTCTATCCTGCTGGAAGCCCGGGCTACTAAGGATATTCATGAGATTGAACGCATCCGTGAGATGGGAAAGATCACCACCAAAGTAGTTGGGAAGACAGCAGCATATTTACAATCCTGCCAGGTAACTGAAGATGAGATCCTGTTGAGAAAGGATGGTGAACCGTTAACAATTGGAGCCATTCATACCAAGATCAATTACTGGCTGGCAGAACTGGGGGTAGAGAATCCACAGGGGTGTATATTTGCAATGGGGCGAGATGCAGGTATACCCCACAGCGCAGGTACACATGAGGATTCCATCCGATTGGGAAAAACAATTATCTTTGATATTTTTCCCCAGGAAGCAGGCGGCGGGTATTTCTTTGATTTCACAAGAACCTGGTGTCTGGGTTATGCCCCGGAAGTAGAAACAGCGATGTATGAGGATGTCAAAGCCGTCTACGAGACCATTATGAAAGAGATGGTAATGGATGAACCTGCGGTCGACTTTCAAGACCGTACCTGTGAGTTATTCGAAGCCCAAGGCCATCGAACGATACGTCAGGATAGCCAGTTGGAATCCGGGTATGTGCACAGCTTGGGCCATGGGTTAGGGTTGGATGTACATGAACGGCCCTGGTTCAGCAAGCGGGGCAGCGATTGTGATTTCTTAGATGCTGGTTCGGTAGTTACGATTGAACCGGGGTTATATTATCCGGAAAAAGGTATGGGTTGCCGTTTAGAAGATACGGTTTGGGTTCGACCGGACGGGAAAATGGAAATTCTGGCTGAATACCCCTATGATCTGGTGCTGCCGATGGAACATTGGAAAGGGTAGAACGTTTGTTTAAGAAACAAGATCAGGTGATGGTATGAATGAAATTCAGGTTGAAGAAACCTCGAGGGAAAATTTGGAAAATCCGCTGGCGCGCATTCTGGGCATCGAGAGCTCGTGTGATGAAACCGCAGCAGCTGTTGTTGAAAATGGCCGTGAGATCCTTTCCAACGCAGTGGCCTCCCAGGTTGACTTGCATGCCCAGTTTGGTGGCATATTTCCCGAAGTTGCCTCAAGGCAGCATATTCTTTCCATATATCCAATTGTTGACCAGGCTCTAAAGGACGCGCATTTAAAACTATCTGACCTGGATGGTATAGCTGTAACTCGCGGTCCTGGACTTCCAGGATCCTTGGTGGTTGGTATTAATATGGCAAAGGGATTGGCGATAGGCAGTGGGTTACCATTACTTGGAATCAATCACCTTGAGGGACATCTTTATTCAGCCTGGCTTGGAGAAGAAGGGAAGAAAAAGAAGAAGGTTCCCAAATTTCCGCTCCTGGCATTAATTGTGTCTGGTGGTCATACTGAATTGATCTTAATGAAAGATCATCTGGTGTATGAGCGCCTGGGAAGCACATTGGATGATGCTGCAGGAGAAGCTTTTGATAAGATTGCCAGACTGCTGGAATTGGGTTACCCGGGTGGGCCTGCGATCCAGGAAGCTGCCCTGGAAGGAGACCCCAATGCTTTTGATTTTCCGCGCTCCTGGTTGGATGATAGTTTTAACTTCTCTTTCAGCGGCCTGAAAACTTCTGTTTTGCGAACTGTGCAACAGCTTGAAAAACAAAAGAGCAAGCTGCCGATTAAAAACTTGGCATCCAGCTTTCAGGCGGCTGTAGTGGACGTGTTATTTCAGAAAACGTTACGGGCGGCTGAGGAATTTGGTACAAAAGATATCCTGATTGCAGGGGGTGTTTCAGCCAATCAGGAATTACGGGATAAGTTTAAGGGGCAGAAAAAATACAGGGTTCATATCCCCCCCCTGTTCTTATGCACAGACAATGCAGCTATGATTGCCGGAGCTGGATGCTATCGATTCCATGCCGGTCAGCGAGATACTCTTGAAATGGATGCAGCGCCGACCTGGTCGATCTCTGATCTATAATATTTTACCTTTACTGGTTCGACATTTAAGTTAGAAAACTACCGGAGGTATATAATGGCTGGTTTTTATAAATTCCTAAATAGAATAAAAACAGCTCAATGGATTCTTATCGCAGCTGGTGTATTGTGTGGGGCTATCGCTTTAGTGATTGGTATATCAGATAATCTCCCAGGCATTATCCTCCTCTACGTTGGGTTAGTTTGTTTTGCTTGGGCTTGGGTTTGGAATTGGCGCTCATCACGAGAATTTTGGATATTGTTGTTGATCTCGCTGGCAGCTTTTCCTGTAGGTGTAGTATTCCATAACCTTCTTTATGCTTTGGGAACATTAGTAGTGGGAACCCGGATTCTATTTGCTATCGTGGATTTCATCGGGGCGTTCTTCTTCCTGGTTGCTGTTGTAGCAGCAGGTCCAGCAGCATTGGTAGCATTGGTTGGAGGTATTTACACCAGCTGGCAAGGGATGACCAGACTAACGAAGACCAACCGCAGTTACCGACGATTCGTTCAGAAACACCAGGTCAAAGATAAAGAATTGTACAAGCTTCTCACCCTGGTCAAACAATCTGCTTCCGGGGCAAACCGGCAGCCGTTGAAGTTCATACTCTCCAACACTGAAGAAAAGAATGACAAGATCTTCAGCACACTATCCTGGGCTGGATATCTGAAAGATTGGGATGGCCCAGAAGTAGGGGAAAGACCATCGGCTTATATTATCCTTCTTGGAGACACTGAGCTGGCCAATAGTTTCCAGTATGATGCAGGTATTGCCAGCCAGAGCATCACTTTGGGTGCTGTTGAAATTGGATTAGGTGGGTGTCTGATTGGATCGATCAAGAGAGATGTTCTACGGAAAGCCCTGGTGATTCCTGAGCAATATGAGATCTTGCTGGTGATCGCTTTGGGAAAACCTGCTGAACAAGTGATGATTGAGGAAATGAGTGTGGATGGTGAGATAAAATACTATCGGGACGAAAAGGATATTCACCATGTGCCGAAGAGGGGTTTGGAAGAGTTGATTCTGGAATTGTAAAATCATCCCGTAACGTTTCTCATTCCTATTCCATAAAAAAAAAGCATCGCAAAACTTGCGATGCTTTTTCAATTTCTGATATCACGATAAATTGATCTGAGCCTGATGTTTTTTCAGCCAGGCGACCAACTGGCCGCCCAGGAAAATTCCTCCCAGATCAAAGACTAGATCTAGCCAGCTAAAAGCTCGGTAAATTAGAAATAATTGTGAAAGCTCTTCTAAGGCGACTACAAATATTACTACCAGACTCCCTAGTAAGAACTTAAAATAAAGGATTTGGACCTTTTTCCCTTTGAGTAGGAGATTAACAAGAAATGAAAGTACTCCCATTAGAATGAAATGACCAATCTTATCTAACCCTGGAATACTGTATATGAATGGGAAGTATTTTGATCCAAGGCCAAGATTGGCGATGACTACGATCAGGATCAAGATCAGGATGAATACCCCGGTCAACCACTTAATTAGTCTCATTTATCACTTGATGAATGGCTGCTAAGCTGATCGGGCCTTCACGTAAAATTTTCAGCTTTTCTCCACTGCAATCCAACACGGTAGACGCCTGACCACCCGGGACAGTCCCACCATCCAGGATCAGGTCGATTCGACCTGCTAGCTGGTGTAATACATTATCGGCCGTCAAAGCGCTAGGTTCGCCGGATAAATTGGCAGAGGTTGCTGCAAGCGGGCCTGTTTCTCTTAGTAAATTCCGGACCTGATCATGATCGGGAATGCGAAGGCCGACAGTAGGCCAGGGTGAGAGGTTGCCAGGCAGCTCAGGTAGCATTGGCAAAACCAGGGTCAAGGCCCCGGGCCAAAAATTATCTATGATTTGTTGGACAGATAAGGGAATTGGCGGAGTGATCTGATCTAGATCATCCACATCACTAACTAGAATTGGTATTGCTTTGAGGTGGGAACGTCCCTTAACATCGTAGATCTTGTTGATGGCTTTTTCATCAAACGCAGAAACACCTATGCCATAAACAGTGTCTGTAGGAAATGCGACAACCCCGCCTGCTTGGACAACAGCAGTAGCCTTATTAAAAACATTTGGATGGCTCAAGGAGAGGATTTCCGTTTCCTTATTCATTGATCTGAATGCTTAAATAGCGGTCTTGGCCTGATAGATCCTGAACGAGGTGCATAGTGATTCCTGGCCAGACTTCCTTGGCGAGAGCTAGTGCTAAAGCCCCGCAATCCTCATCTAACTCCAGAAAAACTGCACCTCCGGGATTGAGGTGTTGCCCTGCTTCTTTCAGGACTTCCTTAATATAGTGTAATCCATCTTGCCCACCATCCAATGCCAAACTCGGTTCGGATAGATAGACATCTAATGATCTTAGTTTTTCTGAGGGTATATAAGGTAGGTTAGCAACCAATAGGTCAATGGGCGAGGTGATTCCCGAAAAAAGGTCCCGTTCCAGAAAATGAATCTGAGACATGACTTTATGTCTGCTGGCATTTTCTTTAGCCACTTGCAGAGCTTGGAGGGAAATATCGGTTGCGATTATTTGTAGGTCAGGAATGGATTTTGCAAGCGAGATAGCGATGCAGCCGGAACCGGTGCCAATCTCCAGGCAGGATCTCTTTCCGGGATTTGCATCCAGCCACTCCAGAGCCAATTCAACCAGACCTTCAGTTTCTGGGCGAGGGATTAGTACATCAGGAGTGACTTTATAACTTAGTCTAAAAAATTCCCATTCGCCGATTACGTAGGGTAGAGGTATGCCATCTTGGAGTTGCTTAATTGCTTTGGATAAAAGTTGATTTTGGGAAGGTGATAAATCTGGAGAAGGATGAGCGAGGAGCTCGGATTTGGATTTCCCGATGATATGGCCCAATAAGACCAGGGAGTCCAAGTAAGGGGATTCACTGTGGGAACTGAGTTGATCCTGAATATACTTCAGCATGGTTTTTGAGGATTATTTAGTCTTCTTCAAATCCTGCTTCGGCAAGGCGTTTGGCTTCATCATCGGTAGCCAGTTCATCAATAAAGGGATCGATTTCACCATCCAGAACCGCTGCCAATTGATGCACAGAAAAATTTATACGATGATCCGTGATCCGGGACTGGGGAAAATTATAGGTCCGTATCTTCTCAGATCGATCTGCGGAGCCAACCTGGGATTTGCGATCAGCGTCTTGTTCTTGCTGGCGTTTTTCTTCTTCGATCTCAAATAATCGGGCTTTAAGAATGCTAAGAGCGCGAGCCCGGTTTTGTCCCTGGGAGCGTTCATCCTGGCACTGTACAACAATGCCGGTGGGTTTATGTGTCAGTCGGATGGCAGTTGAGTTTTTCTGCACACTCTGGCCGCCTGGGCCACCTGCTTTATATACATCCATTTGAATGTCGCTTGGTGGGATCTTAATTTCATCCACATCATCAACTTCAGCCAGTACCGCTACAGTGGCTGTGGAAGTATGGATGCGCCCTTGTGACTCGGTATCGGGTACTCGCTGAACTCTGTGGACACCTGATTCGTATTTTAATTTGGAAAACACATTTTTACCTTTAATCAAGGCGGTCACTTCTTTTAACCCCCCCACGCCACTTTCACTTAGTGACATGACTTCGATTTTCCATTTCTGTCGTTCGGCATAGCGGCTGTACATGCGATACAGATCACCCGCAAATAGCCCTGCTTCATCTCCACCGGCACCTGCGCGAATTTCCAGAATGACGTTGCGTCCATCGCGAGAATCGCGAGGAACCAGCATAAGTTTCAGTTTGCCTTCAAGCTCGGTGATTTCTGCTGCAAGGCTGGAAATTTCCATTTCAGCCAGTTCTTTCATGTCCTGATCGCCAGTTTCTGCCAGTGATTTTGCCCCTTCCAACTGTTCCAAGGACTTTTTATAGCGCTGGATGGATTCTACAAACGGATCCAATTCCGCTTTTTCCTTACCAAGGTCAGCTGCCAATTGGTAATCGTCGCCCACCGTTAACAACTTCTGATTGACTTCGTCGTAGCGGTTTTCAATACCGGCTAATTTCTCTAATAGCATTTTCATAAGGTCTTCTCTTGGACTCTATTTTGGCAATCGCGGGAGAAATTATACCACTCTGGTTATGATAGGGAGATAAGATGAAGAGATGACTGAATGACTGAGTGACTTGATGACTCGTCTCCGTCTCTCCCGACTCCCAGCCTGCTATTCTCCTGAAGGTATTCCATTGCATGCAGTGTTCGTTCATGCTATAATTCAGTCGTTCAAACCCCTCATTAAGGTCAAATAGAACCACGTTTATCCCCCATTCCCGCTTTTGCGATCATAAGTTGGTGTATTCTGTTGGAGATTTCTCCAATTTAATTCTAATTGTATTATCTACAAATTAAGGTTATCCCTATCGAGAGAAAATATGGAAACAAAAGAACTCTTAGCCAAACCCTTGGCTGAATTACGGCAAATTGCCGAAGAATTAAATGTTAATCGGGCCAAATGGCTCAAAAAAGAAGTGCTGCTGCTAGAAATCAAACGGGCGGACGCAGAACTAAATGGTCGTGAGGTCCGGGGAGGTATCCTTGAAATCATGAGTGAAGGAATCGGTTTCCTGCGCTCGGCCAATTACATGTCCGGACCGGATGATATTTATGTTTCCCAATCACAGATCAGGCGTTTTGATCTGCGCAGTGGAGACATGGTGATCGGCGATGTCCGCCCTCCCAGGAATTCTGAGAGGCATTATGGATTGTTAAAAGCAGAAAGTGTTAATGGCCTCGATCCTAATGAAGCCAAACGGCGACCCGATTTTCACTCCCTGGTACCCATATTTCCTAATGAACGTTTTAACTTAGAAACCTCCCCGCATATCACTTCCACTCGCCTCATCAACCTTATCACACCGGTTGGCCGTGGTCAGCGAGGATTAATCGTATCTCCACCCAAAGCCGGGAAAACGACCATCTTGAAAGAGATGACCAACGCCGTATCAAGCAAATATCCCAATGTGCATCTGATCGTGGCGTTGATAGGTGAGCGTCCGGAAGAAGTGACGGATATGGATCGATCAGTGGACGCTGAAGTGATCTCGTCCACATTCGATGAGCCAGTATCCTCACATGTACGTGTAGCAGAAATGGTACTCGAAAGGGCGAAGAGATTAGTTGAATCCGGTATGGATGTAGTGGTGATGTTGGACTCGATAACGCGCTTGGCCCGGGCTTATAACCTGGTGGTCACCCCCTCAGGAAGAACACTCTCCGGTGGTATTGACCCATCTGCCTTATATCCACCCAAACGTTTCTTCGGCGCTGCCCGAAACATTGAGGATGGCGGTTCCCTGACCATCATTGGGACCTGCCTGGTTGATACAGGCTCAAGAATGGATGATGTGGTATATGAGGAATTCAAAGGAACGGGGAACATGGAACTCCATCTTTCCCGCACCCTGCAGGAACGGCGGGTTTTCCCAGCAATCGATATATCTCGCTCTTCAACCAGAAGGGAAGAGTTATTACTAGGGCCAGATCTCACTCCACGAGTCTGGTTAATGCGCAGGATGTATGACCAAATGGTCTCAGATCCTCCCCATGGCGCTGGTATGGACCAGTCAAGTGCTACTGAAACAATACTGAAGAGAATCAGTGAGACCAGCGATAATGAAGAGTTCCTGGCCACTCTGAACGAATAAAATTTCGTCTAGTAGTAAAATATAGAAATGCGTAGGGACTTACTGCTTTCCTGGTTTTTATGGGTTGTAGCGTTAATCTTTTTAGCTGGCGCTGGATTTTTATCCTGGGTCAAATATTTTACCGATCAAGAGATCTCATTAACCCAACCAAAACCAATCAATGTTATTCAACAACCTCAACAGGACGCGGACAACTATCGCATCCCGGATTTTGAGTTGGATTGGTCTGAACCAGCTATTACACGGGCCTCAAAACTTTTTACTGTTATTCCTGAGAGAGAAAACACGAAGGTCATACCACACCTGGTTGCTGCTAGCGAATCCTTGTTTGGTATAGCTAATCAATTTAACTTGGAACCGGAATCAATCTTGTGGTCGAATTATGATACGCTGCAGGACAGTCCCCATTCTCTCACTCCGGGGATGGAACTGATGATCCCACCGATTGATGGGATCTACTACCAGTGGGAAGTTGGGGATAATATTGATTCTGTCGCTGCCAAGTTTAAGACCGAACCGGATTTGATCATCAATTGGATAGGCAACGACATCGATCTGTTAAACCCTGTTTTCGAAGCGGGTGAGATGGTGATGATTCCGGGCGGAAAACGTGATTTGCAGCAGTGGATCATACCAACCATCTCTAGAGGCGCTGCTGGAGTGTCTTCCGGTATCTATGGAGGGGGAGCCTGTTCTGGTCCCTTTGAAGGTTTATACGGTGGAGGCGGCTTCATTTGGCCTACGGTTGGTCATACTCTTTCAGGAAATGACTATTGGTCTGGTCACTTGGCAATAGATATTGGCCTGGTAGTTGGTGAACCAGTTTTTGCCTCGGACGCAGGAGTGGTTGTTTTTGCAGGATGGGCTACCGGGGGATACGGCTATGTAGTGGTGATAGACCATGGCACGGGATACCAGACCCTTTATGCCCACCTTTCTGGTGTTACATCAAGCTGCGGCCAGAGTGTTGTACAAGGCCAAACGATTGGATTGGGTGGTAATACGGGTAACTCAACCGGTGCGCACCTTCACTTTGAAGTTCGCTTCCAGGGAGGTTTTGTAAATCCCTGGTTTGTATTGCCCCCACCCTAATTATTACTAAGAGGAGCTTAAGATGGGAATTGATAAACAGGACCAGGATTTCGAAACTGAAGTGATTGCTGAAACAGATAATTTTCTTGCCTGGCGAGCAGATGAACCCGATGGCGAATCCACTTATCACCTGGAACTTAATAATCTAACTGTACACTTTTTCGCTGAAGAATGGGAAGAGTTCTTGAAATTGGTCGGAATGATATAAAAAGCACCCGGAGATTGGCGAGTTAAGATGTTAATGCCACTCCCGATTTGAAAAGGGACAGAGCCCTTTAAGAAAGGCTTCGTCCCTTTTTATTAATCAACCCAATCAAACGAGCGTTTAACCGCTTTTTTCCACCCTTTATATTGTTTTTCTCGTTCAGTCTCTTCCATTGCAGGTATCCAGACCCGATCTTCCTGCCAGTAATCCCTCAAATCATCCTGATCGTTCCAGACGCCCACAGCTAATCCTGCGGCATAAGCTGCTCCCAAAGCTGTTGTTTCAGTGATAGTTGGTCGAATCACTGGGACATTCAAAATATCTGCCTGGAATTGCATGAGTAGTTCATTCTTTACCATACCTCCATCCACTTTCAGGGAAGCCAACATGATCCCGGTATCTTTTTCCATAGCTGCCAAAAGTTCTTTGGTTTGAAAAGCAGTAGCTTCCAGTACCGCCCTTGCGATGTGAGCTTTAGTAATAAAACGCGTCAATCCAGCTATTACTCCGCGGGCGTTCGACTGCCAATAAGGTGCATACAGACCGGAAAAGGCAGGTACAAAATAGATCCCACCATTATCTTCGACCTGATTTGCTAGTTCTTCCACTTCGGCAGATTCCTGGATTAATTCCAGGTTATCCCGCAGCCACTGGACAAGGGCACCAGTGATTGCGACAGAGCCTTCCAGGGCATAAATCGGTTTGGCGTCTCCAATTTTGTACCCCAGGGTGGTTAACAGACCATGTTCGCTAAGTGTTGGTTCTTCGCCGGTGTTCAATAACAGAAAACAACCTGTTCCGTAGGTGTTCTTCGCTTGACCTGGATCAAAACAAGTCTGACCAAATAATGCCGCATGCTGATCGCCCAAGATTCCAGCAATTGACAATCCGGATAAGGATCCTTTGGCTTTTCCATATAACTCACTTGATGATCGAATTTCTGGCAATATGGCTTCTGGAATATTGAATATTTTCAGGATATCCTTATCCCACTCCAGGCTTTTGAGATCCATTAACATCGTTCGGGAAGCATTGGTCACATCAGTAACGTGTCGACCGTTTTCTTCAGCTCCAGTGAGATTCCACACCAACCAGGAATCAATTGTGCCAAATAGAAGCTCGCCATTAAGTGCTTTTTCACGTGCACCTTTCACATTATCCAGGATCCAAACTATTTTTGGACCAGAAAAATAGGTGGCTAATGGCAGACCAACCTTAGAACGAAAGCGATCCTGACCTTTTTTCCCTGCAATATCAGTGCAGATCTGGTCAGTCCTTGTGTCCTGCCAGACGATGGCATTATAGACAGGTTGGCCTGTTACTTTTGACCAGATAACAGTTGTCTCGCGCTGGTTGGTTATACCGAGTCCTGCCAGCTCTGTATGATCAAGTTTGGCATTATAAAGGGCTTGATTGATCACATAGATGGAATTTTCCCAGATTTCCATTGGGTCATGTTCTACCCACCCGGGTTGAGGGTATATTTGACGGTGTTCTTTCTGGCAGCTGCTGATGATTTCCCCGGATTGGTTGAAGAGGATACACCGGGTGCTGGTAGTCCCTTGATCTAGTGCTGCAATGATCTTAGCCATGAATATTCCTGCCTTATTTATCTCATATCACCAAGTAACCTTTTTGAATTATAACGAAATTGCTTCCAGCTTCACAGTGCAAAAGGGCGGGGATCAAGAAAAAGATCAGATGGGATATAATGAAAATGTTAAACGACGCCCAGGAAAAGTTATAATAACCTCAATCCTGAGACCCCATGTTCCTGGGACATAAATCTGGATTTCATATGACCTCTACCCTCTATTTAATTGATGGACATGCCCTGGCTTACCGAACGTATTTTGCCCTAACCAGCGGAGGGACCAACCCGTCCAGGTGGCTTACCAGCAAGGGTGAACCTACAGCCGGTATCTATGGTTTTACCAGTGTCTTGCTGCGTTTGCTGGAACAAGAAAGGCCTGATTATCTGGCAGTAGTTTTCGATACTGGAAAAACTTTTCGGGATGATATTTACCCGGATTACAAAGCCACCCGTGAAAAAATGCCAGATGATCTTCGGGTCCAGATCGAACGAATCAGGAAACTGGTTGATACCTTTAATATTCCACGCGCTGAATTGGAAGGATATGAGGCAGATGATGTCTTAGGAAGCCTCGCCAACTGGGCTGTAGACAAGGGTTTGGCGGTTAAGATCATAACAGGCGATAAGGATCTGCTGCAGCTGGTGAACGAACGCATCACAGTCAACCTACCTGGAAGATCACTTAGCGATGCCAGGGATTATTTTAGGGAAGATGTGAAAGAATCAATGGGGGTCTGGCCAGAACAGGTAGTGGATTTCAAAGCCATAATTGGGGATCGCTCTGACAATATTCCCGGGGTCTACGGAGTGGGGGAGAAGACAGCTGTAAAACTCCTGGAAGAATACAAAACCCTTGACAATATTTATGAACATATTGATGAAGTAGGCGGCCGGTTCCAGACAAAACTAATAGAAGGAAAAGAGGATGCCTATCTGAGCCAGAAGTTGGCAACTATTGTCAGCGACCTGGGAGTCGAGATCGATTTGGATCAAGCCAAACCAGATCAGTTTGATCCCCTAATGGTCAGAAATATGTTCCGGGACTTGGAATTCGGTTCTCTTTTGAACAGGTTGGCAGTCGTTGAGGAGATATATGGAAAATCGGTAGCCGAAGGGCAAATGAATCTCTTTGTCGAAGCAAAAGGACAGGCCCCGGAATTCTTAACTACAACACAACCCCCCGGGTCCATTGAAGTTGAGATAATCACTACAGAGACACAATTAAAGAAATTAGGAAAGATACTCTCGAATGCTGCTCAGATCGCATTTGACACTGAAACCACCTCTACAGATCAAATGCAGGCAAAACTAGTCGGGATCTCATTGGCTGTTTCCGATGACGGTGGATACTATATTCCAGTAGGGCATAATGATGGAGAACAGCTGCCGCTGGAGCAAGTCCTTGATGTATTAAGGGGCCCTCTGACGGATCCAGAAATCCCTAAACTGGGTCATAACTTGAAATATGATTATGTCCTATTAGCTCGTGCTGGACTTAAGGTTCAACCACTCAGCTTCGACAGCATGATCGCTGAATGGTTAATCAATCCTTCATCCAGGAATCTAGGGTTAAAGAAGTTGGCCTGGGTACGTCTGGATCGATCGATGAGTGAAATTGAAACTCTGATTGGTAAAGGCAAATCCCAGATCACGATGGCTGAAGTCGCCATCCAGGATGCGGCCCGGTATGCAGTTGAGGACGCCGTTATGGTGCTTTTACTTCAACCAGTCCTGTTACAGGATTTGAAGGATACGGAAAGCATAGATTTGTATCGGGATATCGAAATGCCCCTGGTTCCAATCCTGGCCGCTATGGAAATGGAAGGTATAGGATTAGATACTGCCTTTCTGGCAGAAATGTCTATCCGGCTGGAAGCTGAACTGGATCAGTTGGAGGAAAAGATATATAAGGGAGTTGGCCAAGCATTTAACCTTAATTCCCCCAAACAACTTTCGGAGGCTTTGTTTCAGACATTGAAACTGCCTCCCCCAGGGAGGAGCACCAAAACAGCAAGTGGTTATTATTCAACCGCGGCGGATGTGCTTAGGCTGTTGAAAAAAGAACACCCGGTCCCAGCATGGGTACTTCAGTATCGAGAGTATTCGAAATTAAAGTCCACCTACGTGGATGCTTTGCAGGAACAGGTCAATCCAGAGACTAAAAGAGTTCATACTGCTTATAATCAAACCGGATCTGTTACTGGCCGTTTAGCTTCTACTGACCCGAATCTTCAAAATATACCGGTCAGAACTGAGTTGGGTAAGCAGGTTAGAGAAGCATTTGTCGCATCGCCTGGAATGTCACTGGTCGCGGTGGATTATTCCCAGATAGAACTTAGAGTAGCGGCCCATATGGCTCAGGATCAAGCTATGTTGGAAGCTTTTCAGGAAGGCCGGGATATTCATTCTACTACAGCTGCGGCGATCTATGATATCCCCCTTGATCAAGTGAGTTCCGAGCAGCGGCGAGAAGCTAAAGCAATCAACTTCGGTTTGATCTATGGCATGAGCTCCTTTGGACTGACCCAAACAACTGATTTGACTTTGGCAGAGGCAGAGATCTTTGTCGAAACCTATTTCAAGCGTTTTCCTGGAGTTAAATCTTACCTGGACAATATCAAAGTCCAGGCCAAAGATATCGGCTATGTAGAAACTTTACTGGGAAGGAGAAGATATTTCCCTCGGTTAGCAACAACTACAGATCATAATCTGCGGCGGCGGGAAGAAAGGGAAGCCATTAATGCCCCGATCCAGGGAACGGCGGCTGATATTATGAAATTGGCTATGATATCTGTCGCGGATGAATTGGAGAAATCTGAGCTAACGGGCAGGATATTGCTTCAGGTTCACGATGAACTTGTGCTTGAAGTTCCAGAGAACGAAGTTAACAAAACTATTAAGCTTGTACAATCTGCCATGGAAGATGTATACTCTTTAAAGATTCCCCTTTTGACGGATGCCCAGTATGGTCAAAATTGGGGTTCATTGGTGAAATACAAAGAAGAATGATGAAGAGAGATTTTAATGACTGATCAAATGCAAGAGCTCCAAAATCTGATATCAAAAGGCAATTCGGCTGCTTGGGATCAGAAGTGGAATGATGCGGTAACTTATTATCAACAGGCTCTCGAAATTGATCCTGAAAACTTCAAGGCAATGACAAATGTCGGTCTGGCCTATTTTGAAATGCATGAGTATCATGAAGCGTTAAAATCCTACTCAAAAGCAATCGAATTAAATGCTGAAGACCCGGCCCCGTACGAGAAGATGTTCTTGATCTATGTAGCCCTTGACCAACCAAATGAAGCAGTCAAATCAGCTTTACATGCGGCAGAATCTCACCTGAAGAACGAGGATATCCAGAAGGCGATCGAAAATTGGAAGCGAGTTGTTGGGATCGATCTACATAATATTAAAGCCCACGCCAGATTGGGTATGGTTTACGAAAGACTTGGTAAGAAAAAATTGGCAGTAAGTGAATACATTAACACTGCTGGCTTGTTACAGCTTTCAGGGAATACTGAAAAAGCTTCTGAATCTATCGATCGGGCTCTGCAGTGTTCGCCCGAAAATATTATTGCCCTGAGAGCTAGGGAGATCCTGCACCAGGGCCGTCAGTTACCACTCCCAGAACCTGTTTTAACCGATCCAGCGGACGAAATTAAGTTTGAAGTTGCCGAGTTGGAATCACCGGAACCGGCGAAGCCAATAACATATGATAATCCGATCATTGAAGCAGTTGACAAGGCCATGATCATCCTGGCTGAAGCTCTGTTTGAGGAACAGATCTTTGAAAAGGATAGTAAAACACAGAGGAATGTTGAATTGGATGAAGGGTTAAGCTGGAACCTGGATGGGGGTTCGGACCTGACAGATGACAGTTTATTAAAACTTCATGTATCGCAGGCGATTGAACACTATTCATCCGGTAAAGAAAAAGAAGCCGCTGACCATATTAAGTCAGCAATTGACGATGGTTACACAAACCCGGCAGCATATTTTCTATTAGGTTTCCTATATACTAAGCTTGGCAGAGTAGAGAGTGCCACGCGGTCCCTGACAAAATCAGTTCCACACGAGAATTTTGCCCTGGCCTCTCGTTTGCTGTTGGCAAATCAGTACAGCAGCGCAGAGCAGTGGGTTGAAGCTAGCAAAGAATACCTGGAAGCCCTGCGCATTGCCGATACATCCCTGGTTGACAAAGATGATGTGGAAGATTTGATACATCTCTACGAAGTGATGATGGATGATCTCGAACAACGTGAGGGGGATGAAGCTTATATTGAAATGAGCAAACATATCGAGGAATTGTTGCTTCGATCTGATTGGCGAGATGTCTTAACTGACCTGCGAACCAAAGGTAGGTCGGAAGACGGTATATTGCTGCCCCAGATGGATGCGCTGCTGGATGATCGCAGAAGCCAGATTATGGGTATCCACAGGAATATCATGGATCTTGCGTCAGAAGGTTTTTACGGCGCAGCCATGGAAAAAGCATTCTTCGCTCTCAGGAATGCGCCCACTTTCCTTCCTCTGCATGTCACTATTGGTGATCTGCTTATGGAACAGGACAAGATTTCCGGCGCAGTAACAAAATATCTTGCTGTGGCAGATGTCTATGTTGTTCAAGGGAAAACTGAACGCGCTTTGGCGATGTTGAAAAAAGTTATTGATATCCAGCCAATGAATATTGAAGTCCGCCAACGTCAGATTGACTTATTGGAAGAGTACGGGAAGAAAGAAGAAGCAATAACTGAATATATCAACCTGGCTGAGGTTTTCTTCCCCCTGGCGGAATTGGACAGTGCTCGAGTTGCTTATTCAAAAGCCCTGGAATTGGCAAAGACGACTTCTGATGAAGGGGGAATAAAGCTCAAACTTCTTTACCGGTTAGCTGATATTGATATCCAGCGCCTGGATTGGGAATCTGCGATCAATACATACTCAGATATTTGTGAATCTTCACCTCAAAATCAGAAGGCAAGTATTTCTCTGGTAGATCTGAATTATCGTTTAGGTCAAAAACCCGCTGCTGAACAGGAAATTAATCGTTTTGTGGAGCAGTACGATATATCAACTGATTCCGAGACAATTCATGGTTACCTGGCTGCTTTAAAAGATGAGATTCCAAGCGAGGACTACATTATCAGACGCCTGGTAGATCTTTTCAAGCACCTGGGTCAACGGGATCTAGCAATTGGCGAGTTGGACAAGTTAGGTGAATTGCTGCTGGACAGCGGCCGCAGGCAAGATGCAGTTGAAGTCATTGAAGAGATCATCAGCTTAGAACCGTCCAACGTAGAGGCCTATCAGAAATTATTACAGCAGTTGCGGTCTTAATAAAGTAATTCCCGTAATTAATTGGTATTACCAAAATCTTGGCACCTCATTGAATACTGGATTGGTTTGAATGGTGGACCTTCAAGATCAAATCAAAAAGTCTTTGGCAGGTGATTTGGAATCTTTTAACCAAATCATATTGTCTTTCCAATCCCTGGTTTACAACCAGGCATACCGGATCATCGGTGAACCGGATGCCGCTGCAGATGCAACCCAGGAAGCTTTTATCTCTGCTTACAAAAAACTGCATACGTACCGGGGGGGATCTTTTAAAAGCTGGCTGCTTCGGATTGTCAGCAATGCCTGTTATGACGAATTTCGCCAGAGAAAAAGAAAGCCGGTAGTTCCCTTATATCCGGAAGGGGATGATGGGGATGAAATGGATTCCGCCAGCTGGTTGGAAGACCCATCCGATAAACCCGAAGATACATTGGTGCGTAGAGAACTTTCTGATGCAATCCAATATTGTTTAGATCGATTGGAATATGATTTCCGGACAATCGTGGTCTTGGTTGATATCCAGGGCATGGATTATGCTTCTGCGGCAGAGATCACAGATCGTCCTTTGGGTACGGTCAAGAGCCGACTTGCTCGAGCTCGGATTAATCTCAAAGACTGCCTACAGGGTTTTAAGGAACTTTTACCCCATGGATTTCGTCATGTAGGTGAGGTTTAATGGAAATGAAGATATCAAACAGGGATTGGGTTCAATTGTCTTCCTACCTGGATGGGGAATTGAACTCGCGGGAAATTACAAAGCTTGAAGAAAGGTTAACTGATGAACCTGTTCTTCAACATGCCCTGGAAATACTGCAGCAGACAAAATTAACATTACGGCAGACACCAAAACTGAAAGTACCCCGTAATTTTTTTCTGACCCCGGATTTAGTAGGTTTAAAAACCCGTCCGCGACCTGTTAGAGTATATCGGCTAGCTTCGGCTTTGATGACGTTTATGTTGATCGGTGTTCTGGTATTAGATTTTGGGAGGACGTTCGTAAGCGGTTCGATGGCCCCTGCTGCACCCAAAGAAGTAATGCTAGAAGCAGTTGCTGACGCAGCCGTTGATGTTCTTGATGAACCTGCCTTGATGGAAGCCGAGGGGGAGATGGAGTCAGACCGGGCTGTTTCTGAATTTGAAGCCGGAGCATCCCCGGAAGAAGAGTCTCCCGCTCCACAAGTGGCAGCTGAAGCTGTAGAGGAGGGAGAGGCGCTAGGAGCTGCAAAGGAAGCTGAAAGTAAAAGTACGGAAGAAGAAGCTACAGATGTAGATGCTTCTACAAACCAGGCAGAAGAATGGCAGGAGGATGAAGATGCGGAAGAGCTTCCAGTACCCAGCCTGACATTTGCTCCTGAAACTCCAGGAACCCCGGTTCCTGAACCTTCACCTGCAGTGTATTATCCAGATGAAGAGATTCATAGAATAGAGAAGGTAACTACTTTCGATCCTTACCGGATCCTGGAGATAATCTGTGGACTAGGTGCAATAAGCTTTGGAATTACCGCCTGGGTGATTAAAAGAAGAAAATCCTGAAATCTTATTTTTCCAAAAATGTAAAAAAAAAGCCCGGGTCCAGTTCTCCCGGGCTTTTCATTTTTATATATATCCGCGAATATTGTTTATCCCTTCACAGCCTTGCGAACATCATTGAGTGTTATTCGTCCTTCAGAGCCAGTGCCTTTGACTGATTTGAGGTCAATGCCTTCTTTTCCAGCCAGCTCTAAAGCTGCCTTGGTTGCATTTACCTCAACATGATCTTCCAGATCTTCGCCAGATACATCTGTCAGGAATGCTTGAGGAATTTCTTCAGATGAATAATCAGCAGCTGGAACAACCGCTCCCCCAGTCTCTGGATATTCTCTGGTGCCAAAGCGAGTCAGGACCACAGCGCCTGTTACCCACAGCCCCAGAATAAATTTTGGTAAGAAACCAACGCAGGGCACAATATGCTGGAAACCATTGAACAAGAGTGAGAGTATGAACATTCCTACTCCTGCCAGGATGGGTGTCGCCCACTTCTGATCCAGAGCCTCAGCTAACTTCTTTCCTATCTCTATGCTCAGAGATACCATCCCGACTATCCAGGCAGCTAAAAGGGCAAGGATACCCAGCAAGCTGATTGGACTGAGGAGGATAGTCAGGAGCAGAGCTATCAATACCAGGGGGGCAATGAATGTTATTCCTAATCCAACCACGATTGACATCACTGGTTGTCCGAAAGCAGCTCGGTTGACTACCGGAGCCTGATTTTGGAAGAAAAGCGCGACCAATACCGCCAATCCTGTCCAGATCAAGACCTGGAAGAAGAACCATGAAGCGGATACAAATGGAAGTTCCCTGAATTGAAAGACGGGGAAATCCCCTTCAAACAGGCCAAAATCACTGGGTATATTGAAATCAAAAGGTACATTTTCTTCTGTAACGATAGTCCCACTGACATATGCTCCTGGTGCCTGTTCAAAACTACTGCCCAGGACCGTTAAGTCACCGATCACTCTGGCTTCTTCCTGGAGATCAACGATTCCTCCCAGGGCTACCAGATTGCCATTAATTGTGCCATTTGAGGTGACATTTCCCCCCATGACTACCGTGTCCCCATTCACTGTTGAGGAGGTATCTAGGATGACATTCCCTCCGAAGACCACCAGATCACCGTGAAGGGTTTCGTTAGAATCCAGAGTGAAGTTTCCTCCAAAAATGACTTTGTCGTCTCTGAATCCGGAAGCGGAAACAGTTGATGGGATAAGTATTGCGCTGATAAGCAGTACAAAAATTAAGATTCGTGTAAGTTTTTTCATTATCCAAGCTCCTTCTGCATTTCCCTGGAACGGTAGAAAGCTATTGTCCAGGCTGCAGTGATCCCGCTCAGGCCGAAAACTGAAATATAAAGCCAGACGGGAGATAGTAATTTTGCGCCCACTCGAAAGAGGGGGGTAATGATATTGCTGATCTGATTTAGGAAGACGAACCAGTTGGTGATCAGGGTGACCAATTCAAACAGCATTTGCGGGAAACTTCCCACTACTGACCTCAATTCGAAACCGATAGTCGATAGAAAGATCAGTGTTGCCAGGGAAATCACACCGAGAGAAATGAACAGAATTAATCGATTCTTGCGTTTTTCCACTTGATCGATTTGCTCCATCCAGCGTGTGGTAAACCCAACAGCAGGGACTGGTTCTGGCGTTGTTTTGAACAGGTGAGTGATCTGATGGCTTGCCTGATATAAGGCCTGGCATCGAGAACATTCTTTCAAATGGCCATGCAGAGTTCGCTGCTGTTCCTGGTTGAGCTCTTCATCCATCAGGATCCAGTTCTCATATTGTTGATGTTTCATGGGCAATCCTTTTTGCAGCTGAGTTTACTTTCGGTGCTGAGATCAACTGCATTTCCTGCCATTTCTCAGCCATTAATTTTCTTGCTCTGAACAAGCGGCTTTTTACTGCACTACTGCTGAGGTCTAAAGTCTCAGCAATTTCCTCGTATGAATAATCATGCCAATATTGCAAAATCACCGCTGCCCGGTCTGTTTCAGTCAAATCCGCCAGAATGGCCTGCACCAGGGCATTTTTTTCCTTATCCAGGGCCGCTTTTTCAGGACTTGGGCCTGGATCAGGCGGTGCTAACCAAGCATGTTTGTCGCTGTCCATGGATAAGATAGTTACTTTCATCTTTCTCAATTGATCAATGCTGTAATTTGATGCAATCGAGAGGATCCAGGTAGCAAATGACCTTTCTGGATCATAACGATCCAGAGCCTTATATGCTCGGATAAATGCTTCCTGAGCAGCATCTTCAGCGGCTGTGGGAGTACCCAGCATCCGATAGCAGACACTGAAAACCGGTCTCTGGTATTTTTCCACAAGCATTGAAAATGCTTCTTTGTCGCCGGCTTTCGCTTCGGCAATTAATTGCGATTCGGTCTCACACACTCAAGCTCTCCTTGCGTCCTGCCTTACTCCAATATACGGTATTACTGAGAAGAAGTTGCACAGTTTTTTTGTGATTATCTTTAATCATCTCCGAAAGGTAAAAATCCCTCACCGCGGACCTCGTGAGCCTGCCCAATAATCAAAAATGCTTTAGGATCAACTTCTTTGGTCAGGTCTTTTAAGTGGGGTATTTCCGCCCGGGTAACCACACACAATAGGATGCTCTTGTCTTCACCAGAATATCCCCCTCTGGCGTTCATAATAGTCACCCCTCTTCGCAGGCGGTTGAAAATCTCCTCAATGATTGGTTCAGGCTGCCCAGTAATGATCAGCCCGGTTCTGAGGATATTTGATCCCTGGCTGATGGATTCTGCTGCGATGCCGCTAACGTATAACATTACCAGGGCATAGAGGGCGTTTTCCCAACTGAAAGATATGCCAGCCAGGAAGATAATCACGGCGTCGGTCATCAAGTAGCTTTGAGATACCGGGATTCCACGCCAGCTGCTCAGGATCCGGGCCAGGATATCAGATCCTCCACTCGTCCCTCTGCCTCTGTAAACCAGTCCAAATCCGATCCCGCTGACAACACCGCCATAAAGGGAATTAAGAACGAGGTCGCCAGTAATGCCATCTTGGGGGAGGAATGGCAGAGGTATGTCTACCAGGATTGAAAAGCTCAGGATAGCAAATGCAGTTCTTGCTGCAAACCGGGGTCCCCCCAGGAAGCGCCAGCCAAGGATAAAGAGAGGAATATTTCCTATCAATACCATGACACCAATTGGCCAGCCAGTAAAACTGTTGATGATTTGTGACAAACCGCTAACGCCGCCGCTGGCAAGTTTGGCGGGAATTAGAAATACCCTCAACGCCCCAGCTTGAAGGATTGACCCGAATAGGATCAAAACATAATCCCGGATGGTCATCTTATCCAATTTGATATTCTTGAAGTAATCGATGATATTTTTCATATTCAACCCTTTGAGCCTGTTCAAGCGAAATTATACCTGCTGAAATAGAAACCCGGCAGAATGTTCAGCCTTCTGCCGGGTCATATCTGTTTAATTGATGTGTTGGATCAGTCTAAAAGGGTCGTGTGGGCAAGGTCTTCAATCACTCCAATCACCGCTGAGTTATCCAGATCCTTCATGCCCATCTGGAGCATAGCCCCAAACAGCTGGGTGTGCAAACCTGCTGCGGGGAGGGGAGCGCCGTATTCCCGGGCGGTATCCATAACGATTTTGAGGTCTTTTTCCTGCATATAGGCTTTAAAACCTGGCTCCCGATTCCCAGCGAATAACCGTTCTGGTTTGACATCTAGTGTCCAGCACTGCGCCGCACCGCCCTGGATCGCTTGTACTACCCGGACAGGATCCGCTCCTGATTTTTTGGCCAGGATCATGAGCTCTGCCATTGCAACCATCTGGGCTGCGACCATTACTTGGTTGGCGGCTTTTGCGATCTGCCCGGCGCCTGGTCCGCCGACATGAGTGATCGTTTTCCCGACTACCTCAAAGGCAGGCTGGACTTTTTCCAGTGCTTCTTCCGCCCCACCGACCATGATCGCTAAGGTGCCTTTCTGAGCCCCAATATCCCCGCCACTGACAGGCGCGTCAAGGGCATAGGCTCCCTTCTGCTCGAATTCTGAAGCAATTTTCCTGGCCATGGATGGTTTTATAGTCGAGTGGTCCACGTAGATCAGACCTTCAGAAGCGCCTTCCAGGATACCATCTTGCCCCAGGGCGACCAGCTCTACATCCGGGGAATCCGGCAAATTTGTGAACACGATCTCTGCCCGTGAAGCAACATCTTTGGGGGATATACCTTCCTGGGCACCCTCACCGACAAGCTCTGCCACAACTTCTCTGCTGCGATTGTGTACGATCATTGGGAATCCAGCTTCCAGGAGATTCCTGGCCATTGGTTTTCCCATTAAGCCTAGTCCGATAAAGCCCAAAGTAGGTTTAGTTTCCATTTTTAATTATCTCCATCAATGTAATTAATATTCAATTTTTTTTTCACGGCTCTATTTTATTCTCAATTATAAATCCATCAGCCCGATCCTGGATGACCCATCCCAGGTCTTCTATTGCTTTTCGCAGTTGGTCAGCAGTATCCCAGTCTTTTGCCTGGCGGGCTTCTTCCCTCTTCTCTGCCAGCACAATGACCTGAGGAGGAACTCGTGGACCTGAGTCAAGTTCAGTTTGAATTGAGAGTGCCTGATCCCAGCTCGTTTGGGATATTCCAGATAGAGGATCACAGAGATTGAAATCTCCCAATTCCATTAGATCTATCCCATTACCCGCCTCGATGACTTGCTCAGATCCTTCCCGCAAAATAGTCACATTGCTCTGACCGACAACATGGAAACAGGCGGATTGAAAATCGATCACCAAACCTGTGTTTTCGTCTATACCGATCACAACCTGGGTTTTTGGTAGCTGATCCTTTAATTCTTGGAATCTGGATTTTCCCATATAACAGCGGCTTGTATCCAGACCTTCCCCGCCATCTTTATTATTCCAGTGAGGTATAAATACTAGCGGTAACCCATAATGGGAGAAGAAATCCAAACCATCTTTCCAATGCAGGTCTTCTCCAACCTTGTAGATTTCATAAACTGGCAGTGCTGCTGAACTGATTGCTACTGTTGTTGCGCTTGAAAACGCCAGGGCAGCCCCCAATCGGTGTCGGGCCAGGATATATTCCCAGGTGAGGGAATTTTTGAGCTGGCGAACGGCATAACTCGGGCTGCCTGGCCCCATGAAGATCAGGTCAGATTTAAGGATAGGATGGGCAATTTCGTGATCATCAGGGCTGAACTGGGACCCTTTTTTCCTGGCTGGGATCAATTGGATGCGGGGTTTGTAATTCTGGAGACGATGCTGGATAAAATCACCGACATTGCCAGCGACTTGGCTTGAGTTTGGCTCAAAGCCGGCCGGAGTTTCGATGATGCTCAGCAAGGGTGATTGCGGGGATAAACGGAACATAAAATCGAAGATTTTTTGTCCACCTGGAGCAGTTTCGCCAGAACCAAATAGTGCGATCGGTCCTGGTTGGATGAGTGTATTTTGATCCATATTTCAACCTATAATTATGTGGTAATCTGCTTGATAAATCCCTAACATAATACTACAGATTGTTAACAGGAAAAACCGGATTGGATTCCTAAATCCGGTTTAAGCCATGTGGAAAACTATTGATAAGTAGTTAGGAATAATGGCGTGAAATATTTTCTAATAAGTAATCCTGGCAGATTTCTCTTGTTCCGTAGATGGGGTTCCAGCCCCAATCAGTTCTGGCAGGACTGTCATTGATAGCTTCTGGCCAGGTATCAACAATAGCCTGGCGTTTGGGATCAGGTATGAAGTTGATCTCAGCCTCAGGAAAACCGTTTTTTGTCATATCCATGAAATCACCAGCAGAAAGGCTGAAGCTGGTGATGTTGTAGATTCGCTGTTGGAGTTTTTCAACAGGAGTTTCAGCGAGCATGATCAGTGAACGAACTGCATCCGGCATGATCATGAAAGGGATAGTGACATCCGACCGAACAAACGAATCATATGGAAGGTTTTGAGCTGCCGCATGGATCATCTCTGGCCCGAAGTCACTTGTTCCACCACTTGGAATAGTGAAGGCGCTGATGATACCCGGGAACCGGATAGCCCGGAAGTCTAGTCTGGTTGGGATCTGGTCGTCCAGCTGATGGAAATATTCGCTGTAATAAACACCGACTTTTTCACAGTAGAGCTTGGAACAGCCGTACATTGTCGTCGGCTCATTAAATTGATTTTCTTTGATCGGGGGAGATGATTGTTTCGTTTTAAGGTCGGGTAATCCATACACTGCGATGGAACTGGGGAATAAGAATTTCACTGAATACTTTCCTGCCTGAGATATCCTCGCTGCCATCTCAAGCAGGTCGATAGTGATGCAGGAATTTATTTTATGAGCCAGGATGGGATCGTGTTCCGCAGTAGTTGAAAGTACAGCTGCCAGATGATAGATATGGCTGTAGCTGTTTTCATTTTCAAGTTTAGCGAGCACATCTTTATCTAAGAGGTCTACCTGAAGGTGCTGTGACATACCAGACAGCTTTTCTGGGAGAGGTTTTAAATCTAGAGAGACGATCTCGATATCTCCCTCTTCAAAGAGCGATTGAATTAACGCCTGTCCTATCTCACCGCATGCTCCCGTAATTAGAACCCTCTTATCAGGCATCAATTACTCCAAATTCGTTCAGAATCATTTTGCTTATAGGATGGATAACAATTATACTAGTATGCTAGAATGATTCTAATATGTCAGTATGATTTTTCATACAGGATTTTATATTGAATTCACCATGAGGGAAATCATATTAAATTCAGGAGAAAAAGATGCCATTAACTGTGATAGTTGGCGCCCAATGGGGAGATGAAGGCAAGGGAAGGATAGTAGATCTGCTGGCTGCAAAAGCAGATATTGTTGCCCGATATTATGGCGGTGATAATGCCGGGCATACTGTAACCGTTAAGGAGGAGACATTTAAACTCCATCTGCTTCCATCCGGTGTGGTCCATCCCCATTCCATCGGTTTGCTTGGGAACGGAATGGTGATAAACCCAGCCACCCTTCTTGATGAAATGGATCGAATTCGTAAAGCTGGTGTGGAAGTAAATCCTGACCGGATAAAGATCTCTCATGCGGCCCATATCATCACCCCGGGTCACATTGCCCTGGATGGAGCCCGGGAAGCAGCTCGCGGAGAGGCTTTGATCGGGACTACAAAACGCGGCATTGGTCCTGCCTATAATTCCAAGGTTACTCGCTCAGGATTGAGAATGGAAAATATGATGGATGCAGCTGGATTTAAAGAGGCTGTCCGCTCCCATATTGATAGCGTTAATCATCAGTTGGATAAGTTATTTGGAGCTGAAATTCTTGATGGAGAAGCTATTTCTGCGCTGTACGAAGGGTATGCTGAAAAACTGCGCCCCTATATTATTGAAGTGGGCAAATTCGCCGACGAGGCTTTGAAGTCAGGAAGTATTATCCTGGCGGAAGGCGCCCAGGGAACACTTCTGGACCTGGATCACGGTACTTATCCTTTTGTGACCAGTTCCACACCAACTGCCCCTGGCGCACTGGTCGGTCTGGGCCTGGGAATTGGATCT
>Ga0180435_10001195_pt1 | contig 27275 bp, 22 predicted proteins | sample SS_ome_3_FD_132467 | JGI IMG/M metagenome (GOLD analysis project Ga0180435, IMG submission 132467) | Hypersaline lake sediment archaeal communities from the Salton Sea, California, USA - SS_3_S_1 metaG | ecosystem: Environmental > Aquatic > Non-marine Saline and Alkaline > Hypersaline >... | reverse complement strand
GCGTGGGGGCGTGGGAGTGTGGGAGCGCGGGTGCATGGGAGCATGGGGGCGCGGGAGCGTGGGAGTGTGGGAGCGTGGGGGCATGGGAGCATGGGGGCGCGGGGGAGGTCGCCTGATTTCCGCTTGTCATCACCGGCCCTGATGATGCGGAACAACGGGCGAGCCACGATTGCGATGGCGATTGAGGGCGCGATTCAGATTGCGATTACGAGAGCGGGGACAGGTCGCGTGGGGCGCTGATTTGCGCACGAACGGCGCGTGGGCGGCGCGACGCACGAGGCGGCGCCGCGCGGGCGGGCCCACAAGGTTTTGCTTCTCGTGACGCGCGAGGCGGTCCGGCTTGACACTCCATTCGCCCCCTGATATAGTCCGCGCCGTAGGTTCGGGAGCGCCGGGGCACGGGCCCGCGGGTGCGTCTCTCGGGGGACATCGTGCGTGATCCGCACCCACGTACACTTGCTCCCATGCACCCCTTCTCCCGCGCACCCGTGCACCATGCGCCCGTGCATCTGCGTACCGATGCGCCCGCGCCCCCATGCTCCCATGCTCTCGCGGCCGGAGGCCCCCGTTGCCCGACGAACGCGAAACGCCCATGATGAAGCAGTACCTCCGCATCAAGGCGGAGCACCAGGACGCCATCCTCCTGTTCCGCATGGGCGACTTCTACGAGACGTTCTTCGACGACGCCGTCACCGCATCCCGCGTCCTCGGCCTCACGCTCACCTCGCGCTCGAAGGAGAAGGGCGAAAAAATCCCGCTCGCCGGCGTCCCGCACCACGCGATCGACGGATACGTCAAGAAGCTCATCCTCGCCGGCCACCGCGTCGCAATCTGCGACCAGCTCGAGGACCCGAAGGCGGCGAAGGGCCTCGTCGACCGCGGCGTGACGCGCGTCATCACCGCCGGCACGCTCACCGATGAACTCCTGCCGGACCAGCGGGCCAGCAACTACCTCGCGGCCATCTGTCCCCGCAAGAACGAATGCGGCATCGCATGGGTCGATCTCTCGACCGGGCGATTCTTCGTCGAGGAGGTCCCGTCCGACCGCCTGGCCGACGAGCTGGCCCGCATCGGACCCGCCGAATGCCTCTACCCGGAAGGGCTGGCCGCGCAGGACCGGCGGCTCATCCGCGAACTCCAACAACTCGCGACGCCGGCCGCGCGCCAGGAATGGATTTTCGAGAAACGCAACGCCCTCAAGACACTGCACAAGCACTTCGGCGTCGCGTCGCTCGACGGATTCGGATGCGGCGACCTGAACGCCGGCGCGTGCGCCGCCGGCGCCGTCATCGAGTACCTGAACGAGACACAGCGGACCTCGCTCGCTCACATCGACCGCATCGAGAGCTTCAGCGACGCGAAACACCTCCTCATCGACCGCGCGACGAAGCGCAGTCTCGAGCTCGTCGCGACGATGCGCGGCGGCGAGCGGCGCGGCAGTCTGCTCTGGGTGCTCGACCAGACCGTGACGACGATGGGCGCTCGCCTCCTGCACGAATGGCTCATCTCGCCGCTTCGGTCCGCGGCCGACGTCATCCGCCGGCAGGACGGCGTCGCCGAGTTCGTCAACAACCCCGACCTGCGCGACGACGTCCGCACGATCCTCGGCCGGATGTACGACGTCGAGCGCATCGCGGCCAAGATAAGCACCGGCCGCGCGAACGCGCGCGACCTCGTCTCGCTCCGGCAGTCGGCCCAGATGCTGCCCGAGCTCCGCCGCCTCACCGAGCCGCTCGGGCCCGACGTCCTCAAGTCGCTCGCCGCGCGGATCGACCCGCTCGACGACATCGCCGGCCTCGTCGGGAGGGCCATCGTCGACGACCCGCCCACGGCCATCCGCGAGGGCCGCATGATACGCCGCGGCTACAACGCCCGGCTCGACGAGCTTCGAGGCATCCAGCACGACGGCAAGTCGTGGATCGCAAAGTACCAGGCCGACCAGGTCAAGCGGACGGGCATCGACTCGCTCAAGGTCGGGTTCAACAGCGTCTTCGGCTACTACATCGAGGTGACGCACACGCACGCGAGCAAAATACCCGAGGACTACGTCCGCAAGCAGACGCTCAAGAACGCCGAGCGCTACATCACGCCCGAACTCAAGGAATACGAGACGAAGGTGCTGACGTCGGGCGAGCAGGCGGACCAGCTCGAGTACGACCTGTTCGTCGAGGTGCGCGAGGCCGTCGCGGCCGAGACCCACCGCGTCCTCGCGGTCGCGCGGGCCGTCGCCGAGCTCGACGTGCTCGCGGCGTTCGCACACGTCGCCGCCGAGTACCGATACTGCCGGCCCGCCGTCGACGACTCGCACAAGCTCCTCATCAAGGACGGGCGTCACCCCGTGCTGGAGCAGACGCTCGACGGCGAGCAGTTTGTGCCGAACGACTCGATGATCGACGGCGAGGAGCAGACGATGGCGATCATCACCGGCCCGAACATGGCCGGGAAGTCGACGTACATCCGGCAGGTCGCCCTCATCGTGCTGATGGCCCAGATGGGGAGCTTCGTGCCGGCGAAGTCCGCCGAGATCGGCGTCTGCGACCGCATCTTCGCGCGCGTCGGCGCGTCCGACGAGATTTCGCGCGCGCAGAGCACATTCATGGTCGAGATGAACGAGACGGCCAACATCCTGAACAACGCGACCGACCGGAGCTTGATGGTGCTCGACGAGGTCGGCCGCGGCACGAGCACGTACGACGGCGTCAGCATCGCCTGGGCCGTCAGCGAATACATACACGAGAAAGTCGGCGCGCGGACGCTCTTCGCCACGCACTATCACGAGCTGACCGCGCTCGAAGCCGTCCTGCCGAAGGCCCGGAACTACAACGTCGCCGTGCGCGAGTGGGAGGATGAGGTCATCTTCCTCCGCAAGATAATCGAAGGCGGCACGGACAAGAGCTACGGCGTCCACGTCGCCAAGCTCGCCGGCGTGCCGAAGTCGATCATCGAGCGCGCCAAGACGATACTGGCTCAACTGGAGGCGAGCAACCTCGACGAGCAGGACCGGCCGCGCATCGCGCCCGTCAAGGTCCGTGCGAAGAAACCCGCCGACATGCAGCTCACGCTGTTCCGCTCCCCGCACGAATCCACCATCGACGCCATCAGGAAGCTCGACACCGACACCCTCAGCCCGCTCGAAGCGCTCATGAAGCTCCAGCAACTGAAAAGCGAAATCCTCAGACGGGAAAGGGGCGAAGCGCAATGATGGCCGAGCCGAGCGCCAGTGCGACGGACGGGGCCGAGCAGGAGTACGGCAAGGATCATCGCCCGGTCTCGGCGTATGCGGTGATGGCCCTCGTGTTCGCGCTCGTCACGTGGTATTCGCAGTTGTTCGGTGCGAATGCCTCCGGCCGGTTCGCCGGCCTGCTCGCGTGCGCGGGCGGCGTGGTGCTGTCGGTCTGGCTGGCCGTGCGCCTCTTGAAGGACAGGCGGTGGGAGTCGCAGGAGAAGATCGTCCTTCGGAGTTTCATGGCTTTTCCCGCATACGTCGTGATTGGCATTGGCTTCCTTTTCTGGCTTTCGCACCTGGGCGTTGCCGACCGCGCGCCGTCCAACGTCATCCTCGTCCTGACGGCGCTGTACGTGGCCTGTTGCCTGATCGGCGTCTTTCTCCTCGTCCGTGTCGAGACGCACCTGACGCTCACGAGTTTTCCGACGTTCCGGCCGCGGGTCCTCTACGGCATCATGGTCGGCCTCCCGTTTTTCTTCCTGGTCGCGGTTGCGGGCTTCTCGGTGATGTACGGAGTTGGGCCGCACGTGCTCGCGTGGATCACCGGCCTGTTGGGTGTGGCGGGCGTGGGGGCCGTGGTAGCATCGGACGGAGAGCGCCGCGGCTGGGGCTGGAGCATCGCGGCCATCGTTGCATCGGCCGTCTTCCTGATGTTTGTTCCGCACGGTCACTTCCCGGGATGAAGCTTCGCACTTGAACCCCGGACGACAAGCCCTATAATCCCCGGCTGGCGGGCCTGACGGCAAGAGAGTTTCCGCGGCAAACAACAGTTCAAGGAGCGTCCAAGTGGGTTACCGTGTAACGTTCATCGACGGCGACGGCATCGGGCCGGAGATCGCCGCCATCACGAGAAAATGTGTCGAGGCGACGGGCGTCGAGATCGAGTGGGACGTCCAGCACGCCGGGACCGACGTCTACGAGAAGGAGGGCACGCCGCTGCCCGACCGTGTGATCGAGTCAATCAAGCGGACGAAAACGGCGATCAAGGCGCCCGTGACCACGCCCGTCGGCACGGGCTTCCGCAGTGTCAACGTCGCGCTCCGCCAGCGGCTCGACCTCTACGCCTGCCTCCGTCCGTGCAAGTCGTACGCGGGCGTGCGGTCGAGATACGAGGACATCGACCTCGTGATCGTCCGCGAGAACACCGAGGACCTCTACGCGGGCATCGAGTTCGAGAAGGGCGCGCCGGGCGCGCTGGCGCTCATCGAGAAGATCGCCGAGCTGAGCGGCCGGCAGATTCGCACGGACTCCGGCATAAGCATCAAGCCCATCTCGGTGGCGAACACCGACCGCATCGTGCGCTTCGCGTTCGAGTACGCCCGGGCCAACGGCCGCAGGAAGGTCACATCGGTCCACAAGGCGAACATAATGAAGCACACCGACGGCCTCTGGCTTGAGGTCTCGCGGCAGGTCGCGGCGGACTATCCCGACATCGAGTTCGACGACCGCATCGTCGACAACATGTGCATGCAGCTCGTCCAGAAGCCCGAGCTTTATGACGTGCTCGTGATGCCGAACCTCTACGGCGACATCCTGTCGGACCTGTGCGCGGGGCTCGTCGGCGGGCTCGGCGTCGCGCCGGGCGGGAACATCGGCGACGAGATCGCCGTCTTCGAGGCGACGCACGGCAGCGCCCCGAAGTACAAGGGCCAGAACAAGGTCAATCCGACCGCGCTGATTCTCTCGGCCGTGATGATGCTGCGGCACCTCGGCGAGCGCGCCGCGGCCGACCGCCTCGAAGTTGCGACCGCCGCTGTCATCCGCGATGGCAGGGCGGTCACATACGACATGAAGCCCGACCGCGACGACCCGACCGCCGTCGGTTCGTCCGAGATGGGCGACGCGATTGTCGAGGCGATGGCCGGGGCGTGACAATTGCCCGGCGGGGCGAGGTCCCTTACAAAAACTCCAGATTGGGGGCCACCCGACCGTAGAACGGCCCGGAAACGGGTGTGTGTGGGGCGTTCTTTGCAGGGCGGCTCCGCGTAGGTGAGGCGCACCCTGCACGGCTTGCCGGGTGTTTGGGGGCGTCTTATGCAGGGCGGTTGCACGGTGAAGAAGCTCGCGCATGTAAAAGAGCGGGATGTTTGGGGGAGCTCTTTGCAGGGCGGCTCCGCGTAGCTGAGGCGCATCCTGCGCGGCTTGCCGGGTGTTTGGGGAGCGTCTTGTGCAGGGCGGGTCCCCGACGGTGCCACGTCCCTCCGCGGCCTCCGGCGTGCTTGTGTGTGTTTTTTTAGAGGGCGGCTCGACGATACGGTGTCGCAGAGGCCGGTTTCAGACAGAGTCTGCCCCGATTTTGGGTTTGAACGCATGCTTGGCTCCGGTGGCGTAGCGAGGTATAACGTTGGGAAGAAGTGTCCGTATGTCGGGACACACGGACACACGGACACTTCTTGCTCTGCCACGTTCTTGCTCTACCACGTTGTTGGAGGCGATCAGATGAAGCTCACTGCCGGCGCACAGTTGTTTAGAGGAATCTCTGATCGTACACGAATTCGTATTCTCAACGCGCTCGCCCAGGTTCCCAAGCTGACTGGGACGAATCTCGCTGATCTTCTTCGGCGGCCTCGGTCGACGGTGGTGCGGCACCTGAAATATCTGTACCGGTCACACCTTCTCAGCATAGAACACAGCTCCAACGAGGCCTTGTATGCGTTACGGAATCCCGACGATCCTTTTGTTCGGGATGTCATGCGATACGTTGTCCGGCGGTTGTCGCGTCTCGACGGCCTGGAGAAAGACAACCGAGTCCTGAAGTCGTTTCGCCGGGCACAATAAGAAGTGTCCGTGTGTCCGGACACACGGACACTTCTCCGACACATAGAGCCGGCTTGACGGCAGGCAGCGCTTGCGCTCAAATAGGCACGATACCCTGACTGCTCCGATTCTGACGCGAGCTGTTCGGACGCGCGAGAATTACAGAGGTCGTTGCAAGGTCAACCGTGAGAAGCGCGCCCGCGAAAATCGTGACCGACGCGGTCGCCCGGATGGCGTAGGAGCTATACTCTGACCGTTCTGATTTTGACGCGAGCTGTTCGGACTCGCGAGAATTGCAGGGGTCGTTGCGAGGTCAACCGTGAGAAGCGCGCCCGCGAAAATCGTGACCGACGCGGTCGCCCGGATGGCGTAGGCGCTATACTCTGACCGTTCTGATTTTGACGCGAGCTGTTCGGACGCGCGAGAATTGCAGGGGTCGTTGCGAGGTCAACCGTGAGAAGCGCGCCCGCGACAATCGTGACCGACGCGGTCGCCCGGATGGCGTAGGCGCTATACTCTGACCGTTCCGATTCTGACGCGAGCTGTTCTGACGCGCGAGAATTGCAGGGGTCGTTGCGAGGTCAACCGTGAGAAGCGTGCCCGCGAAAATCGTGACCGACACGGTCGCCCGGATGGCGATCGATGCCAACTACGTCCTCGATGAGTACTTCGTGCGCGCCGTCACCTCTGCGATGGAGCGCGAGTCGTCGCCGACGGGCCGCGAGGTGCTGGCCCAGATTCTCAGGAACGCCGAGATCGCGGGGCAGGGCACGTTCCCGCTTTGCCAGGACACCGGGCTCGCTGTGCTCTTTGTCGAGCTCGGCGAGGAGGTTCACGTCGAGGGCGGACTGCGGGCCGCGCTGACCGAGGGGGTCCGAAAGGGCTACGCCGACGGCGCGCTCCGGAAGGCGGTGTGCGATCCGTTCACGCGGGCGAACACGGGCGACAACACGCCGTGCGTCATTCACGTCGACATTGTGCCGGGCGACCGGCTGACCGTGGACCTTCTCGCGAAGGGCGGCGGGTCCGAGAACATGAGCCGTGCGGCCGTCCTGGCGCCGGGCGCGGGCGAGGAGGGCGTCGTCGAGTACGCGGTCGAGACCGTGCGCGCCGGGGCGGTGAACGCGTGCCCGCCGCTCGTGGTCGGCATCGGCATCGGCGGCGACCTGGAGCTGGCGGCGACGATTGCGAAGAAGGCGCTGACGCGCCCGCTGGGCAGGGCGTCGGAAGATGCGCGGCTGGCGCGACTCGAAGAGCGCGCGCTTGGCGAGATCAACAAGCTCGGCATCGGGCCCGCGGGGCTCGGCGGAAACACGACCGCGCTCGCCGTGCATGCGGCCGCGGCCCCGTGCCACATCGCGAGCTTGCCGGTGGGCGTTGTGCTCGAATGCCACTCGCACCGCCACAGGAGGATCGTGCTGTGACCGAACCGGCCCCGAGGACGATTCGACTGGCGACGCCGCTCTCGGCCAAGGACGTCGCGGGCCTGCGCGCGGGCGACCGCGTGCTCCTGTCGGGCGTCGTGTACGCGGCACGCGACACGGCTCACAAGCGGATGGCCGCGCTTCTCGACGAGGGACGGGAGCTCCCGTTCGACGCCGCCGGCCAGGCCATATACTACGTCGGCCCGTCGCCGACAAAGCCGGGGCACGTGATCGGGTCCGCCGGCCCGACGACGAGCGGCCGGATGGACCCGTACACGCCGCGCCTCCTGGAGGCGGGCGTCCGAGCGACGATCGGGAAGGGGAGGCGGTCGGCCGAAGTCGTCGAGGCGATGCGGCAGTTCTCCGCCGTCTACCTCGGCGTTGTCGGCGGAATCGCCGCGCTCCTCGCTAAATCAATCACAGCGTGCGAGGTCATCGCGTTCCCCGAACTCGGGCCCGAGGCCGTGCGCCGGCTTGATGTGCGGGACTTTCCGGCGTTCGTCATCAACGACGTCGCGGGCCGCGACTTCTACGACGAATGCGCCGCGGCGTACAGATCGAAGCACCCCTGAGGGCGTCTCATATGTGGCAGAAGGTCAAGTCCGTAATCCGCCGGAACGGGTCGTTCCTCCTGACGACGCACGTCTTTCCCGACGGCGACGCCATAGGCCCGCAACTTGCGCTCGCGCAGGTACTCCGCAAGATGGGCAAGAAGGTCCTCTGCGTCAACGAGCATCCGACGCCCAGGATATATCGGTTCCTCGACCCCGCCGGCACGGTGAAGACGTACAGCGAGGAGCTTCGTGCCCGGATCGAGAAGTGCGACGTGGCCTTCGTGCTGGACGTCGGCACGCTCGAGCGGCTCGGCAAGGTCGGGGATGCCATCCAGCGCGCGGGGATGAAGGCGGTCTGCATCGACCACCACAAGACGAACTCGCACTTTGCGGACGTGAACGTCGTGGACAGGCATGTCGCCGCCACCGGCGAGCTGGTCCACGGCCTCGTGAAGTCGCTCGGCGTTCCGGTCACGCCGAAAGTGGCGGCCGCGCTCTTCGTCGCGGTCGCGACGGACACCGGCTGGTTCCGCTTCTCGAACACGAAGGCACGGACGCTCCGCGTCGCCGCGGACCTCATCGACAGGGGGGCGAATCCGGACCGGCTCTACCGCGCGGTGCATGAGACGGTCGAGTGGCCGCGGATGGAGCTGATGCGGCTCGTCCTCAAGACGCTTCGGAGCGAGGCCAACGGCCGCATCGCGCACCTCTGCATAACGAAGGAAATGCTGAACGAGACCGGAGCGACGCACGAGGACGCGGAGGACTTCGTCGACATCCCGAGGGTGCTCGGGAGCGTGCAACTCATCATTCTCTTCCGCGAGATCGAGGGCGGCGTCAAGGTCAGTTTGCGCTCGAAGGACGGGCCCGCGGTGGACGAGCTTGCCCGGAAGCACGGCGGCGGCGGCCACGCGAAAGCGGCCGGCATCGTCATCAAGGACTCGCTGAAGAACGTGATGAACCTTGTCCTGACGGACGCGAGGAATCTCCTCCGGTCCGAGCGCAACTGACCGCGTTTGTTTCCACCACATCACCCCACCGCGCGGGCCGCCGGCCCGAGCCCCCACGCACAGGCATAACACACGACGCAGTAATGGACTACGCCGAACAAACGGCCGGGCTTGCATCGCAAGCGGTCGCTCGTGATGCGGTGGCGCGCTCGACGCAAGAAAAATCCGGAAAATTCCTGCAAAAACCGCTCCCCTGAATCCACCACATGTGGTGTCGGCGCTCACACTCGGCCCACCATCTTGATTCGCCGCGTGTTGCACAGAAATATTGTGGTGGAGTGGCTTGACATTCTATGGTGGAGTGTGGTAAGTTGTGGTTGAAGTTGGTGACCATGGTGGGCACCGGAGTTGTTCTCAGATGTATGTCTGAGCAGACTGGCGGGTTTTCGAGGCATCTGGCTTCTTGCGTTCAGCCTGGAAAAAGCGCCGGCCTTAACTCGCCGCCCTTTCGCATCCAACTTCGTCCCGTGCATCATAAGTTTGTGGTTCCGGCAAATCAACTTTGATTTCGCCGGCCCGCTTCGGAGGGGCGCATCTTGCCTCTGTTCTCTGGCGAATACCCGTCAACCGTTGACGACAAGAACCGCGTCATCATCCCGGCCAAGATGCGCCAGGCCGCGGCGAGTGACGGCGAGTTCGGGTACTACGTGACGCGTGGAATCGACGACTGCATCGAGATTCAGACCGCGCCGAGGTTCGAGCAGACGGGCGCCGCGGCCGCCGACGAAAAGGTCCGCCAGACAATGGCCGGCCGAATGCTGGAACGCGCGAAATTCTCGAGGGCCGAGTTCGCCAAGTGCGACAAGCAGGGCCGCCTGCTCCTGCCCGCGCGGCTCACCGAGGCGCTCGGGATCGGAAGGAACGTCGTCATCGTCGGCGTGAACGACCGCATCGAGGTGTGGGACGCGCCGCGATGGGAAAAGGCCATCAAGGAAGCCGAAGACCAGCTCAAGCAGGGCGCCGAAAAAATCTATGGCAAGCACGGAGAGGCATAGTTTGCGGTGGCCGACGAACCCCATCGCCCGGTGCTGCTCGAAGAGGCCTGTGAGTTTCTTCGCCCCGCACCCGGCCGGCGCTTCCTCGACTGCACGGTAGGGGCCGGCGGGCACGCGGAGCGGATTCTCGCTCTTTCTCAACCTGACGGGAAACTGATTGGGATAGACCGCGACCCGGAGGCGCTGGCCGTCGCGGCCCGGAAGCTCGGAAAATTCGCCGGACGGGCAACCCTCGTACACGCCAACTTCACCGACGCGGCCGAGGTGCTCGCCCGAAACGGCGTCGAGAAAGTGCACGGAATCCTTTTTGACCTTGGTCTCTCATCCATCCAGCTCGACGCCGCCGACCGCGGGTTTTCCTTCCAGCACGCAGACGCACCGCTGGACATGCGGGCCGACCCGACGACCGGCCCGACCGCGGCGGACCTCATCGCGCGCGTGCCGGAGACCGAGCTTGCCGACATCCTTTACCAGCTTGCCGACGAACGCCGCTCGCGGCGCATCGCCCGCATCATCTGCGCCGAGCGCCGCCGCAGGCGCATCGAGACCGCCGGACAACTGGCGGCCGTCGTCGGCAGGGCGACGGGCGGGCGGTGGCAGAGGATACACCCGGCCACCCGCACGTTCATGGCGCTCAGGATGTGGGTGAACCGCGAGATGCCGAACCTCGAGGAAACCCTGAAGTCGGTCAAGGACATCGTCGAGCCGGGCGGGCGCGTCGTCGTAATCAGTTTTCATTCGAAGGAAGACCGCATCGCAAAGACGGTGTTTCGAGAGCAGGCGCGGGACGGCGTCTGGGAAATCCTCACCAGGAAGCCGGTTGTCGCGGCGGGCGAGGAACTCAGCGCAAACCCGCGGGCGCGAAGCGCCAAGCTGAGGGCGGTCGAGAGAAAGAAGCTTTTGTAATTTGTCAGCGTCCGGAACGTTTTGGGAATTTCCGCGAGTGGCGAACACGGGAGGCACTGTGGTGCGGGAATCGGCGCCCATCCAATTGAAAACCGGACTGGTGTTCCCGCTCTTCCTCGCGGCCGTCGCCGTCCTGGCCGGCCGCCTCTACACCATCCAGATAATGGACCACGACTACCTCGTCCTGCAGGCCCGCAACCAGAGCGAGACAACGGTCAAGATTCCGGCGAACCGCGGGACCATTTTCGACTGCAACGGCCAGGCCCTCGTCCTGAGCCTGGAGACGCCGGCCGTCTTCGCCGACCCCGGCATCGCCGCCCTGCCGTCCAAGGCGCGGACCTGGCTGCCCGAGACACTCGGGGTGCCCGCGGGCACGTTCAAGCAGTTCCTTTCCGCCCGGCCGGACGTGCTCAAGGGGCTTGACGACCCGACGCTCAAGCGGCTCGCCAGCGCCACCAAGCTCCTCGCCGAGTTCCTCAATGTCCCCCCGGAGACTCTGGTCGCGCGCCTCGACGCCGCGGTCGAAGTTCGGCGGCGCGAGGTCGCGCGCCAGGTCGCGCCCGTACTCGGCACAACGGAGGACGAGCTTCTCCGGGCGCTGCGCAGGGACACGCGGTTCGTCTGGCTCAAGCGGCCGGCCGACGAGCCATGCGTGGACCGCATCCGGGCCCTCGGGCTTCGCGGAATCTGCGTCCGCGAGGAACAGCGGCGAACGATCGCCAGCGACCTCGCGGTCGGCCAATGGCTCGGCTTTGTCGGCGGCGAGGGGACGGGCCTCGACGGGCTCGAACTCCGGTTCGAGCAGGAGTTGCGCGGAACGCCCGGGCAGGCGCGGCTGGGCAAGGACGGCCGCGGCCAGAAGATCGCCCATTCCGCCGAGCCGGAAATCCCGCCCAGGGACGGATGCAACCTCCACCTGACCGTCGACACGCGGGTCCAGCGAATAATCGAGGAGGAACTGGAGCAGGTCTACGAGCGGTTCTCGCCCGTCTCGGCGTCGGCGATCGTCATGGAGCCCGACACCGGCCGGATAATCGCGATGGGCTCCGTCCCGGGCCTTGACCTTTCCGCGATGAAGGACCTGAGCCGCGATGAACTGCAGGTCCGCCAGAGAAACCACCCCGTCCAGAGCGTCTACGAATACGGCAGTACGTTCAAGCCGTTCATCATCGCGGCCGCGCTCGAGCTCGGCCTTACGACGCCCAAGACGCGAATCGACTGCGAGAACGGCGCCTGGCGCTACCGGAGCCGCACGCTCCACGACAGCCACCCCTGCGGCGTGCTGAGCGTCGCCGACGTCATCGTGTTCTCAAGCAACATCGGCGCGGCCAAGGTCGGCCTTATGCTCGGCGACAACCGCCTGCGTCAGTACGTCGGCTCGTACCACTTCGGCGGCAAGCTCGGCATCGAACTGCCCGCCGAGGAGGGCGGCATCGTGACGCCCGCGCGGAGATGGTCCTACTGGACGACAACGTCCGTCCCGATGGGCCAGGAGATCGCAGGCACCCCGCTCCAGCTCATCACGGCGTTCTGCTCCCTCGTGAACGGCGGCCGGCTGATGCAACCCTACCTCGTCGAGCGGATGGAGGACCCGAACGCGGGCGGGGTCGTGAGCCGCACCCCGCACGAGCTCAAGACGGTCATCAGCGCGAAGACCTCGGCCACGATGCGCGGCATTCTGGCGCAGGTGGTCGAGCGCGGAACCGGGCGTTGCCTCAAGGACAACCGGTACAAGATCGGCGGAAAGACGGGTACCGCCCAGAAGCGCGGGCCCGGCGGAGGGTACGCGAGCAACAAGTACGTGGCGTCGTTCATCGGATTCGCGCCCGTGGACGCGCCGGACATATGCGTCCTCGTCATGGTCGACGAGCCGCGCGGCGGCGCCTACTACGGAGGCCAGGTCGCCGCGCCGGCGGTCGGGCGCATCATCGAGCGGACACTCACCATCCTCGAATCGGCCCCGCAAAACGACACCTATTCCGTCACATCGGCCTCGGTGGGCCAGACGAGATGACGAAGACGCGACGCGGACAAGGAGAAGGACGGCCGTGAAACTCGCTGCACTGTTGCCAATACTGTGCGACTCGGAACAGGACCGCGTCCGGTGCGCCGGCGTGGCGGGCCTGGAGATCACGGCCATCGAGAACGATTCCAGGCGGGCGGTCCCCGGCTGCATGTTCGTCGCCCTGCGCGGGGCCGACAAAGACGGGCACCTGTTCATCCCGAACGCCGTGAAGGCCGGGGCCGCGGTCATCGTCTCCGAGCGCACCGTCGCCCTGCCCGACGGCGTCGTCGGCTTCGTCCTGCCGGACGCGCGGATGAAGCTGGCCGCACTTGCGGCCGCCTTCTACGGCGACCCCACCGCCCGGCTCCACGTCACCGGCATCACCGGCACCAACGGCAAGACCACGACCTCGTTCCGCACCCGCTCCATCCTCGAGGCCGCGGGCCGGCCGACCGGGCTCCTGGGGACCATCGCCTACAGATTCGGGGAACGGAGCATCCCCGCCTCCAACACGACCCCGGACGGCCTCCTCATCCAGAACCTCTTCGCTCAGATGGTGGACATCGGCCTGACCCACGCCGTCATCGAGGTCTCCTCGCACGCGCTGGCCCTGCATCGCGTGTCGAGCGTCAAGTTCAACACCGCGCTCTTCACGTGCCTTTCCGAGCGCGAACATCTCGATTACCACGGCACGTTCGACCGGTATCGCGACGCGAAGGCCCGGCTGTTCGAGATGCTCGAAAGATACGGCGTCGCGGTCACCAACGCGGACGACCCGCTCGGCGACTACATGGCCGCGCGTGCGCCGCGAAACTGCAACCGGCTCCGCTTCGGCATCCACAACCGCGCGGACGTCATGGCCGAGGTCACTGCGATGGACATGACCGGCACGGCCTACCGGCTCAGGACCCCGGCCGGCTCGGCGGAGGTCCGCTCGTCGTTCGTCGGCGAATTCAACGTGATGAACGAACTCGCCGCCGCCGCCTGCGCGTGCGCCGCGGGCGTCGAACTCGACCACATCGTCGCCGGACTCGAACGCACGGACCAGGTGCCGGGACGGCTCGAACGAATACCCGCGCCCGGCTTCTTCCCGCTCGTCGACTACGCCCACAACGAGGGGGCGCTCGACTCCGTGCTTCAGACCATCAGCCGGCTTGCGAGCCGCAGAATCATCCTCGTCTTCGGGTGCGGAGGCGACCGCGACCGCACGAAACGGCCCGCGATGGGCGCCGTCGCCGAGAAGTACTGCGACCTCGTCTTCCTCACCGCCGACAACTCGAGGAGCGAGGACACCGCCCGAATCATCCACGAGATAGAGCTCGGCATGTCCGGCGCCAAGCCGCACACCGCGATCCCCGACCGCGAAACCGCGATCCGGGCCGCCGTCCATTCCGCCCGGCCGGGCGACGTCGTCCTCGTCGCCGGCAAGGGGCACGAAACGTACCAGATATTCGGACAGGTCAAGACCCCGTTCGACGACCGCGAGGTACTGCGCCGGGCGATAGCCGAGCTCGATACGGCGCAAGAACACGCGGTCCACGCGGAGGCATAGGCGATGCAGACAATGAATCTCCTGGCCGTCGAAGCCGCCACCCGGGGCCGCATACTGCGCGGCAACCCCGGCCTGCACCTGACCGGCGTCTCGACCGACACCCGCCGGCTCGCGCCCGGGACGCTCTTCTTCGCCCTGCGCGGCGAGCAGTTCGACGCACACAGGTTCCTGGCCGAGGCCGCGCGGCTCGGCGCCGCCGCCGCCGTCGTCCACGACCGCGACGCGGCGAACCAGGTCGAATCCATTCCGCTCGTCCTGGTCAAGGACACCACGCGCGCTCTCGGCGACCTCGCCAACTGGCACCGCGGGCGGTGCCCGACCACCGTCATCGGCATCACGGGAAGCAACGGCAAGACGACCACCAAGGCGATGCTCTGCCACATCCTCGACGGCGTCGTCCGCTCGGTCTGCTCCTGCGCCAATTTCAACAACGCCATCGGCGTGCCGCTGACGCTCTTCCGGATCGAGCCTGAGGACGTCTTCGCCGTAGTCGAGATGGGCACGAACTCCCACGGCGAGATCGCTCGGCTCTGCGAGATCGCGGACCCCGACGTCGGCCTCATCACGAACATCGCGGAGGCGCACCTCGAGGGGCTCGGCAGTCTCGATGGCATCGCTCGCGAAAAGTCCGCCCTCCTGAAGCACACGGCGCGGCGCGGCGGAGCGTTCTACAACGCCGACAACTACTGGTCGCGCCGGCTGGCCAAGAGCGTGCGGGGATCGCTTTGTTCCTTCGGCGTCGAAAACGAGGCCGACATGCGGGCCTTCCACCTTCGCTCCGACAACGCGAGCATCAGCTTCAAGTGCATCGGCGGGCCGCGAATCAGCGTCGGCGTCCCCGGCCGGCACAACGCGCTCAACGCGCTCGCGGCGATCGCCGTCGCCCGCAAGCTGGGGATCGACTGGAACACCATCTCGGAACGGCTCGCGACGTTCCGCCTGCCGCCGATGAGGATGGAGCTCCGGACGGCGCGCAACATCACGATCATCAACGACGCCTACAACGCCAACCCGAGCTCGATGGAGGCCGCGGCTCAGGCGTTGCATCACATGAAATGCCAGGGCCGGAAGGTCCTCGTCGTCGCGGACATGCTCGAACTCGGCGGCAAGGCCGAGGAGTCGCACCGCCGGCTCGGCCGGACCATCGCGCAATTCGGGTTCGACTATCTCTTCGGCATCGGCGCCAACGCCGCACTGCTTCTCGAATCCGCGTGCGAGCACGGGATGGACCGGCGCGACGTGTGCCTGGCTGCATCCGGAGAGCAACTGGCCGGGACGCTCCTCGCGCTACTCGGAGCGGGCGACACGGTCCTCTTCAAGGGCTCGCGCGGCATGCACCTCGAAGACACGATAACGCTTCTGCACGAAAACTTGAACGTGACAGGCGACGCACGTCGAACAATCGTCGCTCCCGTCCACGTGCCGAAAGAGCACGCGGGGGAAACGGGCAAAGACACCGCCGGGCTGGTCGAGGCGCCGGTTCCGGCCGCACAAACGGTGGGGTAGCCACATGACACGGAGGGCGGAGAAGATGAACTCTCGCACAAGGACGGGCGCGGCGACTCGGCCGAAGGGCCGAGGGGCCGAGGCCGAGGCGACGAATGAACTCTGGGAACGATACCGGGACGCGAGGAGCGTCGAGGCGCGGAACGCGCTGATAGAGAACTACGTCATCATAGTGAAGCGCGAGGCGCGAAAGGTCGCCGCCGCGCTCTCCAACGCGGTCACCGCGCAGGAACTCGAAAGCGCCGGCACGCTCGGCCTCATAGACAGCATCGACAATTTCGACCCGGGCCAGGGCTTCAAGTTCGTCACCTTCTGCACGCCGCGCGTCAGGGGCGCGATGTTCGACGAACTCCGCTCGTGGGACTGGATGCCGCGGGCGACCCGCGCGAAGCTGAACAAGCTCGAGCGGGCCATCGTGGACCTCGAGAACCGACTCGGCCGCTCGCCCGACGAGGCCGAGCTCGCCGAGGCGATGGAGCTTTCGCCGGACGACGTCCGGCGGCTCTTCACCGACAAGAGCAGGTCGCTCGTCTCGCTCGACGCCCCCGTGGGACGCTGGAACGACAGCTCGAAGGAGGAATCGGCCGCCAGCATGCTCGAAGACAAGCGCGAGTCCGACCCAATGGGCCAGATGCAGAAGAAGGAAATCGCCGAGGCCGTTCGCGGTATACTCGGCAAGACCGACCGGCTCGTCATCACGCTCTACTACTACGAACAGTTGAACCTGCGCGAGATAGGCCACGTGCTCGGCCTGACCGAATCGCGCATATGCCAGATTCACAGCAAGATCATGGGCCGACTCAAGAAGCAGTTCGCGTAATCGGACATCCGGGGCGGGCAGACGTGGGCAACAAACAGGTCGTCATAATGTGCGTCGCGACGCTGGCGCTGACGGGCCTCGTCATGGTCTACAGCAACACGGCGGTCTCCGACGGCGTCGACCCCGCCGGCAACCCGTCCGTCGTGCGGCAGGCGGCCTGGCTCGTCCTGTCCGCCGCCGCCATCGCACTCTTCGCCTGTGTCGACTACCACGTTCTCGGACGCCACAGCCGCGTCATAATGGCGCTGACCGTCGTCGCGCTCGTCGCCCTGCTCGCCCTCGCAAGGCCCGTCAACGGAGCGAGACGATGGTTCCACCTCGGCCCGATGAACCTGCAGATATCGGAGTTCGCCAAGATCGCCGTCATCCTCTACATCGCCGGGTTCGTGAGCAGGAAGCGGGCCGTCCTGGGCGAGTTCCGGAGCGGCTTCGTCCCGGTCGTTCTCATCATCGGCCTCACCTTCGGCCTGATCGTGCTCCAGCCGGATTTCGGGACGTCCGTACTCATCGGGTCCGTCGCGATGACAATGCTCCTGGTCTCGGGCGCGCGGTGGCGCCACGCCGGCCCGCTCTTCGCGGTCGCGTCGCTCGGCCTCTTTCTCCTCGTGCGGATGAAGCCCTACCGATGGGAACGTGTCATCGCCTTCATCAACCCGTGGGCCGACCCGCAGGGCGTCGGCTACCACTCGGTGCAGTCGCTCATCGCGCTCGGGTGCGGCGGCCTCACCGGCGTCGGGCCGGGCCGAGGACTGCAACAGTTGTGGTTCCTGCCCGAGGCAAAGACCGACTTCATCTTCGCCATCTTCGGCCAGGAGACCGGGTTCCTCGGGTGCGTCCTGCTCCTCGGCGTGTTCGTCGCCCTCTTCTACGCGGGCATGCGCATCTCGCGGTCGGCCCCCGATTCGCTCGGGGCGCTGATCGCGTTCGGCGTGACGGTTCTCATCGGGTTCCAGATGCTCATCAACGTCGCCGTGGCGGCCTCGGCGATTCCGACCAAGGGCATCTCGCTCCCGTTCATAAGCTTCGGCGGCTCGTCGCTCGTCGCGCTGTCGGTCGGGATCGGCATACTGCTCAACGTGGCGCGGCACAGCCCGAACAGGGCGCGGGTGCAGGTGCGCGGGGCAAAAAGGAAAGGGAGCGCGGAATGAAAGTCGTCTTTGCCGGCGGCGTGACGGGCGGGCACATCGCTCCGGGCGTCGCCCTCGCCGAAAAAATAGCGGCCCTCTGCCCCGGCTCCGAGGTGCTGTTCGCCAGCGTCGCGAACAAGACGGAGACCCGGATGATCGCGGGCCGCGGCCTCCGGCTGGCCCGCGTGGCGGCGCGGGACTCCGGCCTCGCATCCGCGGCCGTGCACGTTCCCGGCGCTCTGCTCAGGGCGCGGCGGGTCCTCGCCTCGTTCAAGCCGGACGTCGTCGTCGGGCTTGGCGGAGGCGCCTCGCTCGGCGGCGCGCTCGCCGCGATAACGATGCGAAAGCCGCTCGTCCTGCTCGAACAGAACGTCATACCCGGCCGTGCGAACCGGCGGCTGGCGCGGTGGGCCGACTGCGTCTGTTGCCAGTGGCAGAGCGCCGCCGCCGCACTCGGCGGCCGCGCGGCCTTCACCGGCAGCCCGGTCCGCACCGAAATAATCAGCGCACAGACGCTCGACAAGCCCGGCGCCAAAAAGTTCTTCGGGCTGGACCCCGGCCGGCCCGTCCTGCTCGTGACCGGCGGGAGCCAGGGGGCGGGCCCGATCAACGCCGCGATGATGAAGGCGGCCGGGGCGCTCGCCCGCTCAGAGGTCCAGGTCCTGCACCTCGCCGGCGAGCGCGACGCCGCGACGCTCCTCGACGCGTACCGCGCGGCGGGCCTTCCGGCGCACGTGACGAGCTTCCTCGAAACGATGCACCTTGCCTGCGCCGCGGCCGACTTCGCAATGTCGCGCGCGGGTGCGACCTCCATCGCGGAGTTCGCGGCCGCGGGCCTGCCCGCGATCCTCGTTCCGTATCCGCAGGCGAAGGATGACCACCAGCGGGCCAACGCGCTCGAGGCCGCGAGGCAGGGATGGGCCGTGATGGTGGACCAGGCGGACCTGGCGCCTGAAGACATCGCCGCGCTCATCGGCAAGGCGGCGTCCGAGGCGCCGCAACTGGCGCAGATGAGACAGAAGGCGCTCGCGTCGGCCGTGACCGATGCGTCGGACACGATCCTCGACATAATGACGGGCCTGTCCGCGGGCGAAGAGTCCATGGCGGACCTGGCGGCCGAACGGAACATTGGCGGATGAACATGACCGACGACTCTTGGCGGATCGACTGGAAAGGCGTCAGGATTCACCTCGTGGCCGTCGGCGGCATCGGGATGAGCGCGCTCGCCCGCATCGCCGCCGCGAAGGGCGCCGTGGTGAGCGGATGCGACAGCTCCGAGAGCGGGACGCTCGCTGAGCTTCGGAGCTCCGGATGCGAGTGCTTCGTCGGCCATTCGCCCGGCCATCTCGAGGCCGCCGACCTCGTGGTCTATTCGAGCGCCGTCCCGCGCGACAACCCCGAGCTCGCCGCCGCGGCCGCGCGGGGCATCGAGGCCATCTCGCGCGGCCGCATGCTCGCCCGGCTGACGGAGGGACACGACACCGTCGCGGTCTCCGGCGCGCACGGCAAGACCTCGACCACCTGGCTCGTCGCCAACATGCTCATCCGCTGTGGGATGGACCCGTCGGTGGCCGTCGGCGGCATCGTGGCCGACCTCGGCGGCAACTGGCGCGTCGGCGAGGGCAGTTCCTTCGTCACCGAGGCCGACGAGAGCGACGGGTCGTTCCTCTTCCTCGCTCCCAGGTACCCGGTCATCACGAACATCGACGCCGACCACCTCGACCACTACTCGGGGCTGGACGAGATAAAGCGGGCGTTCGCCAAATTCGCCGAGGCCACGGGCGACGGGGCGGTGATCGCCTGCGCCGACTGTCCCAACGTGCGCGACGTCCTCGGCGGCGTCGGAGCGCGCAAGATGACCTTCGGGACCGAACGCGGCGATGTCCGCGCCGAAAACATCCGGCTCGAACCGGGCCGCGCCGTATACGACGCGAGACTCCCCGCGGGCACGGAACGCGACATAGTCCTCTCGATGCCCGGGATTCACAACGTCCGGAACTCGCTGGCCGCGCTCGCGCTCGCCGTCGAGCTCGGCCTGCCCATCGACGGCGTGCGCGACGCGTTCGCCAACGCATCACTCGTCGGGCGGCGGCTCGAAAGGCGCGGCTCCGTGCGCGGCGTCACGGTCTACGACGACTACGCGCACCACCCGGCGGAAATCAGCGCGACGCTCGAAGCCGCCCGGATGCTGTCCCGGGGCCGGCTGGTCGGCATCTTCCAGCCGCACCGCTACACACGCACACTGCACCTGCACCGCGAGTTCGGGCCGGTTTTCGACCGGCTCGACCTGCTTCTGCTCGCGCCGATCTATGCCGCGTCGGAACCGCCCATCGAGGGCGTGACGTCCGAGCTGATCGCGCGGGAAATCGAGGAACTTGGAGCCGTGCGCTGCGAGCTTGTGCCGGACCTCGGCCCGCTTCCCGAGCGCCTTGCGAGCGAACTGGCGCCCGGCGACATGCTGATAACGCTCGGCGCGGGCGACGTCTGGCAGGTCGGCGACTCGGTCCTGCGCCTTCTGACCGCGCAGGCGAGCGCCGCCTGAACGACCTGAACGTGCGGCGGCCGCGGCCGCCGGAAAGGTGGACAACGAAATGAACACCCCGTTCGAAAGATACGAGGACGCCGTCTGCTCGGCCGTGCCGCTCGCGACCGCCACGTCGTTCCGGATCGGTGGCCCGGCCGAATACTTCATCGAGCCGCGTTCGTTCGACGAGCTGGCCGCACTGCTGGCCCGTTGCTCCAGGTCCGGCGTGCCGACGCGCGTCATCGGCAAGGGAAGCAACCTGCTCGTGTCCGACCGCGGCGTCTCGGGCGCGGTCTTCCGCCTGTCGAAGATGAAAGACATCGCCCGCGACGGCTCGCGCGTCACCTGCGACGCCGGCGCCTCCCTGAGCCGCCTCCTGCACGCTGTCGAGGAGTGGGGGCTGAGCGGGCTCGAGCCGCTCGCCGGAATCCCGGGAACCGTCGGGGGCGCGGTCGCGATGAACGCAGGCGGCAGGCACGGAGCGATCGCGTCGGCCCTCCGGTCCGTGACGACGCTCAGCCCGCACGGCTCCGTCCGCGAGCGCACGCCGGAGGAGCTGGGGCTGGGCTACCGGCATTCCGCCCTTCGCGGCGAGGTCGTACTTCGCGCCGAATTCGACCTGGTCGAGAAGGACCCGGCGGAGATCGCCGAGACGCGCATCTCGGTGCTCGAGGACAAGGCAAGGACCCAGCCGCTCGTCAGCTGGAGCGCGGGCTGTATCTTCAAGAACCTCGGGCAATGCAGTGCCGGCGAATTGATCGACCTCGCCGGCCTGAAGGGCGAGCGCGTCGGCCAGGCCGTCGTCTCGTCCAGGCACGCGAACTTCATCATCAACGACGGCGGCGCGTCCGCCCAGGACGTGCAGGCGCTGATAGCGAAGGTGAGGAAGGGCGTGAGCAAGGCGTTCGGCGTGGAACTTGAACTCGAGATCGAGCAGTGGAACTGAACGGTCGGAGGTGCGGGACGTGAAGACAAAGTGGAAGATCGCGGTGCTCTGCGGCGGTGATTCGTCGGAGCGCGACGTCTCGCTCCGGACCGGCGAAGCCGTCGCGGCCGCTCTGGACGAATGCGGCCACTACGTCCGCCTCATCGACGTGCGCGGCCGCACGCTCGAGGAGCTCGACCAGAACGACTGGGACCTGGCGTACATCGCCCTGCACGGCGCGTTCGGCGAAGACGGACAGGTCCAGCTCATGCTCGAAATGCGCGGCATCCCGTACACCGGGTCCGGCGTCGAGGCCAGCCGCCTCGCGATGGACAAGGCGGCGGCCAAGGAGCGGTTCCGGGCGAACGGCGTCCCGACGCCCGATTTCCTCGTCCTCGACGACACGAGCCCGGCCGAGGAGAGGCGGGCCGCGGTCGTCGGCATCGGCTTTCCGCAGGTCATCAAGCCCGCGCGCGAGGGGTCGAGCTTCGGCGTCACGGCCGCGCGGTCCGTGCCCGAGGCGATGAAGGGGCTGGCCGACAGCTTCGCGTTCGACGACCGTGTGCTTGTCGAGCGCATGGTCCGCGGGCGCGAGCTCACGGTCGGCATCCTCGGCCACCGGGCTCTGCCCATCATCGAGCTCGAGTACCCGGGCCGCATATTCGACAAGCACGCGAAGTACACGGCGGGCGTGACACGGCACGTGATCGACCCCGACCTGCCCGAGGGCGTGGGCGAAGAGGTCCGCGCGACCGCGCTGGTGGCGCACCAGGCCCTCGGATGCCGCGACATCTCGCGGGTGGACGTGATGCTGTCCGAGGACAACATCCCGTTTGTCCTCGAGGTGAACACTATTCCGGGAATGACGGCGACGAGTCTCGTGCCGGACGCGGCCCGCGCCTCGGGCATCGAGTTCGACGAGCTTTGCGAGACGATAGCGCGCCGCGCGGTGAACCAGCGCAGTCGCGTCAGCCACGGCCGCTTGGGAAGGAGCATGTGAATGCGTCAGAGGCGTCGGGCGGTCAAACTGAAGTCGTCGGGTCCGGGCGTCGTCGGCCGGCTGGCCCGCGCCGCCTCGGCGGCGTGGCGCCCGTTCCTCGTGTGGGTCGTCCCGTCCGTGTCGCTCGTCGCAATCTGCGTCGGCGGTTTGCACTTCTGCCGGCGGCACGTGATGACATCGCCGGAGTACCGGGTCGCCGCGCCGAAGGTGAGCCGGCCAAACGCGCCCTGGTGGGAGAAGGCGTTCGGGGAAGAGATCGACAAGTCCTGCGCGTTCGCGGGCGGGGCGAGCATTCTCGACGACGAGCTTCTCGAAAAGATAGCGGCCGGCTATGCGCGGTGCCCGTGGGTCAAGGAGGTCACGTCGCTCGACAAGCAGTTCCCCAATCGGGTGGCGGCTGAGATTTCGGTCCGGTGGCCCGCGGCCGCCGTCGAGGTGATGACGTCGCGCGGCCGCCGGTACGTGCTTGTCGGAGACGACGGGGTCCGACTGCCGAAGACCTACGCCACCTGGCCCCAGCGCGGGCTGGACGTCCCGTTCATCGTCGGCGTCCGCGCCGCGGCGCCGGACGCGGGTGAGGCGTGGCGCGACAGGTCCGTCACGGACGCCATCGCGATAGTGCGGCTTCTCAGGCAGAGCGAGGTGGTGCGGGGCGCCATCAACATCACAGCGGTCGACGTCAGCAACTCCGGCGGCCGCATCAGCAACGCGCGGAGCGAGTTCCTCGTGCTCGCCGAGAACAACTGCGTGATCGAATGGGGCAGGGCTCCGGGTACCAGCCAGCCCGGGGAACTGCCCGGCGAAGAGAAGATCAGGAAGTTCGAGAGCTTCCTCGCGGAGTCGAACCAGACGAGCAACAGGACGCTCGACCTCCGGTTCGCCGGGCGCGTCGTCAGCAGGAGAATTGGAACGGATGGAGACAACGGCTAGCGATTTTGTGGTCGCGCTCGACATCGGGTCGCACCGTGCCCGGTGTCTCATCGCCGAGATAACGGACGGCAGCATGACGGTCATCGGCCGCGGCGAGGAGCCGGCGCGGGGCGTGCGGCGCGGCGAGGTCGTCGACATCCCGTCGGCCGGCTACGCCGCGCACCGGGCGCTCTCCGCCGCGGAGGAGCAGGCGGGCGTCGAGGTCCAGACTCTGTTCCTCGCCGTGGGCAGTCGCCACGCCGCCTTCTTCAACAACCGCGCGTGCGTCGGCATCACGCGCGAGGAGCGTACCATCACCGCCCGTGACGTCCAGGGCGTGCTCGCCGCCGCGCGGCGCGTCCCCGCGCGCGAGGACGCGGTGACCGTCGGCTCGCTCGTCTCGTCCTACGCCGTTGACGACGTGCGCCACGTCCGCGAGCCCGAGGGCATGCACGGCACGCGGATCGAGGCCGACGTGTACATCATCACCGACGCGCGGAGCACGGTGGACAACATGTCCTCGTGCGTCGACGGCTCGAAGCACGAGATCGAGGAGTTCGTCTTCGCCCCGTACGCCGCGGGCGAGGCCGTGCTCGACGACGACGGGAAGAAGCTGGGCGTCGCGGTCATAGACATCGGGGCCGGGACGACGGGCATAATGCTGTACCGCGACCACACCCCCGTCTTCACGTCCGTGGTGCCCATCGGCGGCGACCACATCACGAGCGACATCGCGGTCGGCATGGAGCTCGGCCTCGCAGACGCCGAACGGCTCAAGGAGGAGCACGCTACGGTCGAGGCCGCGCGGGCCGACCATTCCATAGCGTTCGAGCGCGCCGCCAAGGCCGGGACCTACTGCGTCGAATCGCGCCGGCTCCACGCGGTCGTCGACTGCCGCGTCCGCGAGATTCTCGACGTCGTGCGCCGCGAGCTGACGGGCGCGGGCGTCCGGCCGTCGACCATACGCGTCGTCCTGACGGGCGGCACGAGCCGCCTGCCCGGCATCGAGTCGATGGCGGCGACGATCCTGCGATGCCCGGTGCGCATCGGCAGGCCGGTGCTCGGCGGCGGCGCGAGCCCGATGCCGCCCGACATGGCCACGGCCGCGGGAATGCTCCTCGTCGGCATGCGGGCGAGACGCCGGCAGATGCCCGAGACGGGGCCGGTGGGCAGGGCCGGAAAGTTCCTTTGTTGGCTCAGGCAGTTGTTCTAGTGAGGCATGTGTTGATAATGGAACGCGGCGGCGTCCCGGCAGAGATTCTTCGCTTCGCTCATAGTGACAAGAAAGCATGCGTTGATTGTCATTCTGAGGAGCGTAGCGACGAAGAATCTCTTGCCTGTGTTTGTCATTGTCATCGCATGCGTCAATAGGAGGCCACATTGACCAGGAGTCCGGACCCACCGAAGGCGGCCTCGGCCGGGAACGGCATCGTGCTCGCCGGCATCGGGCGCGACGGCGCGTCGATCGTCCACGGCTTCGACAACCTGCCGGGCGCGGTGAATCGGCTGTACCTCACGGCCTCGCCGACGCGTGCCATCGTCGGCTCGCCGTCCGTTCTGCCCATACGCGCGGCCGGGAACTGGCGGGATGAGCTTCGGGCGGCGGTGGCGGACGCCCGGATGTTCGTGGCGGTCGCCGCGGCCTGTGGCCGGGAAAGTTCGTTCACGCCCGAGGTCCTCGCGCTGTGCCGCAACGAGGGGGCGCTCGCCGTCGCCGTGCTCGTCGAGCCGATCCTGTCGCACTCGCCGCACAAGGGCGACGCCGCGACCGAGCTGATGAAGGACACCATCAGGTCCGCCGACGCCACGATGCTCTTCCCCGCCGGGCCGGAGGCGGGCGCGGCGATCTCGCTGAGCGAAGCACTCGCGGACTGGACCCGGCGGCTCGCGACGTCGATACGCGGGCTCGTGTTCGCCGCCGCGGCCGACGACGCGATGGACATGGACTTCACGGACGTCGCCGCCGTGCTCTCCGGCCATTGCAGGGCGACCGTCGGGGCCGGCGCGGGCAAGACCGTCGAGCACGCGCTCCGCGACGCGGCGAAGAACGCCCTGGCCCCGCCCGCCGAACTCGAGACGGCGCACTCCGTCTTCGCACACGTGGTCGGCGACCGCGACATGCCGCTCGACGACGCGCGGCGCGTCCTGCCCGTGCTCGAAAGCTTGTTCCCGAAGGCGGAGACCGGCTGTGGCATCTCGGTCGACGAGGCGGGCTCGGGGATTCAGGCGACGATCATCGCCGGCAAGCTCGAGGGCAACGTCGTCAACCCGTCGGAACGCAGGCGAACGCTCCGGGCCGAATCGCCGTTCTTCAAGGTCGGGAACCCGACGATCTACGACGGCGAGAACCTGGACATCCCGGCCTTCCTGCGCGCGGACGTGCGACTGCCGGGCTCGCCGCCGCGCCCGGTGCCGGAACAGGGAAGTCTTTTCGAGCCGTCGCGCCCGGGCGTCTGATATTGCGACACGGAGGCACGGTTGACATCCGGCCACGATAAGCCGAAGCCGCGCCGCTGGGCCGCCGCCGCAGTCCTCTGGCTCGCCGTGTGCGCCGCCGCGGCCGCCGTTGCGGTGCTTGGCGTGCTGTCCGTCGAACGCCTGCGCTCCCCGGTCGAGATCGACAGCGCCTACGTCGCGCTCGTCGTCGCAGAAGCATTCTTCCTTGTGTTCCTCTGGCCGTTCTTCGAGCGGCGGGCGGGGGGCGAGAGCTTCGGCGAGGTCGTGGCGGGCGCGGCCGCGCGGCTCGTCGGCCTGCTATTCCTTGCGACACCGCTGATCGTCCTGGCGACCCGGCTGTGCGAGACGCCGCCGCTCGCCGTGGTTCGGAGCCAGGCCATGGTATTCCTGATTGGTGTGGCGGTGGCCGTGGCCGTGCGTCTGCCGGGCGCCGTGCTCTGGTACCTGCCGGCCGCTTTCCTGCTGTCGGCGGGCGTGCCGTTCGCCTCGTATCTGCTTCGGGAGGAGTGCGGGATTCCGGTGGCATGGGCGGCTACGCTGTCGCCGCTCTGGGCGAGCGGCGCGGCCGCGGCGGGATCGCCGAGCCATGCTTCGTTCATCGTATTTGCGTGCCTGGGCGCCGGCGCCCTGCTGGCGCTGGCGTTGTCACGACGCGGTGCGCCGGAACAGCCGTGACTCGGTCGCGACGACATCGACGGGGACGTCGTGCTCCATCATGGGGATGGCGGGTAGAATCTGGCAGTCGAACGCGATGCCGCACTTGAACGCGCGGAGGCCGGTCTTGATGAAGAAGCGGTCGTAGTAGCCGGCGCCGCGGCCGAGCCGGTTCCCTTCGTTGTCGAAGGCCCGCGCGGGCGCGATGACGACGTCCAGCTCGGCGAGGCCGACGCCGTGGTCCGACTTGGGCTCGAGTATGTTGAACGTGCCGCGGACGAGGTCGTTCTTGAGATCGCCGATCTCGATGCAGAGCACCTCGCGTTCCTCGGGTCGGCACTTCGGCAGGATCACGCGCTTCCCGGCTTCGGCGAACGCGTGGAGCGCGGGCCAGATGTCGAGTTCGTCGGGGAGCGGGGCGTAGAGCAGTATCGTGCGGGCGTCCCGCACCTGCGGCACGTCGATGAGCCGGGCGCAGGCGGCCGTGCTCTTGAGCGAGCGGTCATCCTTCGACAGCGCCCTTATGGCTTCTGCGGCCTGCTTTCGGGCGAGGCGTTTCTCTTCCCTTTTCTCCATTCGTCCAACCTTTTCTTGATTTCCTTTTCGTAACCTTCCTCGGACGGTTCATAGTATATCTTGTCCGAGGGCATGTACTCCTGCTCGACGAAATGCCCCTCGTAATTGTGAGCGTACTTGTATCCTTCGCCGCGCCCGAGGCGCCTGGCGCCGGGGTAGTTGGCGTCCTTCAGGTGGTCGGGCACCTCCAGCGTGCGGCCCTCTTTGACGTCCTGCTCGGCGGCGGCGATGCCCATGTAGGCGGCGTTGCTCTTGGGGGAGCAGGCGATGTACGTGACGGCCTGGGCGAGCGGGATTCTGGCCTCGGGCAGGCCGACGAACTCGGCGGCCTGGAGGGCGGCGTTCGCG
>Ga0180435_10001191_pt1 | contig 27313 bp, 19 predicted proteins | sample SS_ome_3_FD_132467 | JGI IMG/M metagenome (GOLD analysis project Ga0180435, IMG submission 132467) | Hypersaline lake sediment archaeal communities from the Salton Sea, California, USA - SS_3_S_1 metaG | ecosystem: Environmental > Aquatic > Non-marine Saline and Alkaline > Hypersaline >... | reverse complement strand
GGATTCTTTGGTAACCTCAACCAATGAGAATTTCAATCTGTCGGTCTGGGATGCGACCAGGTACATCAGGCGCGTGGTATACTCCGGCGAGGACAGTACCTGCGTCAGCATAAGCAATACACAGGTAATCAGGGTGCTGGATACCATCTCCAATAATGTGCTCATACCAGATACAGACATGATCACCATCTGCCAGTTCAACCCCTTGCCCGATGGCGGTCTTGACGGAACCACGCCAACAGGTGGCGATCCGGGCAATTATACATATTCCTGGCAGGTGCGGGACAAATCAGGTACCTGGGCAGATTCCGCCAGCCTGTCTCCCGGAACAAAATTCACGCTTCAGTCATTTGATGATACCACCTACATCCGCCGACTGGTGGTTTCGGGCGATAACGATGTCTGTAAAAGCTACACCGATTCCCTGGTGGTGGGGATCGTGTGGAAGATCGAAAACAATATGCTGACTGCTGCACCGGAAACCTATTGCCAGGGCGATGCATTGTCCACAACCCTCACTGCGGGGGCATTGTCAGGAGGTGCGAACGGGATCGGTATACAATGGCAATACCGCACAGAGACAGGTGACTGGAGCCCTGCACCCGGGAACAATGCACTGCAAAATTATGATTTTCAGGAGGAGCTGGGAGAATCACTTTATTTCAGAAGGTATACATGGTCAGAACCGACGGACTCTGTCTGTTTTGATACTACCGCAACGGTGAAGATCACGGTACAGGACAGTATTCAGCAAAATGACATATTGCTGATCAATGATGCAACACTTGACAATCCCTTCCTTGATTCGATCTGTGCCGGGCTGGATCTTGAGCTTACCGGGACGGTCGATGAACTGACAGGGGGTGATGAGAGTGCATATGCGTTCAAATGGGAAGTCAGCAGTCAGCCCGATTTCTCAGCAAGCACAACGGCTGCCACACCCGGATACACAATCCTGGATTTCCGGGATCCTGCCTTTTTCAGGAGGATTGTCGTTTCCGGGGTGTGTGAAGATACCACCGACCGGTTGCTGGTGCAGCCTATTGATTTACCTACCGGTAGACTGGTATTGCCCCCCGGACAGGCAGACCAGGTATGTTCCTCGGATGAACTCCCTGTTGAATTGAAAATTGAAGACCTTTATCTTGATCCGCTTGCAAACAGCTACAATGTGTATGTCAGCTATATCTCCCAGAACAGCACCGGAAGTGAGCAATTTACCAATGTTGTGGGACAGGATCCACTGGTAGACTTTTTTGTTTCCACCGATTCTGCAGAAAGTTATGTATATACACTCGACTCGATCATTGACGATCGCGGGTGTGTATCCGAGGTGGTGGATCCGAACCAGCCCTCCATCCTGGTTTTTTATTCGCCGGAGGTGACAATAACTGCGGCAGATACACTGGTCTGCGGTCCCGAAGTACGTCTGACCGCCACCAACCAGGGAGGGGTGCCGCCGCCGAAGTGGTTTGCATCGACAGTCAGGAATAACCTGGACGGCTCAGATACCGTCACATTTACCCCTGATGGACTGCTTGAGGCAGATGCGCAGCTGGATTTCTGGTTCAACGACACGGTGAAGATGGTGTACGGATTTTTACTGGAAACAAGCGCCGAGGTCGGCAAGGCCTGCGCAGATTCAGCGTATATCACGGTAACGCATTTTCAGCCACCGGAACAGGATACGCTCATGCTCGCAGCGGATGCTTTTTATTTTCAGCAAACCTATGACCTTACACAGCTGGAACCGGAGATCGGTGTGGGGCTGTCAACCTGGACAGTTGACAATTCGGGCGCTGGATTTGCGGATGCGGCGAACAGGGTTGCGTCCGGATTTACTTTTGAGCAGGAACACGTTTATACCTGGACCGTGGAGAATGGAAGATATCCGGATGGTTCCTATGTTTGCCCGGTCAATACAGATGAGGTGGTCCTGGTTCAGCACGATTTACGGCAATACGAAGGATTTTCCCCGAACAATGACGGCTTCAACCAGGTCTTCGTGATCCCGGGACTGATCCATGCCACCGATTTCACCTTTACACTGTTTAACAGCTGGGGAACCAGGGTATACGGTATTACAAAGGGGGAAGCCGGGATACGGCAGGTGGAGATTGATGGTGAATTGATGGAGGAGCACATTATCTGGGACGGGTACCTGGAGGGGCAGGGAACGGTGGCTTCGCCCGGGACCTATTATTATACACTGACATTTGAAATAGATGGAAGTGCCGTTGAATATGCACCGAAGCAGGGTTATATCATATTAAAAAGATAAGGCTGGAATGCGCATCTGTCTTGCAATTATATTAACAATCGTGTTGCTTCCCCTTCGGGGACAGGACCTGCCCGACCTGTCGAACTACCAGCACAACTGGCTGATATTCAATCCTGCATTTGCCGGATCCAGGGATGTGTTGAGTGTCAACCTGTTTTCACAGGACAAGGCGGTGTTGCATCCGGAAATACCGGCCCCGAAATACCTGCAGATCTCTGCACATACACCTTTTACAAAATCCCCCAATAATGCCGTGGGATTTTCCTATTTCAATGAAAAACGCCCGGGTTACGGGATCGGCGGACTTAATTTCCAGGAAGCAGTGCCGCTTGTCAGGCACAATATGGCCGCCTATTATTCGCACCGTGTCAAGCTCAATAACGGGGCCCAGCTTTCCATGGGTGTTTCGGCGATCCTGGCGCTAGAGAAAGCGGATAACAATGCATTGGATCTGAGGCAATCAAATGATCCTCAATTTATGACGGATCTTGAGCCGACGCTGAACGCGAATTTTAGTGCCGGGGTGTTGTACTATACGGAAAAAACGTTTGTCGGATTTTCGATTCCGCGGCTGGTTGCCCCAATCACGTTGGTGGACAATAACAATTACAATACTGACGGTGATGACAATGATGATGGGGAGATTGAAAGACTGGAATTGGGCCCGGTCATTTCCGGCTATAACCTGCTCCTGTCTGCAGGCAGGAAATTTGGACAGGGAGCGATCACCTATTATCCAAACTTCCTGGTCAATTATATTCCTGAAGCGGGTATTCTGAATACCAATTACATGGCCAGCATGAATATTGGGTTCATGAATGAAAAATTCTGGGTGGGGACCATCTATAAATCCAGCCAGGCGCTCGCAGTGAATATGAATTTTGAGATACTTGAGGGTAAAGGGCTGATCGGAGTCTCGTGGGATTTTCCGCTGAAAAGCACCGTCGGGTATTTTGACAATGCATTTGAGATTGTGTTCCGGTATGACAACCTGGTGAAAGTGGTAACGAAAGCACCTTATTATTTCTGACGTGAATAGAATATTTATCATATTGATCTTTTCTGTCTTCGTCCTTCAGGCCCTGGATGCGCAAACTTATCGTGTGGTTAAAAATGATGAACTCAGCAATGTGAGTGAGGCCCAGCTGGCGCCGGTACCCTATGTGCATAACGGTGATACAGGGATTGTCTATATGTCGAATATTACCATTCCCGGGACCAGCAGGTCACGGCATCAGTATGGGTCTCCGATGGATCTCTATTTTTATGATCAGACGGAGAAAAAGGGAATGAAAAATCCCAGGCTCCTTGATCCTGGTAAGAAGTTTTTTACCATCGGCGATGATGGACCGGCAACATTCAGCGGTGATTATAGCAGGGTTTGCCTGGTGCAGCCCCAGAAAGGTGCCGACGGTGAACCACTTGCCAATGGCAACGGGGGACTGTTTTTTGCAGAGTGGGTCGACGGGGAATGGTCCGAACCGGTGCCGTTTACACACAATGATCCTGGTGTCAATTTCAGCACACCCTGCCTGTCGAAAGACGGTCAGATTTTATTTTTTGCTGCCGAAGGCGACCTGGAGGGAGCATTTGGAGGCATGGATATTTACTATACAATGGAGACGAATGGTTCCTGGTCGGCCCCCGTGAACCTTGGCAATAGGATCAATACACCTGAACATGAAATCTTTCCTTATTATTACCCGATCGAAGGGACTGACAATACGAATATCAGGTTGTATTTCAGCAGCAAGGGCCATAATGCCCGTGGTGGAACTTATGACCTGTTCTATTCGGTCTTCTATGAAGGAGAATGGATGGAAATATTACCAGTACCTTCTTTAAATACATCCGATTTCGATGAGCTTGGAATATTTTTCACAAAGAATATTGGTGAAGGAATGTTGTCAAGAAGAATCGGGGACAGCTTCAATATTTATGATTTCAGATCCAGTGTGGCAGATTATGAGCCCTTTGCAAATGCAGGCCCGCCGAAAGTGGCGCCCTTGTGTTACAGGATCTATGAAAGCTCCATGGATACCATCGACCCGGTAGTGTTTGAATATGAATGGGTGATCAACGACACCCTCCGGTTGCCGGGGCATGAAGTTAAATACTGTTTTCCCGGCCCCGGATTTTATAGTATGACATTTAATGTTACCAACAAGCTGACAGACACAATTATATATAACGCGGCCCAGGTTGACCTGAGGATTCCGGAATACAAACAACCGGTGATCACTGCTCCGGATACAGTCGTTGCGGGTGAGCCGGTCTATTTCAGTGCAGCGGAATCCGACCTGCCGGAGGATTGGGACAGGTTTGAGTATTTCTGGGATTTTGGTGATCTTACCCCTCAAGGCAAGGGAGAAGTTGTATCTCATGCGTACATACAAAGAGGGGAATACAGGGTGGTCCTGGGAGCTAAAAAAGTGCTGAGCAGGAGTGAGGAGCGATTAATACGTAATAATGAGCTCAATGAAGAAGACTTCAAACAGGCAGTAATCAAGGACATTGTTGTACTGCAGGAATAGACCCGCCCGCCCACTATTGATAACTAAGATTTTAAATTGCACGAATTTTGTATATTTTTATCAAATCGTGTACAATGAAAGAAATGAGAAGACTGATATTTATATTATCTGCAATATTTTTTTGCCAGCTTTCCTTTGCACAGCCTGTTCCGAATAAGGAGGAAAACATCCCCCACCTGATGACCTTTGGGAATGAATCGGACATCAGCTGGGGGGATGATGATTTTTCGCAGGCTTTCTTTTTCCAGGTACCTGCTGATTTCAAGGAACAGGTATTTATCAGGGTGTTTGATCTTGATACCGGCGGAGCGATCGATGAAATACGGGGAGGGTGGAATACCCAATGCGTGTTCGAAGTATATGGAGGTGAGGGGTGTCATTCAGAAGAAGATGCCAGGGAGACTTCACCTTTCGGCAATTACAAGAGTGGCACGCTCATGGCCATGAAAGTCTTTGGGGAGGATCCCCGGTATGATCAAAACTGGTACACCTTCGGACCGTTCAATCCTGCAGAGGGTGAATACCTGGAAGTGTTTGACAGTTATGTTTTTAAAGTGATATGCGAGGGCATTGCAGGCGATGATGGCAATATGTACAATTACTACCTCAGCACCGACGCAGATAAAAATGTACCTATTGAAGGCGCCAATGCCTTTGCCTATGAATATTCCTTCAGGATGCACAATGATGTCAATGAAACATCACACATTTATCCCTATATCATGGAAGGCACCATCACCGTGCAGATTTCTAATTTTGACTGGGACAATGACGGGAACATCCTGGTAGTGTCGACGGAGCGGCAGGGACAACGTATAGAAATATCCGGGGAGGCAAATTGGGTAGATGATCAGGTGAAGGTCATCGATGCCGAAGTGGGAGGATCCTATGACCTGCAACTGCCCAAGCGGAAGACATTTCCGCCTGTTAAGAACAATAATGTCGTGGTAAATGTAAGAAACCAGTTCAATGAGACCATGCCGTTCTATACCAGCCCCATCGGGGGAGTACCTGAGTATAAAAAATATAAGGGTAACCTTGAAGCCCTCCCGGATGATGGAAATTAATTACTGATTGATTCTCTATGAAAAGAACGATACTCTTATTGTTGATCTCCACTGCAATCACTTCGTTGCAGAGCCAGTCCTTCCAGATCATGCGGTACGGTATCGGGGATGGTCTCCTGCATGAAGCAACATATGCATTGATACAGGATGAGGATGGTTTTATCTGGATCTCCACCAGCCAGGGACTGAATAAACTGGATGGCGTCAATTTCACCTCGGTTTTTTCAGGAGATACACTGCCTTCCACCATCGCAACAAAAAGTTACAGGGACAGCAGGGGAAGGATATGGTTCGGGTACCTCGACGGACAAATTGCTGTGCTGGATGAAGGCAGCTTCAGGGTTTTTTCGCAGAAAGACACGGTAGTGTCTGCCATCGCGGGATTTGCGGAGGACAGTGAAGGGAATATTCTCTCCATGACACAGCAGCACGGAATGATCCGTATAGACAAAAATTTTCATTTTCATTATGCACGTGATCCTTTCAGGGGAACACTTGTTTCCGATTTCCTTCTTACCCCGGAGGGAAACCTGCTGATTGGTGCTTTCACCGGGGTGTTCCTGTATACGAAATCAGCTTCAGGCAGTTTTGAAAGCGCCGGGCGGATTGCCGGAATTCCCTTTACACGGATCCAGGACATTGAGCCCGGGATACAACCAGGCACTTACTGGCTTGGAACAGAGGACGAGGGCCTGTACAGGATAACAGGATCAGGAAATGATCCTGCAGGTTACCAGGCGGTGCAGACAGGCGTTGAACGGGGACTGGAATACAGCAGTATCAGTTCGGTATTTGTTGACCCTGCCGGGTACCTCTGGGTGAGCGACTATGGCAAGGGTGTGTACCGTTTTTCATTGAATGACGACGGATCACTGGGCAGGAGCCTGCTGTTTGACGAGGAGGGCGGAATGCCTGAGGAATATATCAAGGATGTGATCAGGGACGATGAGGGGAACATGTGGTTTGCTTCCCAGAGCAATGGTGTCGCTATACTTCGCGACCAGGCCTTTACTTTTTACAATGTTTCCGACGGGCGTAATGTCCCGGAAATATCGGCCATCAGTATTCATGGAGGCGACTACTGGCTGGGCGGCAGGAATGGTGAACTCTACCTGGTGAGTGTATCACTGGCATCAGAATTCCAGGCATTTAAAGCATCAGACGGGCTCCCGGGCGATCCGGTAACGGCGCTTTGGCATGATGAAAACAGGTATCTGTATATAGGTACCGAAAATTCTGGTGTGTATTCATTGGACATATCGACTCAGCGAATACGCAAATTCTTCACTTCTGAGAATTCACTGGGCAACATGATCAATAACATTGATGGCAGTGCACAATCCATATGGATTGCAACAAATGACGGCATCTATGAAATTGTGCGCTCCACAGGAGAGATCAGGCAACAGACAACACTCACGGGCCTTCCGCACAACATCATCAATGATGTGCTGGTGGACAGCGCGGGGCGTGCATGGATCGCCACCAGGGGGAGTGGATTGTATTGTGTCAGCAATGACCCCGACAAGCTGAATTTCACCATAAGGGGGAATCCCAAGCTCGAGTTTGTTGCACTCACACAGGACAGCGACGGGGCGATCTGGGGCGCTACTTCAGAAGACGGGGTAATAAAATTCAGCAGGGATACCCTGGAAGTGTTTTCCGTTGACAGGGGACTGAAGTCGAAATACACCTATGCCATTGAAGTGGACCCGAAGGGGTTTGTCTGGGTAGGGCACAGACTCGGGCTCAGCAAAATTGATCCGGTTACCAAAAATATTGTTGTCTTTGACCAGGAAATGGGATTCACTTCCGATATCCTTCCACGTGCCATTGCCAACAGTGATGAAGGGTTGTTACTTTTCGGGACCAATAATGGCCTGATTGTATATGATACAGAACAGGCAAGGCCCGATACCGTTCCGCCCAGGCTGAACATCACTCAGCTTAATATCTCCGACTCCATTTACAATGTGCAGGAAGAGATTCGCCTGCCCTACGGTATCTATAAAATGCAGATGGATTTTATCGGGATCAACCTTACAAATCCCGACCAGGTCACCTACCAGTATAAACTGGAAGGCTTTGATGACTGGTCAGAACCCACCCGGGAGACGTTTGCCAATTACAGTCGCCTGGAGGATGGAGAGTATACGTTTATGCTGAAAGCAGTTGATGGAAATGGTAATTCTACAGGTGAGGTGGCCATGTTCCATTTAAGTATCAAAATCCCAATATGGAAGGCCTGGTGGTTCATTCTTTCGCTTGTGATCATTGCCATAGGTTCTGTTTACCTGATTATCAAGATCAGGGAACGCAACCAGAAAGCACTGCAGGAATACCTGGAACAGCAGCTGGAAGAAAGAACCCGCGAGGTGATCCACCAGAAGGAGGAGATCGAAATCAAGAACAGGGACATCACAGACAGCATTAACTACGCGCAGCGGATCCAGGCAAGTATTTTGCCTTCAACGCAGCGATTGCAGGAAATATTCAGTGGTTCATTTGTCTTCTACCAGCCCAGGGACATTGTCAGTGGTGATTTTTACTGGTACGACAGGATCGATGATGACCGCTTTATCATTGTTTGCGCAGACTCCACCGGGCATGGAGTCCCCGGTGCTTTTATGTCCATGATCGGTACTACGCTTATCAAGGATATCTGCCTTCGCTCCGGTATCACCACCCCCTCCGAGGTACTTCAAACCCTCGACAAGGAGGTCAGGGAGGCATTGAATCAGAATACGGAAACCGACGGTTCCAATGATGGTATGGACATTATCGTGGCTGAGATCAACCTGAAAACCAACAGGTTCATGGTCAGCTCAGCCATGCGTCCCGTCATTCTCTACAGGGGAGGAGAGCAGATTTATGTAAAGGGCAGCAGGAGCTCGGTGGGTGGACAACTGGATGAGACCAGTGTGGAGAAGGAGTTTACCAACGAAGTATTTGACCTGGACAAGGGGGATATTGTATATATGTTCTCTGACGGGTATCCGGACCAGTTCGGGGGACCGCTGGGCAGGAAGTTCAAGATGGTCAGGCTGAAGAACCTGCTGAGGGATATCCATGACAAGCCAATGGAGGAACAGCACAATTACGTGAGAAGCAATTTCTTTCTCTGGAAGGAAGACCTGGAACAGGTGGACGATGTACTGTTCATGGGGATCAAGATCTGACAACCTATCCCAGTTGCTCTTTTGTTCCAGCTATGCTGAGGGTGTAATCCCGGTCCTTGCGCAAATTACCTGGTTAGTTGTTCAGTTCAATACCCGAGAGAATCTGAACACCGGTGGTGTCCATATTGCTCCTGTTGAACTCCCTGTCGTATAAAAAGAAAGTATAAAAAATGGTATCGTACCTGATGATCGGGTATTCGATGGTAACAGATATGGTGCCCGATAGCGGCTGCTTGTCGAGGTAAGGAATGATATATTTCAGGTATCCACCGTCCTCCTCCGGAACCTTCACAAATTCGTTGTCTTCCAGGTCGTACATCTGCAGGAACAGGTTGTAGCGTTGTGTGTCGGGCAAACCGATGGCAAATGTGTCCGGCCAGGGTTCGAAACCAATGTTCCCGTCCCCGTCGGTAAAACTGAAATTCAGTTTGCCTGTCAGGACTTCCTGGTCGAGGTTGTTGGTGGTAATGTACAGGAAGAAACTTTCGTAGTTAATGATCGGGATGTCGGGATATACCGGTTTTTCCTCGCACTGGTAAAGTGAAGTGACAAGCAGTAAGAGCAGTATAAAGGTCCCTTTTCTCATAGTAAAAACATTACAGCAAAAATCCTGCCTATTTTTTCCTCATGAAGATCTGTACCGGAGCTCCCCTGAAATCAAAGTTTTCCCTGATTTTGTTTTCAAGGTAACGCTTGTACGGTTCCTTCACATATTGCGGAAGGTTACAATAAAACGCAAACGCAGGCGTATATGTTGGCAATTGGGTCACATATTTTATCCGGATGTATTTTCCCTTGATGGCAGGTGGATGGTATGCCTCGATGGCTGCCTGCATGACCTCATTCAATTTCGAGGTTGGGATCTTTCTCTTCCTGTTTTCGAATACCTTGATGGTCTCTTCCAGTGCTTTGTGGATCCGTTGCTTTGTCAGTGCCGAAATGAATACCACGGGGATATCGGTAAATGGCTCCAGTCTCTTCCGCACGCTTGCTTCAAATTCCTTTACCGAGCCGGTCTCTTTTTCAACCAGGTCCCACTTGTTGACCAGCACCACCACGCCTTTTTTGCTGCGCTCGATCAGGTGGAAAATATTCACATCCTGGCTTTCGATGCCGATCGTAGCATCGATCAGCAACATGCATACATCTGCATTCTCAATGGTTCTGACAGACCGCATTACAGAATAAAATTCGAGGTCTTCCTTTACTTTCGCTTTTTTGCGTATCCCTGCCGTGTCGACCAGGATAAAGTCGTGGTTGAATTTTGAATAGCGCGTATTGATGGCGTCGCGCGTGGTACCAGAGATTTCCGTTACGATATTTCGTTCCTCCCCGATCAGTGCATTGATCAGCGAGGATTTGCCGACATTTGGTCTGCCCACCACGGCAATCCGCGGAAGTTCACTTTCTTCATCCTCTGTATCGTCTTTTTCAAAGTGGTTCACAAGATCATCCAGCAAATCACCGGTTCCGGCGCCATTGATGGAGGATACAGGGTAAATTTCGCCCAATCCCAGCTTGTAAAATTCAGGGGTATCCATCAACCTGGCATTGTTATCTGCCTTGTTGGCAACCAGCATCACGGTTTTTTTGACTTTCCTGAGCATCTGTGCAATGGATTCATCCAGGTCGGTGATCCCGTTGACTACATCGACCATCAGGAGGATCACATCTGCTTCCTCAATGGCGAGCATGACCTGCTTTCGTATCTCTTCTTCAAATACGTCCTCGGAATTCGTGATGTATCCGCCCGTGTCGATAACGGTAAAATTTCTTCCGTTCCAGATTACCTTCCCGTAGTGCCTGTCGCGTGTAACCCCGCTGGTCTCATCCACGATCGCATGCCGCGATTCGGTCAGCCGGTTGAAGAATGTGGACTTGCCAACATTCGGCCGGCCTACTATTGCTACTATATTTCCCATTTCCCGTTGTGATTTATCGGTAACCGAATTTTTTTAATTTCTTATCATTATTTCTCCAGTCATTGTCTACCTTCACGTACAGTTCGAGAAATATTTTCTTATTGAAGAACAGTTCCATCTCTTCCCGTGCCTCCTGCCCGACGCGCTTGAGTGATGCACCCTTGTGTCCGATCAGGATGCCTTTCTGGCTCTCCCGTTCAACATAAATGACTGCGCGCATCCTGATAATGTTCGTTTCTTCCTTGAATGATTCCACTTCGATTTCGACGGAGTAGGGGATTTCCTGCTTGTAGTGCAGCAGGATCTTTTCCCGGATCACTTCTCCTGCCAGGAACCGTTCAGACTTATCGGTGAGCATGTCTTTCGGAAAAAACGGGGGTGATTCGGGCAGCAGTTCCAGGATACGCCGGAAGAGCTGATCAACATTGAAATTCTTTAGTGCGCTGACGGGGAAGATCTCCGCAGCTGGCAGCAATTCCTGCCATTTCCCAACCTGGGTTTCAAGGGAAGCCTGGTCCGACAGGTCGATTTTATTGATGACCAGCAGCAATGGTACCTGTGCCTCCTTCAGTCTTTCTATGAAGAATGTTTCTTTCCCTGCTGGTTCTCCTGCTTCCGTAATGTACAGGAAGATGTCGGCATCTGACAATGCACCCCGCGCACTCTTCAGCATGAATTCCTGGAGTTTGTAGTTTGGCTCAAGAATCCCGGGAGTGTCTGAAAACACTACCTGGTAATCGTCGCTGTTGACGATCCCATGGATGCGGTGCCTGGTGGTTTGTGCCTTGGATGTAATGATCGACAACTTTTCTCCTACCATGGCATTCATCAGGGTGGATTTGCCCACATTTGGTCTGCCAAGGATATTTACGAATCCTGCCCTGTGTTGCGATGTGTTATTCAAATGCATTCATTTTAAGCGTTTTAATCTCTTTATCTGTAAGGAACCTCCACCTTCCCCTGGGCAGGTCCTTTTTGGTCAATCCGGCAAAATATACCCTGTCGAGCTTGGTCACTTTGTAGCCCAGGTGCTCGAAGATGCGCCTGACGATCCTGTTTTTGCCCGAATGGATCTCCAGCCCGATCTCCCGCTTATTGTCCTGACTTGCATAGGCGATGGCATCCGGCTGGATGAACCCGTCATCCAGTTCGAGGCCTTCGGCGATCTTGTTCAGGTCGCTGTGCTGCAGGTTCTTGTCCAGGAAGACATGGTACACCTTTTTCTTATTGAATGAAGGGTGGGTGAGCTTCCTTGTAAGCTCTCCATCGTTGGTGAACAGCAATACCCCTGTTGTGTTCCTGTCGAGTCGGCCCACCGGGTAGATCCGCTCCTTGCAGGCACGGTCAACCAGTTCCATTACTGTTTTTTTCGCATGCGGATCATCAACCGTTGTGACATAGTCCTTCGGTTTGTTCAGAAGGAGGTAGACTTTTCTTTCATTGCCCAGCCGCTCCCCGTTGTATCGCACATCGTCGGCCGGATCGATTTTTGTGCCTACTTCAGTAACCACCTTGCCATTCACGGAGATAAGGCCTGTCGCGATCAGCTTGTCCGCCTCCCTGCGGGAACAGACCCCGGCATGTGCGATATATTTGTTGAGCCTGATTTCTTCTGCCTTCCTGGCCGCAGGTGCACTTTTTCTTTTTTCTGAAAGATCACTTTTTGGTGACCGGGCAGGCTGGTAGACACGGCTTTTGTCTCCTTGACGCGATGTTCCTGCCTGTTTTTTCCTGCCTCCCGTGGTGGCATCCTTCCTCTGGGCTCCGGCACCTGTTTGTTTCGCAGGGTCCGAGGACCTTGAAGCGGGGCTTTTTCTCCCGGTATCCTTGCCCTTGTCACTGCTTGCAGTACCGGCTTCTCTTCCGGGATCTGACGACCTCGTGGCCGGACCTTTTCGTACAGTTGGAGATGTATTTTTACGGCCCCCGGCTTGTTTCGCGCGATCAGACGACCTTTTGGCGGGTCCCTTTCTCCCTGGTCCTGCAGGTCCTTTCCTGTGCGTTTTTTTATTCTTTTTCGAATGTTCCATATGGGCCATCTAAATCATTGCAAATTAATACGTTTCAGTTAAGCGGATGCAAAGTTAAGATTTTAAATGTTAACAGGATTAAATTTCTATCTTTGTTTACCGTTAAAAAACAGGGGTTTAATATATGAATGAAGGAATGATTCCGTTTTTTTTAAAGCGGCTTTTAACTTTTGGTTTGAACTGAAGTCAAATATTGATATACTTTTTACTGTAAATGACACTTATTACATCGATCTCAGGTATACGCGGAACCATTGGAGGTGTGAGTGGCGATGGGTTAACACCACTGGACGCGGTTAAATTTGCATCTGCCTATGCCGAATGGCTCAGGAAAAATTCAGGAAAGACAGGCCCGAAAGTTATCCTGGGCAGGGATGCCCGTATTTCAGGGCCCATGATCGATCACCTGGTATCCGGCGCCCTGATGGGCATGGGGGTGGATGTAGTGAATATCGGGCTGGCTACCACTCCGACAGTAGAAATGGCGGTCCCTGAACTAAACGGGGATGGTGGCATTATTCTTACCGCAAGTCATAATCCGAAACAATGGAATGCACTCAAGCTGTTGAATGCAAAAGGGGAGTTTTTGTCGGCATCAGAAGGGGAGGAGATCCTTCAGTATGCCGGGCAGGAAGCATTTGAATACAGTGATGTGGATGCAATCGGGTCGTTTTTCGCGCACGAAAGCATGGATGCTTTTCATATCGACAAAGTGCTTGGGCTGCCCCTGGTGGATGTGGAAGCCATCAGGAAAGCAAATTTCACCGTAGCCATCGATTGTGTGAATTCTGTCGGAGGCATTATTATACCAGCGCTTTTACGCAAGCTGGGGGTTGATGAGGTCATCCTGCTGCATTGTGATCCTACCGGCGAGTTTCCGCATAACCCGGAGCCGCTTCCGGAGAACCTGAGGGATATATCTGACGCTGTAAAGGAGCATCACGCCGATGTGGGATTCGTGGTGGATCCGGATGTCGACAGGCTGGCAATTATCTGTGAGGATGGTTCCATGTTTGGAGAGGAGTATACGCTGGTGGCAGTGGCCGACTATGTCCTGACAAATACACCTGGCTGCACCTGTTCCAATCTCTCTTCATCGCGGGCATTGAAGATGGTTACGGAACAGCACGGTGAAGTGTATTATGCTTCAGCAGTGGGGGAGGTGAATGTTGTGGAGAAGATGAAAAATGAAGGGTGCGTGATCGGTGGCGAGGGCAATGGCGGAGTCATTTACCCTGCATTGCACTTTGGCCGCGATGCATTGGTAGGTATTGCACTGTTCCTCAGTTACCTGGCGAAGCAAAAAGTGCCTTGCAGCACACTGAGGAAAACCTATCCTTCACTGGTGATGGTCAAGCAAAAAATTGAGCTTACCCCGGATACAGATGTTGATTTGATCCTGGAACAACTTGAGCAGATATATAAAGAAGAAAACATTACAACGATCGATGGTCTGAAGATCGATTTTCCGGATGGATGGGTGCACCTCAGGAAGTCCAATACGGAGCCGATCATCCGGATCTATTCAGAAGCACCTGACAGGCAGCAGGCCGAAAGCCTGGTGAAGGAAATCGGGGATGCGGTACAGAATATTATAAACTAAAATATAAACACAATTATTCGATGAAAAGAAAACCACTCATTATAACGATCACAATTGCTGTAGTGGTTGTAGCACTGATCATTTATTCTGCTGTTTCAGGCAAGGAAAAGGAAATCATACTGGAAACACAGGTGGAAAGGGGGCCTTTTGAGATTGCCGTTATGGTTACAGGCGAGTTACAGGCGCTGAATGTTACAGACATCCAGGGTCCTGCGGCGTTGCGCAGCCAGAGCCTGAGAATCCGTAACGTGAAGATCCAGGAAATGATCACGGAGGGAACCGTTGTGGATTCCGGGGACTGGGTGGCAACGCTCGACAGGTCGGAAGCCGACAATATGTTAAAGGATATGATGGATGAGATGGAGCAGGAGGAATCTGAATACATGCGGGCAAAGCTTGACACCACGATTGAACTCAGGAACCTGCGAGACAACCTGATCAACCTGAAATTTGCACTTGAGGAGGCCCGCATCACCCTGGAGCAGTCGAAATTTGAACCACCTGCCACGATACGCCAGGCCGAAATCAGCCTGGAGCGGGCGGATCGGTCCTATGAGCAGGCACAGATGAACTATGCACTCAAGGAGCGGGAAGCCAGGGCAAATGTGAGGGAAGCACAAATCAGCCTGGAACGTGACAGGCGGCGTCAGCAGGATATGATGGAGGCATTGAGAAGCTTTGATATTATGGCTCCGGCGCCCGGAATGGTTATCTATAAACGAGAATGGGACGGGTCGAAAAGGACCGTTGGGTCGGAGATCAGTTCATGGGACCTTACCGTGGCCACCCTTCCTGATCTGTCGACCATGATCTCGCGCACCTATGTGAATGAGATCGATATCAGCAAGATCCAGGAGGGGCAGCCGGTCATCATCGGTGTGGATGCATTCCCGGAAAGAAAATATTCAGGGGAAGTCTTTGAAGTAGCAAATATCGGGGAGCAATTGCCCAATACCGATGCGAAGGTGTTCGAAGTGCGTATCGAACTCAACGAGCGGGACACCATCCTGCGGCCGTCCATGACCACCAGCAACAGGATCATTACCAAGGTGTACGAAGATGTGCTTTATCTTCCCCTGGAAGCTGTGCGGGCCAATGACAGTGTTACCTTTGTATATACCCGTGACAAGCAGCGGCAGATCGTTGTGCTGGGTGAATCCAACGAAAACTTTATTATCATCGAACAGGGATTGAAGAAGGGAGATATGGTGTACCTGTCGTCCCCGGAGGATCCTGATTCGTTCCCTTTTTCAGGTCTTGAATATATCGAGGTGATCAGGAAACGTGAAGCTGAGAAACAGGAGCAGGTACAGCAGAAAGATCCGGGCGACCGTCTGAACAACAGGATGCCTCAGCGGGGTCAGAACAGGCGGACAAACCAGAATTAGTGGTATGGGAAGATATTTTCATGACATAGTGATTGCCATCGAATCCATTATGGCAAACCAGCTTCGCAGTCTGCTGACAGCGTTGGGGATTATTTTTGGTGTTGCAGCTGTCATAACGATGCTTGCCATCGGAAAGGGGGCCCAGCAGGAAATCCTGGAACAGATGAAGATGGTCGGGGTGAACAACATCATGATCACACCCATTGTTTCTGCAGAAGAAGATGAGAACGGGGAAGAAGGAGCATCAAAGGAGAAGAAAAAATTTTCTCCCGGACTTACACTGATGGATGTCGAGGCGATCAGGCAAACCCTTCCAACCTTGAAACAAGTCAGCCCGGAAATCGCAATGAATTCCCACGTGATCAAAGGCGGGAAACGGGAACCGGCAAAGCTCATGGGAGTGGCCAATGAGTATTTCGGCCTGTTTAACCTTGAGCTGGAGGATGGAACTTTCTTCAATGATTACCAGGAAGAAAACGGAATTCCTGTCTGTGTGATCGGGGCCAATATCCGGAATAAATTCTTTCCCAAAACGGATCCCATCGGCAATTACATCAAGTTCGACCAGGTATGGCTGAAAGTTGTTGGTGTGCTGGAGAAGACGGATGTTTCCCTTACGAGGTTCGAGGACATTGGCGTGAACGTTATGAACGACAATGTGTATATTCCTGTGAAGACCATGATCATGAGGTATCAGAACAGGGCGCTTGTTGCATCACGGATGAAGTCAACAACGGTCATGCGCAGGTGGCATTTCATCAGCGTCAGCCCAAGTCAGAATACCTCCAGTAATTACCACCAGCTCGACAGGATCATTGTGCAGGTGAATGGATCTGAGGAGCTCAATCCTTCCGCGGATGTGCTCTCACGGTTATTGCTCAGGAGGCATGAACAGGTGCAGGATTTTGAAATCACTGTTCCGGAACTATTATTGAAGCAGGAGCAGCGAACAAAGGATATTTTCAATATTGTCCTGGGTGCGATCGCCAGTATTTCGTTGCTGGTCGGAGGCATCGGGATCATGAACATCATGTTTGCCTCGGTGATGGAACGGATCAAGGAGATCGGTACGCGGCTGGCCATAGGCGCCAAGAAAAAGGATATTGTTGTTCAGTTTCTCGCCGAAGCTGTGCTGATAAGTGTTTCCGGGGGACTGATCGGCGTGGTGCTGGGTGTGGTTGCTTCGGCACTTATTACCAACTTTGCCGGGATCCTGACCGTGGTTTCGCCCGTCAGTGTTATGATTGCATTTTTTGTTTCTGCCTCGGTAGGAGTGATCTTCGGATATTCGCCTGCCAAGCGGGCATCGGAACGCGACCCCATTGAATCATTAAGATATGAATAAAAGTGTTTTTTCTGCCGGGATGGGATATTCCCTGGCATTGTGTTTTTTAATTCTAAGTACGCATGCTGCAAGAGCACAGCAAGACACCCTCCAGTTGAAACTCACTCTGGAGGAGGTTGTGGAAGTAGCCAGGGAACAATCGCCCATGGCAACCATGGCGCGTCACCAGTTCAGGAGCAGCTACTGGGAGTACAGAACCTACCAGGCCAGCCTGTTGCCTTCTCTGACGCTCAATTCCACTTTGCCGGATATCAACAGGTCCATTGATAAAATCGTCAGGGACGATGGTACGGAAGGTTTCGTTTCCCGCGCCGTTATGAACAGTTCCGTGGAGATGGAAGTCTCCCAGAATGTGGGGCTGACCGGCGGAAATATCTTCCTGAATTCCAGCCTGCAGCGGATTGATAACCTGGGGGACAATCCAGACCTGAGTTATCTCTCCTATCCGTTTACGGTGGGGTTTTCACAGCCCATCAACGGGTACAATTCCTTTAAGTGGGAAAAGAGAATTGAGCCTGCCAAGTACGAAGAGGCAAAAAAGGAACTGATCCATACACTGGAGCAGGTGAACAACAGGGCCGTGGGTTATTTCTTCGACCTGATCCTGGCGCAGATCAATCTCGAAATCGCGAAGAAAAACTATGCCAACAGCGATACATTGTATAACATCGCCACGGGACGCTACCAGCTGGGAACGATTGCCGAGAATGAATTGCTGAACATGGAACTGGGTTTCCTGAATGCAGGGACAGCACTGAATGCAGCGAATATCGACCTGGAGGTTAAAAAGTTCCGGCTCAGGTCCTTCCTGGGATACAACGAAATGGTTGACATTGAACTGATCCTGCCCAACGAGATTCCCCAAGTGAATATTGACCTGTCAAGGGCGCTCCAGGAGGCCAATGCCAATAATCCGGAGGTGCTGGCCATGCAGCGCAGGCTGCTGGAAGCAGAACAGGAAGTGGCCCGGGCAAGATCCCAGAAAGGATTGCAGGCCAATCTTTTTGCATTGTATGGTCTCAGCAAGAATGCAGATGATCTTGGGGGGGTGTATGTGGATCCCGAAGACCAGCAGCGGTTGCGGGTGGGATTTGAAATTCCCATTCTTGACTGGGGACTGGGCAGGGGACGGTACAGGATGGCACAGTCAGCCGAGGAAGTGGTGAAAACCAACGTGATCCAGTCGAGGAGCGATTTTGAACAACAGGTATTCCTGCAGGTGATGCAGTTCAACCTCCAGGACGACCAGCTGCTGATTGCCTCAAAATCGGATACAATTGCCGAAAAAAGATATGAAGTAACAAAGCAGCGGTTCCTTATCGGGAGGATCGATGTGCTGGAACTTAATGATGCACTCGAGGCAAAGGATGTTGCACGACGGGGGTATGTGCAGGCTTTGCGCAATTACTGGGACTATTTTTACAGTCTGCGCATCCTGACTTTATATGACTGGATCAATGATGCCAGGCTGGAGCAGGATTTCAACGAAGTACTGCTCAGGTAGCCAGAAAATGCCTGAATACAATGCAGTGCAGTTAAAGCTGTGGCTGTCCTGCAATATATATCCTGTTCATGTGATGAATTTCCGGTACTTTTCCGTATCCATAAAGATGTGACGGTACATATCACGGTCGATGTCAGTGAGTGCGATGCCCCGGCGCTCCATGACCAGTTCCATGGTTTCAAATGCCTTTTCGATTTTGTAGACCGACATTCCCTGCGCACCTCCCCATGTAAATGAGGGAATGAAATTGCGCGGAAAACCGGCGCCGAAAACATTCGCGCTTACGCCCACCACCGTACCCGTATTGAACATGGTGTTGATACCGCACTTTGAATGGTCTCCCATGATGAGACCGCAAAACTGCAGACCCGTTTTACTGAAGCGGTTTGCCGGGTAATTCCAGGTTTTTACCTCGGAATAATTGTTTTTTAGATTTGAATTGTTTGTGTCGGCTCCGAAGTTGCACCATTCCCCCACCACGGAATTGCCCAGGAAGCCATCGTGACCCTTGTTGGAATAGGCCTGCAGGACCGAGTTATTGATTTCTCCACCAGCTTTGCAATAGGGGCCGATCGTGGTGGGTCCGTAGATCTTTGCCGACATTTTGATTGCGGATTGTTCGCCCAGGGCAAATGGTCCGCGAATCACGCTTCCTTCCATGATTTCACTGTCCTTTCCAAGGTAGACGGGCCCGTTTGTTGCATTGACGGTAAAATATTCTCCCGTGAACCCTTCTTCCACGAAGATGTTTTCCCTGTGCAATACCTGTACCGATTCGCTCAGCGGCAAAGATTTGCGGTCCCTTGTAAGTATTTCGAAGTCAGAGGAAATTTCCTGTCCGTTCAGCGTGAAAATTTTCCAGGGGGCGTCAATGAGTGAGATGTCCTCAGCATATGCAATGGCATGCTTCAATAACGCCTTATCGTTGAGGTCAAAGTTGCCTGAAGTGGTGTTGACGGCCAGCAGCCGGTCATTCTGCTTCAGCGATTGTCCGCTTTTCAGCGTTCTGATGGCCGCAACCAGGTTGTCGTTGGGCAACAGGGCACCATTGACAAGCAGGTTGTGGTCTGCAATGTTTGTGGTGAATTTTGTCTGCAGGTAGTCGTGGGTAAGAAACGACGCTTTCATTGCAAGTCGTTTCTCCCATTTCTCCCTGATCCGGAGGATGCCTACTCGCAATTCTGCAGCAGGTCTGGTGAAAGTCAGCGGGAGCAGGTTTTCCCAGCTCCGGTCGTCGAATAAGATAAGGCCCATTGTTTTTTTTATATAAAAATAGGCAAAAAAAAAGCGCCTCACCAAAGTAAAGCGCTTTCTGTTGTATATTACCGAACAGGTTTATTTTTTATTGTCGTAGTGCTTTTTGTACCTGTTCATGAATTTGTCCACGCGTCCGGCAGTATCCACAAGCTTCATCTTACCTGTATAGAACGGATGTGACGTATTGGAGATCTCAAGTTTGATCAGCGGATATTCCACACCTTCAATCTCGATCTTCTCCCTGGATGGAGCTGCAGACTTGGTAATGAACACTTCTTCATTGGACATATCCTTGAATGCCACCAACCTGTAATTATCCGGATGTATTCCTTTTTTCATGATCTTGTTATTACTTGTCTTAAGTTTCTGTTTTCAAACGGACTGCAAAGATAATCATGTTTCACTTTTATACAAAATTTTTTGCATCCATCCATCATACAAAATGATTTTTGATCATATGGCACCTTCCGGAAAGGCTGATTCATCCACTTTTTCGGGCATGAAACGTTTGAATGGCAATGATTTATTGATCATATACCGGTAGGTGTAATGCGTTTTGGCGTGTGTTGCCCCGGTTGCATTATACAGTGCAATCATTTTCGGATTGAAATCGCCCACCCAAGATAATTCTGCCTGTTTGTAGTGGGGATTGCGGTCGACCACCTGTTTCAGTTGGTAGATAATACCCGATTCCACCCCTGAATTCTGGTATTTGGGAGATACACCGGCAGCGCTTCCCCGCATGCGTGTCATCACTTTTTTCTTTTTCAGGTAAACGAATTTCAATTTGTTCCACAGGTGCATCCTGCCATCCAGGTGTCTGAGGATCTGGTTGGCATCGGGAAAGAAGAAGAAAAAGGCGATGGGTTCCTCCTTGAAGTATGCAAACCAGCAAAGTTCGGGATCCAGGATCGGTTTTGCCTTTTGCATGAGCTCGTATATCGACTTCGGGTCCATGGGAGTGAAGTCGTCCTTGAGCAGCGGCCAGGCTTCGTTGTATACTTTCACCGTGTCGTTCACAAACTTATCGGCGTGTTTGTAATCGAAGTGCCTGAAGTTGTAGTTGGGGCGGTTATTGATCCATTCAGCTATTTTCCAGAAACGCTCGGGAAAGGGTTTTTCAATCTCGATATGAAAACTGAACTGTCTGTAGTAGAGCTGGAAACCGTAGTTTTCGAATAGCTCCTTGTAGTAGGGGAGGTTATAGGCCATACCGTGGCCCTGCGGCTCAAAACCCTGGACCAGGCAACCCCAGTTGGATTCATTTTCACCAAAATTGATGGGGCCGGTCATGGCCTCGAATCCTTTTTCCTTCAGCCATGCGGCAGCTGCATCGAAAAGCATGTTGGCTGCCGACTGGTTATTGATACATTCAAAAAAACCACAGCCCCCATTGTCCACGTAATCTGCTTTTGCCTTGTCCTGTTCATAGAATGCGGCAATCCTGCCAATTACTTTTTCATCATCATTCAGGAGGATCCACCGGGCTGCATCCCCGTTCTTGAAATGAACATTTTGTGAAGGATCAAATGCTGCCCTGATGTCTTTGTCAAAAGGCATCACATGGAATGGATCATTTTTATAGAGTTTCCTGGGCAGATCGAGGAATTCCTTTTCGGTTTTATTGTTATTTACCGCTATTATTTTCATCGTATTATACTCATTGAAGGCTAAACCAGGTATCGAGTGTCACCTTGTCACGGTTCGAATCAACTTCAGAGTGATGAATGTACTCATTTCTTTTTGGAACATATACATATTCCTGCTTATAGAATTCGATATTTTCGGTCAGCTCCCTCACGGCATCGATAAAATAATGCACTTCCTCGTTTTTCATGGTTGGGTGGAGTGACCAGCGCACCCATCCTGGTTTTTCGGAGAGGTCACCATGACTGATCTTGTCGGTGATCTCCTGGCTCCTGTCGTAGCTTACTGCCAGCAGGTAATGGCCGTAGGTTCCGGCACAGGCACAGCCGCCCCGGGTCTGGATGCCATACCGGTCATTCAACACTTTTACCGCCAGGTTAAAGTGAATTTCGGGATGGTAGAAAGAAATCACTCCGATCCGTTTCCGGATATTGCCGGCGAGGATCTCGACCCCCGGGATGGACTTCAGTCCGTCGAAGGCGATCTTCAGCAATTCTTCCTCCCTTGCCAGGATATTTTGCACTCCCATCTGCTCCTTCAGCTCGATGGCCAGTGCCGCCCGTATGGATTGAAGAAAGCCGGGTGTTCCCCCGTCCTCACGGGCTTCGATGTCGTCCACGTATTTATATTTTCCCCATGGATTTGTCCAGTCAACGGTGCCTCCTCCGGGGTTATCGGGGACCTCCAGCTTGTACATGGCTTTATCGAAGATCAGCACCCCTGATGATCCGGGTCCGCCCAGGAATTTGTGGGGTGAGAAGAAGATGGCATCCAGTTTTTCCAGTGGATCTTCAGGGTGCATGTTGATATCCATGTAGGGTGCCCCGGCAGCATAATCCACGAATACCAGTCCGCCGTATTCATGCATAAGCCTTGCCATTTCGTGGATGGGTGTCAGGATTCCGGTGACATTGGAACAGGCTGTGAATGAACCGATCTTGAATGTACGGTCCTTGTACTGCTCCAGTTTGGACCGAAGGTCATCCAGGTCCACAAGCAGGTCCTTGTCGGGTTCCAGTTGTACCACTTCGGCAATGGTCTCGAACCACGATGTGTGGTTGGAGTGGTGTTCCATGTGGGTCACGAAGACCACCGGTTTGTCCATCTCCTTCACGCAGTCGCGGTCCGTGCCCCCGCAGCCTTTCAGACTTAATATCCGCATAAGTTTATTGATCACGGCGGTCATTCCGTATCCCGCTGTGATGATCACGTCGTTGGAACCCGCGTTCACATGCTTCTTGATGTACTGGTGCGAATAATGGTAGGCCTTGGTCATCAGGGTACCGGTGGTGGTTGATTCAGAATGTGTATTTGCCACATAGGGACCGAACTGCTCCAGCATTTTTCTTTCGATGGGGGCATAGAGTCTGCCGCTTGCGATCCAGTCGGCATAATGAATCTGTTTTCTGCCATACGGCGAATCAAACTCTTTCTGATCACCAACGATGTGCTCCCTGAATTTCTGAAAATATGCTTCCAGCGCCGACATTGCTTGTATGCTTACTTATTAAGTTAAAAAAAAATGGTGCGTAAATATACACACCATTTTCAGAATATACAGGAATCTGCATATGTTATCTAATGTCTGTCGAATTGTTCCGGTGGCCGGACAGGTATAATCAGAGGTCTCTCTGGAAAGTCAGCCTCTGATCTCTTCCGGCAGGCCTCTAATCCCTTCCGGCGAAACGGGACAGCAGCCGCAATATCTCTATGTACAGCCAGATAAGTGTCACCAGCAGGCCAAATGCGCCATACCATTCAAAATACTTGGGAGCGGAAGCCTGGGCTCCCTTCTCGATAAAATCGAAATCGAGAATCAGGTTGAATGCTGCGACACCAATGATCACCAGGTTGATAAGGATACCCAGCGGACCGCTGGAATGCATGAACCCGAAACCCAGTCCGAAGAGGCTGAGGATCCAGCTGACCAGGTAGGAAAAGAATACCGCCCCCGTTGCCATGATCACGCCCCTGCGAAGCCTGGGTGTGGCTCGGATACGTCCCGACCTGTAGAGGAAGAGCATGGTGAACAAGACACCTATGGTGAGTAATACAGCCTGGAATACAATCCCGTTGTATTGCTGGTTGAACATTGCACTGATCCCGCCAAGGAACAATCCTTCCAGCAGTGCATATATCGGGGCAGTCACCCCCGCACTTTGCGGACGGAACACTGTGACCAGCGCCATGATCAGTCCGCCAATGGCACCGATCATTACATAGGTCTGTGCCCCCGCAGGGTTATCGCCGGTAACCATCGACCAGGTGTATGATGCGGATGCAAGCACCAGCAGCATCAGGATGCCTATCTTGTTAATCGTTCCGTTAATGGTCATGACACCACTGCCAGCTGATGAAACAGCCCTTTCAAATGCACTTCCCGTCATTGCGGGATTGGATGATCCTGTTAATCTCATAGTTATTTCAGGTTTTTTTTATACTTATATTGTTTTGTCAAATTGTGTGCCACTGCTGCTGACATGACATAACGTCCATTAACAACAGTTCTTGTGGTGTCCGGGCATACCTTCTATCTAGCCTTTGGCTACCCTGTCCGGTCATACACCGAACAACAGCACGTTCTTCTGCGCCAATCCGGAAATTTTTTCCCGTGTCCTGTTGCGCCATCGTCAGCCCGGTATGATTGCTCCTGCAGGGGTCTTTTTGCAAACAGGTAAACATTTTGTTTCTTTGTGTTAACCATAAACACCTGATGAGATCCCTTCTGAACCGGCTTACAAAAAGTGAATTCCTGAAAAACGTATTCACCCTGGTGTCAGCCACGGGGATCGCCCAGGCCATTTCCCTGGCCATTTACCCGGTACTTACACGAATCTATACACCTGAGGAGCATGGTTTGTTCGCATTGTATATGAGTATTATCACAATAACGGCCATTATTTCCACGGGGAAGTACGAACTGGCGGTCATGATCCCCCGGAAGGACAAGGACGGGGAAGGGCTTACTTTACTCAGCATACTGCTCAGTTTTGGATTCAGTCTGCTCCTGTTGTTGTTTATTGCCGTTTTCAGGGATGCGATCCCCCGGTGGCTGGGCAATCAGCATATTTATAAATGGCTTTATTTCATTCCTTTATCAACCTTCCTTGTGGGTGTCTTCCAGGCGCTGGGTTTCTGGATGAACCGCAGGAGCGCATACAGGACCATTGCCGGGGCCAACCTCAGCCAGTCCATTTTCAATTCTGCTGTCAAGTTGTCAGCAAGCAAAGCGATGGCGCATGGCGGCGGACTCATGACAGGGGCCATCGTGGGGCAGTTTGTGGGTGCGGTGGTATATGCCTGGCGGATCTTTAAAGACGGACCCGGGATCTTTCGATCCGTAACCTTTCCGGATTTGCGGCAGCTGGCCAGGGAATACTGGTTTTTCCCCCGGTACAGCATGGTGCACAAGCTGATCAACAATTTTTCCTCCTCCCTGCCGGTGTTTGTGTTCAGTGCTTACTTCGGTGCCGACATTGTGGGATATTTCGGGTTGGGTTTTATGCTGATCAACCGTCCCATGAACCTGTTATCCACCTCCTTCTCCAAGGTTTTTTCGCAAAGGACCATCGGAAGGCACAATAATGGCCTGCTTGTGTTGACCGATATCAGGAAGTTTGTAATCCGTATGGCATGGATTTCTGCGATTCCTTTCCTGGTTATACTGTGTTGTGCACCCTGGCTGGTCACGATTATTTTCGGGGACGAATGGCACGAGGCAGGTGTATACATGCAAATCTTTGCACCGTGGTTGTTCATGGTCTTCCTATCGGCTCCGCTGTCGTTTGTCGCTGATATGCTGTCAAGACAACGGAAGGCACTGGCAATCGAGGTAGTGAAATTTGTTGCACGGATCATCGCCCTGGGCATCGGGGTCATCGCAAAGGATGTATTCCTTGCACTGATGCTGTTCAGCGGATTCAGCTTCGTGATCGTGACCTACAATCTTTACTGGTACATGGTACTGGCCAGGAAAGCGGACCGGGGGAAGGATGGATGAAGGGACCAGGAGAAGGGAGGATGAGGGGACCAGGAGAAGGGAGGATGAGGAGACCAGGAGAAGGGGAGAAGGGGAGAACAAGGAGACGAGGAGAAGGGGGGACCAGGAGACGAGGAGAAGGGACAAGGTCAGTGGACAAAATGGAGGGCTGTTAAAAGCGTATTTGAGATAAACAGATGCAGAACAAGGTAAACATAAAGATCATCCTGGAAGATTGCAAGGGGTTTCCCTGGTACGGTGATGACCGGTGCCGGGTGCGGGGCAGTTTTTTCGACGATGCGGGGAAATACTTAAGTGGAAATGCAATGGCTGACTACTTCGCAACGGCCGGCACACATGAAGCATTTACCCGGTTGGTTGCGCAGGCAAACGGGGTGTTTTCTGTTGTACGAATGAATGTGGGAGAATGCTGGCTGGCCACGGACCTGGTCAGGTCGCTGCCCCTGTTCTATTGCAGGACCACAGCAGGCTGGGTGCTGTCGGACCAAGCCGACCTCTTGACGGAATACCTGGATGCGGTGGAATTCAACGAAACTGCCCGGTTGGAGTTCAGGGGTGCCGGGTACGTAACCGGAAGCGAAACGCTGGTCAGTGGAATATACCAGGTACAGGCGGGTGAGGTGCTTCGGCTCGGTGAAGAGGTGGATCATTGCTTTCATCATACGTACAGGACAGGTAAGGATTTGATCAACAGTTCTGAGGATATGCCCGGCAAGTCCGCAAACCCCCGGGATATTCCTTACGGCGCATTACTGCGTGCAGCACGTGAGCATATGGAACGAGCTTTCACCCGCATGATCCGGAGCCTGGAAGGGAGGACCGCGGTGGTCCCGCTGAGCGGCGGTTTTGACAGCCGGCTGATAGCGGTAATGCTGAAAAAGCACGGCTACGGAAACGTGGTGTGTTTCACCTATGGCCGGGAAGGGAACGAGGAAGCTGCCATCTCGGAGCGCGTGGCGCGGGAACTGGGCTTCCCATGGCATTTCGTGGAGTATAACCAGCAACTGATTACTGCATTTATCAGAGATTCTGAATTTAACGCATTCTACCCCCGGGCATCCAATCTTACCTCCATGTTCTTTCTACAGGAATATTTTGCAGTGAAATATTTGCGGGATCATGGGATTATTCCCGGGGATGCTGTATTTATCCCCGGACATTCAGGTGATTTCCTGGGGGGAAGTCAGTTCGCCAAACACCGGCTGCCGGTTGAGGATGAACCGGATACTGCGCTGGCCGAAAGGATACTGGAGGTGAAATACCATTTTGAACGTTACAGCAAGTCAGAACGTAAACTGCTGCTGAAGCGTATCACGGAGCAGCTTCATCAGAAACAAATCTCTGAGCGAAGTCTTTTGCAGGAGCGGATCACGGAGCAGCTTCATCAGAAACAAATCTCTGAGCGAGGTCTGTTGCAGGAGCGGATCACGGAGCAGCTTTATCAGAAACAAATGCCCGGTGAGGGTAAAGAAGCGTCCGCGTCCTGGTCGGTACATGAAGACTGGGATCTCAAGGAAAAGCTTGCCAAGTTCAATGTAAATTCCTCTGCCACCTAT
>Ga0180435_10001187_pt1 | contig 27365 bp, 19 predicted proteins | sample SS_ome_3_FD_132467 | JGI IMG/M metagenome (GOLD analysis project Ga0180435, IMG submission 132467) | Hypersaline lake sediment archaeal communities from the Salton Sea, California, USA - SS_3_S_1 metaG | ecosystem: Environmental > Aquatic > Non-marine Saline and Alkaline > Hypersaline >... | reverse complement strand
TCCGCATCATACACCGAATTCACAAATACCTTACCCCACTGGTCTTCGTTCATCTTTTTGAAATCCGAACGATAATAATAACCGGGCCATCTTGTTTCCTCGCGATACAACTTGTGACGGGTATGGGCCTCCGCAATCTGAACCCGGTGTATGTTTTCCCAACATCGCATTAATTCGTGCAGGTTCCGTGCCGCAAGCTTGGTCAGATCTTCTTTCAGGAGCTTGAGCAGATCCAGTGCAATATTCAGGGTCGTTGCGCTACAGGTGTAGTTGGAACCCCATCCGGCGACATATTCATCCATGATCTTGTTGAGACGAAAGATGGCCATTTTTGGCGTCATATAATTGGGGTTGACCTCTTCCACCGGAAGATCGTATTTTTTGTCGGTCGTACCGAGGGTGGTGTAGTTCTTGTGCGCTTCGTAGTGTTTGAGAGGTAGCAGTAGCTGCGTTTTCAGTTTTTCTACTGCCGCGCCGTCAAATTCAGGCATATCCGGATTTTCCACACAATATTTTACGGCCGCTTTGGCTGCAATCCGGCCTTCGGTAAAGGATCCCGAAGAAAACTTGTGGCTCGAAATACCGACACCGTCACCAGCAGCAAACAGGCCTTTGACCGTGGTCATCCGGTTGTAGCCCCAGAAATACTCATTTTTTGATTCTTCTGTCTGAATATCTTCGGGACCGCTGCACCATGCCCCGGAAGCGCCCGAGTGGGATCCGATGAAGTAAGGCTCGGACGGCATGATTTCAGAAGGTCCCTCTTCCGGAAAAACATCCTTTGCCGCCCAGAGAATCGCCTGACTGATGGTCATGTCGAGAAAATCCTCCCAGGCCTCGGCTTCGAGTTTTTTGAGTTCCTTTTTATACGCCTTTTCATCCGGTGCTGTCTCGGCTAGCTTGGCAATGGCTTTGTCCGTGTGAATAAATATGGGACCATCGCCTTTTTCGTACATCTCGATCATCATCAGATGATTTCGAAGACAGGTGGGGATCGGTTTAACTTCCCCATAGGGCGGCCAGTTATGAAGCTCACCGCCTTCGGCCAAACCTTCTGCCATGTAATTGAAACCGGTTGCCGACGTCGCAGCTGCCTTGAACAAAAGGAACCAGGCCCCGACCGGGCCATAACCGTCCTTAAACCTACCCGGAATAAAGACAACTTCCTGGGAGGTCATCTCGGCACCGGCGGTTGTTGTCAGGTAAGAGCTCGAACCGGCGTTCCAAGGCGGATACCAGGCCCTGCCAAGACCTTCACCGGTGGACCGTGGCCTGAAAACATGGACAGCACCGCCAGCACTGACGATACAGGCCTTAAATTTAAACACGTATATCTCGGGATCCCTCACGCTAAAACCGATGGCACCCGCCACCTTGCTCTTGTCATTTTTGTCCAGCAACAAGCGAACGATAAATACCCGTTCGATGATATTATCCATACCAACTGCATTCTTTCCGGCTTCCGCGACGATGGCTTTGTAAGATTCGCCGTTAATCATCAGCTGCCACCGGCCTTCATGGACATAGTTGCCCTCAGGATCTTTCCAGATCGGGAGCCCGTATTGCTCAAACATGTGAACCGATCCGTTGACGTGCCGCGAAATATCCATGACCAGATCGTCACGGCAAAGCCCCATCAAGTCCTGGCGTACATAACTGAGATAATCGACCGGCGTATTTTCACCCTGGTATTGATTGATGGCGGAAAGCCCCATCCCGACAGCACCACTCCGCTCCATGGCGGCCTTGTCGACCACGGTTATTTTCACATTGTTTTCTTTGGCCCAATGGGCACCTTCAACGCATGCGCCGGATCCTGCCATGCCCGGACCGATAATCAATAGATCAGTCGTTACTTCGACGGTTTTAAATTCCTGCATGATTCATCACCCCCTTAGTCTCCAAGTGTCCACAGTTTTTCTGCATTCAAGGATGCCGGTTCTGTAAACAGAAGTTCATCATCCAGTGTACCTGGCCCCACGCCGAAGCCGCCGTCCGGTTTGGCCTCCCCTTCCGGTGTTGTCCGGATGGGAAATTTAAAGCGCTTGATCGTCCCGCCTCTAAATTTAACAGTCCACATGATGTCTTCACTGCCCCTCATGGGGACGACGCTCGCGCCCAGGGGTGTAAAATCGGCATACCCCCTGACCTCGATTGCCTGGGTCGGGCAAATTTTAACACAGTTATAACACTCCCAACACATGTCTGGCTCAGAGTTGTAGGCTTTCATCCTATCCACATCCAGCACCATCAGGTCGTTGGGACAAATGTACATGCATGCTGTCTTATCCCCGCCCTTACACCCATCGCACTTATCATCGATTACATAGCTAGGCATATCTCCCTCCTTTGCATTCGAGTGGACCTATCCATAACCAACTTGAATTTCATATTAAAAATGTCATCACGACCTCGCAACCAATGACATGAAAGCTTAAACGTCGCACACCGTATCGCTACGGCGCAACTCACATATGAATCGTAACTGCAATATCTATTCCATGCTGAATGCACATGGGATCTATTTATAAACTACTAATTTAATTGTAATTAATAAATCTGGTACGACTCGATTCAGGGGAAAGAAGGAGGGAGGGGTACAAAAAGAGGATTCTGGAGGTTTCAAAATCCTCTTTTTTGACCCACCGGTTTGTAACCGGGTATAGGGGGTCAAATCTACGCTTGACTCTAGCAAACCCGTTTTAGAGTCAAGCGTAGATTTGATCCCTTTTTAAATTTCGTGATAATCCGCGGCCCTGGCACAAACAGCTCAGCTGGTCGCCACGTGTTGCAATTTGACAGTATGCAAGAAATTTCTTGCATTGATGAAAAAGTTTTTGGGCAAATTAACGCCTACCGCCGATTCCGTGCAAGATTCAGGTATTAGTTGATGTGCGGCTCACCGGATAGCTCTTTCAGGATTTTTTCCAGGTTTTCCAGTTCCCGGCCGTAGCCGGTCCAATCGCCATTACGCAAATACACCTTGGCGTTGTTATAGTGTTCCAGCGCTCTCGCACCGAGATTGGATGGGCCTTCACCTGTTATATGCGGCGCATCCTGCGAGCCCGGTTCTTGCTGAGCGATTTCGATGTCCAGGATGCTGCTTAAGGCTTTTTCCAGGTTCTCCTCCATCACCAGACGATTACCAAAAGCAGCAATGACGCGCTTAAGTTCCGGTAGCGACGCAGCCCTTGCTTCTTCCTGCTGCGTCGCAACCGTGCCTCTGGTTTGCGGCGTTCCGGGGGCGGGTACGGTTTCACGTTCCTCCTGGATGGCTTCCAGGTAGACCGGTTCCACATAAATAAAGGTCTCCCCGACGGGAATGGCCAGCAAATTGCCGCGGATAACCCGGGAGCCTCTCTGACCCCATAGACTCAGTTCACGTGATATTTCCGTTTGCTGATCCACACGGGCCTCGATTTGCATCGGTCCGTAAACCAATTTTTCTTTGGGTAACTTGTAAACCAGCAGGTTACCGTAATTGGGCAGATCACATCTGGCCGCCAGCCAGCCGATCATATTATCTTTTTTGGAAGGCGTAAAAGGCGTCATCAAGAAAAATTCTTCTTTTTGCTCCCGGGGCAGCTTGAGAATGATGAAATACGGTTCCATTTTCTGACGGCGCTCACCATAAACTTCATCCGGAATTTGCCAGAGATCTTCCTGGTTATAAAAAACCTGGACATCCTCCATGTGGTATTTCGTATACGTATCCATTTGAATTTTAAAGAGATCCTTGGGATAGCGAATGTGCTTTTTCAGTTCCGCAGGCATTTCTGAAAATGGTTTAAACAGATCCGGAAATATCCGTGCGTAGGTTTTAACTATCGGGTCTTTGTCGTCAGTTATGTAAAAATCCGCATTCCCGTTATACGCGTCAATGATGATCTTGACGGAATTTCGGATGTAGTTAAGCCGTCCCCTTTTAAAGGCGCTGCGAGATCGTTGGGAGTAAGGATACATGGCGGACGTCGTGTAGGCGTCTTGGATCCAATAGAGCTTACCCTTGGCGACAACCATATAGGGATCGCCGTCATAATCGAGAAAGGGGGCGATGGCATTGGTCCGCCGGTCAAGTCGCCGCTTAAACATGATACGGCTTTCCGGGCTCAGGTAGGTGGTAAACAGAATCTGAGGATCCATAAACTCAATGGCAAACAGAAGCCTTCTGAAAAATGAATTGATATGGATGCCGCCCTTACCCGCATAGGTGGTAAATACGTTTTTATCGCCTTTGGGAAAATCAAATTCTCGGGCTTTGGTTTTTACCAGCACATACGTGTCGGTTTTTTCACCATAGTAGATCTCGGGGCGATTCACCTGTAGATCCGGTTCAAAGGCAGGCGGCAGGTCTTTGATAAAGAGACGCGGCAATCCCTCACTGGTCACTTCATTGACCGGGCTTGCAGCCAGGCCGTAGCCATGGGTATAGGTGAGATGCCGGTTGACCCATGTATTGGCCTGCGGAGGCAGCTTGCCGACGACCAACTCGCGAGCCGCCAGCATGATCTGGCGGTATTGATCGTCAACGATATAGCGGTCCACATCAACATTGTGAAAATCGTAATAGAGCCGTATGGCTTGAATCTGCCGGTAGGTTTGAAGCATGGGGCGCTCATCCCATATGCGGATATTCTGGATGGTTACGTCATTCTGTTTGAGGTCCTGGGTTGTAAGCTGGTCGCTGACTTCAAAATTGACGACTTTAATTTTATTCAGGTTGTAGGCTTCGCGGGTATAATTAATATTGTGTGCGATGTAGGGGGTTTCTTTGGCGATCTCATTGGGGTTGACGATCAATTTTTGGACCAGTATCGGTAACCCCGTACCCAGTATCAAAATGGCGCCTATCCAGACCCCCCCGCTGATCCAGACAACCTTTAGCTTGGGTTTAAAGGCGTTAACGAAAAGAACCGCTGCAAAGCCTAGTGAGAAAAGGACAATGGTCTTATAGGCCAGAACCTTGATGTGAACATCTGTGTAGCTGGCGCCGAATGATGCGCCATGTGGCGAATATAAGAGCCCATACATTTTGAGTCGATAGGCCCAGGCCAGCAGCAGCACAAGGATGCCGCCCAGAAAAATCAGATGTTTTTTAACATTTTCCGCCAGGGTGATTTTGGGTATGGGTGTTGGTGCGCCCGCGACCTGATCGAGATCACCCTCAATTTTTAAGGCGCCGTTTTTTAGGTACCAGGCCATCGTGGCCGGTACAGCTGTGATAAACAGAATCAACAAGCCGTTTTGAAGAAAAATATAAAATGGCAGCGAAAACAGGTAAAAACCAATGTCCCGGTCAAAAACAGGGTCGCCGCTGCCAAAAGGCTGCTGATACAGATACCGTAAAAGCAAATCCCATTGGGCGGAGCCTTTGGAAGCAATATAAAAGGGCAAGAAGAGAATGAACGCGGCCACCAGGGTTTTCAGCCTGACGGGTGAAAGGCCGAATTGGGTCACATAATCGCCGGCAACGTCAAAAGCCCCGCCGGTTTCGGGGGGCGGGTTCAACCGATCGGCCACATAAATATTGACACCGATGATCAGGACCAACAGCACCCAGACCAACGCGCCAAATCCAAATTTGCTAAACAGTATGGTCCAGAAAACAGGCGAAAAGCCCATATTTTCAAACCAAAGCCAATCCGGATAAATTGAAGTCCCGATCCACAGCAATAAAATACCGACAATTCCAATACCGATGGCAATCAGTTTCTTGCTCATAATTCTCCTTCAATAATATTGGGTCGCAGCTAGATCCGATTCAAAACGGCTGATTGACGGGTTCGGAACGTTAATCTGACACCCGCCATAATGTGCTGACGATATCACAAATTCAAAAAATGTGGTGATTATTCTCCTGCCACAGGTTTTGATCTATATTTTTTAATATCAAGGGGTAAATGCGGTTTGGTCCTTGGAATCGGTGTTGGGACGATCTGAAATCGAGGAATAGAAAAGCAGGGCCGATATTGACCCTGCTTTTGCCAAATCATGCCCACATAAGGTTTATTATTTTACAGCATCCTTTAAAGCCTTTCCTGCCGTAAACTTTGGCACCTTACGGGCGGGAATGTGCATTTCTTCACCAGTTTGCGGATTTCTGCCTTGACGCGCACTCCTTTGCGCCACTTTAAATGTGCCAAAACCGATTAAGGACACAGAATCTCCTTCGCTCAAAGCCTTGGTTATGCTGGAAAGAACACATTCCACGGCGACCGACGCATCTTTTTTGGTCTTTAAAATCTTGGAAACTTCATTTACTAAATCACCTTTATTCATGTTTTTCTCCTTTGTGAATTTGTTTCATACCCTTATATATGCGCAAACAAGTCTTACAGGCTGCCTGCCGGACTTTTAACTTTTTCGGAGATAATTAAAAAATTATCGTTCATAAACAAAAAAGCACCCCTTCGATATTGGAAGGGATGCCCCATTTGCTCGAGTAAGAGATTAGACCACAGTTACATTCACTGCAGCAGGACCTTTTTGCCCTTGCTCAATGTCGAAAGAAACCTGGTCACCTTCATTGAGAGATTTAAAACCTTCTGCATTGATAGCTGAATGATGAACAAATACATCCGATCCGCTTTCTTGCTCAATGAATCCGAATCCTTTGCGGTCGTTAAACCATTTTACGATTCCATTAGCCATGATATCATCCTCCTTTCAAAATATTTTCAAAATCTTAAGCTGGAGGATGAAACATTAGAGAATGTATTGTTCCTTCAGAAAAAAACCGCCCCACCCATCTTTCGGCAAGGCCATGTTGAATAAACCTATAATAACACCTAAAATTTAGAAAGCAACTTAATTATTATCCCAACCATGTATCCGTGCGGCGGGATCCTGTCTTCCGACCGCTATCCCATACCCCGCTGCACCGCCAGCATGGTGATATCATCGTTGCGTGGCGCCATACCCATGAAAGCAAATAAGTTGGTCTCGATGCGCGTGAGCAAGGCGCCGGCCGAATCGGCTGGGGCTTTGAACAAAGGATCCAATCGGGCACGGGTATACAACTCATCTGCCGGTGACCGCGCTTCGGTCAGCCCGTCCGTAAAGCCCAGCAAAATATCCCCGGGTCCCAGATCGGCCTGCTGAACACCAAAAGCCATATCCGGCAGCATGCCCACAGCCGGTCCGGTTGGATTCAGCTGATTTTTGATCCCGTTTTTACCCAATTGCAGCAAGGGCTCATGGCCACCATTGGTATAGTTCAGCCTGCCGGAAGCGGGGTCCAGGATGCCAAAAAAAATAGTAGCAAACATGCCCTCATCCCCATGGATCCGGGCAATATAGTCATTGGTCAGGGAAACTGCCTGTAGACAGTCACGCGGATCCGTGCACGCCGCTGTGCGCGTGCAGGATAAATCCGAAGCGCGATCAATTCCTTCACCAGAAATATCCTGCTGCTCGGCCATTTGGGTGCAATATACCCGGATGAGGCTGCGAAACAGGGCCATGTAAAGGGCCGACCCGACACCTTTATCACAAACATCGCCGATGACCAGGCCCATATAGCCACCCGCGATCATAAATACATCATAAAAATCTCCGGAGACTTTACCGGCCGGTTGAAATCGAGCCGCGATTTCCCAGTTAGGCAGGTCGGGTATACTCCGGGGCAAAAATTCCCGCTGGATCTCCTGGCCTTTTTCCAGTTCGAATTCAATCCGCTTGACACGTTCCCACTCCCGCAGTTCGGCCACCATGCTATTGACATCCGTTGCCAATTGTCCGATCTCATCGTTTCGATCCAGCCGGACTTCATGGGACAAGTCACCTTGCGCGACCTTGGAGACGGTTTCAGAGAGTTCTTCAATGGGCCGGGCAATCTTGCGCACGAATATATGCGCCAGGAAACGGGATAGGAACAAGCCCATAATCAGGGCTACAAAAAATACTCTAAATTGACTGGCAATAAAGCCTGTAAAGGTTTCACCATCCAGTTCCATACCGAGAAAATAGAAATTGGTGTCATTTTCCCCGGTTAGATTCACAAACAAGTGCACCATGTCATCTGCCCTCAAAAGCACCGCCTGCATGCGGTGAAAGCGTCTTTGCAAGCGGTGATCCAAACGTCTCAGGGAGGGGGTGCTGGTTGGAACCTGCCACAGTATTTCGTTGTCCTGAAAATATATCCGCTTCCATCCCGTGGGCCCCTTGGAGCGGGTATAGATGGCTACATCTGAAACGGCGTAATAGGCTGATGATAAATGTGTCAAGGACTCAAATAATTGGTGAATTTGCGCTTGCGGCTGTCCCACGGCCTTGATCAAAAAATCGGATTGGGACGTACCCGCGATGCGAGAGAATTGCCCCTGGATAACCGAGCCCACCGATTTGAGAAATGTTCTTCGTGCGGACACGACGTATAGAAACGTGCTGAATAAAAATATAATCAATCCGAAAATGAGAAAATACAACGTGATGCGCCGCGCGATGGAGGGCTTCCAGAAACAGAAAAATGAGCTAATATGCTCCCGGAGTGCCCGGATAGAAAACCGACTGGGTATTGTTTTGACGAGTGGTAAGCTAGATTTGACACCATTGCGCATGGCTCTTGGCTCCTGTCTTCTGTCTCAGGTAACGCTAAGCCATCAGCAATAAGCCATAAGCAGCTCACTGCTCATACCTTACGGCTTGCTGCTTATACCTGCCTGCTGATCGCTGACCGCTGTCTCAAGTATTCAGAAACCGAAATACCTTCCGATTTTGTTTGTAGAATTTCAAATAAGCCTTGAAGCGTTGACCATAAAGCGTTCGATTCTCGGGATTCGGCGCATACCTGGCTTCGAAGGCAATATGCTTCGGAATATCCTCATAGTCATAATAGCCCAGGGCCACTGCCGCCAGAAAGGCCGATCCACGCACGTTGGATTGGATCGGATTTTTGACCTGCCGGATGGGCCGATTGAGCACATCCGCGTGGATCTGGCATCATGTGGCCGATTTGGCCCCCCCCACCCACCATGTGGATGGCTTTACTCTTCCGTTTCATAAATTTTTCCACGGGTGCGCGTTCGCCATTCAACCAGGGTGTAAACAAAAGGTTGTTGCTGCCCGGCGGCGCTTGTGCTGCCAGGTGATCCAGAACTTCATATCCCACGGATAAAGGGCGTTCATCAGGTGATTGCCTTCCGCATCTACCGCAACGGTTCCGGCCCATTGGGTCGACGCGTTGATGGCCACGATATTTTCTATCGGTACCAGTTTACGGGCTAGAAGCTTTTGGCTTGTTTTTACGATTCCCTGCCACCAGTCCGCCGGATCCTGTTCAGCACCACCGCCATCGATCAAATGCAACGGCACAGGCTCGTACTCAAAACCGGCCACATGGCCGTAAATGGATACCAGCGCGGTTTTGGCACCCGAAGTCCCTAAATCGATGGACAAGACATATGCACGATCCTCACTGTTATCTTTCGCCACGTCCCTTTCCCTTTCTGGCGCTATGTGTCAGTTCGCCCTATTCCGACAATGCAGGTCAATTGGATCGGGAACGCAATCAATAGCGATCTTATCCTATGCACCCTTCCTGTCAAGGAATGTTCCTCTTGTAATCCCACAAGGAAAATAATATCGTCTCCCGATAATGTATAAGCGGCTTCACCGCAGATAGAGCCAAACCGGAAAGTTGGGCTTTGTACCAAGCCGTCACATAAGGGGAAAATTATGGCCACCACCTACTGGGCCGACAGCTACATTGAAAAAAAATGTGATGCCACCACCGCCATGCAGTACATCCGCCCGGGGCAACGGGTCTTTATCGGCTCTTCGTCTGGAGAACCCCAACACCTGATCATGGCATTGGCCGAGGCTGCCAAACGCTATTCCGATATCGAAATCGTACGCCTCATGGCCCTCGAAAGCACGCCCTTGACGCTTATGGCTGAAAAATCCGGCAGCCAAAACCTGAGCATCCGTTCCTTCTATTCAGGTTCCGCCAAAACCAAACATCTGGCGGTCAACCGGCGCTTTATTACACCCGTCAACCTGTGGGCTGTACCGCGCTTATTTCGCAGTCGTCTCCTGCCCATTCATGTTGCCTTGGTCCAGGTAACACCGCCCGATGATTTCGGATGGATGAGTTTGGGGGTTTCTGTGGATATTACCTTGGCAGCCGCCCTTTCAGCCGATGTGGTCATCGCGCAAGTAAATACCAATATGCCCAGGGTGCTCGGGCGAAGTTTTCTGCATGTAAACGATGTGGACCACATCGTCGAATACGATGAACCCTTATTGACCATCGGGCAGATGCCTGAATCAGAGCCTGCCGATAATATTGGCAGGTTAATTTCCCGCCTCATCGACGATGGGTCCACGCTGCAATTGGGCCCGGGCATCACCCAGCGGGCCACGCTGTTGGCACTTTCTGAAAAGAACGATCTGGGCGTACATACCCAATACTTGTCGGAAGATTTCATGCATCTGGTATCCAGGGGCGTTATTACCAACCGTAAAAAGGGTTTTAACGAGGGCAAAATCGTGGCCAGCACAGCCATCGGTACTGAAAATCTTTATGAATTTATCAACGACAACCCATCCATCGAGTTTCATCCGTCTAACTACGTCAATAATCCCAATATTATCAGCCGCCATCACAAAATGGTTTCCATCAATGTCGCCATGGCCATCGATTTGACCGGCCAGGTAGCGGCAGACGCCCTGCCCCATAATAATTTTTCGGGCGTCAGCGGTGCCGTGGATTTTATTCGGGGATCGACCCAGGCACCCGGCGGCAAATCCTTTCTGCTATTGACCGCCACTGCGGAAAAAGGCCAAAAAAGCCGTATTGTCCCCATGTTCAAAGACACCACCGTGGTGGTACCCCGGGGCGATGTTCAATATGTGGCCACCGAATACGGCGTGGTGAACCTTTTTGGAAAAAGCCTGCAGGAAAGAGCCACGGCCATGATCAGTATTGCCCATCCCCAATTCAGAGATGAACTCTTTCATCAGGCCAAAAAACTCGGTTTGATTGCCAAAGAGCGCGACTTAAAGGAATCCATCTACGGGGTCTATCCCAGGGAATTGGAAGAAACCATTGAGCTGGATGGTGTCATCGTTACCTTACGACCGGCCAAACCGGTTGATGAACGCCGTATTCAGGAACATTTCTATAATCTGGAAAAACGCGATGTGATTGCCCGATTTTTTCATGAAAAAACAACCTTTGTCCGTGATGAAGTCGCTGATGTTTCCCAGGTGGATTACAAAAAGGATCTCACCATCGTGGCCGTCATTGGCGAGTTTGGCTTTGGTGAAGTGGTGGGTGTCGGTGAATCGCTGCTGGATCCGTCCAATAATATGGCTGAGGTTGCATTCTCCGTCAGCCAAAAATTTAAAAAGAAGGGTTTAGGAAAATTGCTGCTTAAAAAACTCTGCCAGACCGCCCAGTTGAACGGGATTGCCGGTCTGTTTGCCTATACGGCACCTGATAATCGTGGCATGATCAATTTATTTAAAACCTTACCCTTTAAAACAACAAAGAAATTTGAAGACGACCTGGTTTTGTTGCGCTGTGATTTTCGGGATAAAAATGAACAATAGGGGTCAAGGGGCCAAGTGAGGCTAATAGACTGAAGACTGTTAGGACGCTGATAGCTTTCAGCTGAAAGCTTTCGCTTGAATCCTGGAATCCTCGAATCCTTGAACCCTCAAAATAAACATACTAGAAAGATAAAACATGACAACCCATAAAATTACGTTTTTACCGCACAATATAAGTGTCGAGGTTCCTGAAGGCGAAACCATTCTCCGGGCCGCTCTTGAAGCGGGTGTTCATATCAATGCCTCGTGTGGTGGTGAAGGCGTTTGCGGCAAATGCCGGATAATGATCGAATCCGGAGAAGTTTCAGGCGGTACCAGCGAAAGACTTAGCCAGGCAGATATGGACAAGGGCTATCTTATCGCCTGCCAAAGTATCGTTCAAAGCGACCTGACTGTCCGAGTGCCTGTGGAATCTTCCGTTGATGCCAGTGTGTTAAATTTACGCCAAAGCCCGCGACAAACCGCAAAAATCAAGCAGTTTAATTTAAACGACCTCAAAGAGAAAGGTCTGTTTGTTCCGCCGGTTGAAAAAAAATATATCGAATTACCGGAACCGTCTGCGGATGACCGCCTACCGGATGTGAGTCGTCTGGTGAGTTTTCTGAAGCTGAGTCACGGCGAACATCGTTTGGTGGTCAGCTTACCAGTAATCCGTAAGATTCCAGAAATATTGAGGAAAAATAGCTTTAAGGTTACGGCTACCCTGGAACGGCCAGTATATGCGGGTCGTAAAACCCACATCATTAATATCCAACCCGGCGATGTAACCAACGCCAACCTGGCCATCGCCATCGACATCGGGACCACCACCGTTTACGGTCAGCTTATCGACACGATCTCAGGCGACATCATCGCTGAAGCCGGAGATTTTAACGGCCAGATCAGTTATGGCGAAGACGTCATTAGCCGCATCGTGTTTGCTGAAAAAGCGGATGGCCTCGAAAAATTGCACACCGTCATTATCAAAACCATCAATGGGATCATTAAAAAACTTGTTAAAAAATGCCGGTGTGACATCGACAACATTTCCAATATTACCCTTGCCGGCAATACCACCATGACCCAACTTTTCCTAAAAATCGATCCCAGGTACATCCGGCGCTCACCATATGTGCCGGCATCGACCCTGTATCCCCCGATAAAGGCTATCGACCTTGGCATCGAGTTGAACGAACACGCCAGCGCACTCGTATACCCGGCGGTATCGAGCTACGTGGGCGGTGATATTGTCGCCGGGGTCATGGGGTCCGGTATTTATCTGACCGACAAACTGACCCTGTTTCTGGACATCGGAACCAATGCTGAAATTGTCATTGGCAACCGGGAATGGTTCGCTTGTGCTGCCTGTTCGGCCGGACCGGCATTTGAAGGCGGTGGCATTGAGTTCGGTATGCGCGCCACCAAGGGTGCCATCGAGGACTTCTCCATTGATCCGGACACCCTGGAACCCATGAATATCTGTATCGGCAATGTCCGCCCCAAGGGCATCTGCGGCTCCGGCCTCATTATCATGGTGGCCATCCTGTTTGAAAACGGCATCATCAACAACCTGGGGAAGTTCGACCGCAATCTGGACACGCCGCGAATCCGTGAAAACGCAGGGGTGTTCGAGTATGTGCTTGCGTGGCAAAAAGATACCCAAATCGACCGGGATATTGTTTTGACCGAAATCGATATCGAAAACCTTATTCGGGCTAAAGGCGCCATTTACAGCGGCTGCTTGACCCTGCTTGAGGAGATCGGCATGTCCATTCAGGACCTGGATCAAATCATTCTGGCCGGTGGATTCGGCAGCTATGTGGACCTTGAAAAGGCCATGGTCATCGGCCTTTTACCCGAGTTGGATCCCGGCAAGGTCACCTACGTCGGCAATGGATCCCTAATGGGGGCCAAGATGAGCGCTCTAAGTAATCACATCCGCCAGGACGTGGGGGAGGTTACCAAGAAAATGACCAATTTTGAGTTATCGGAGACCCATTCTTATATGAATAATTATATTGCCGCGCTTTTTTTACCCCATACCAATATGGAGCACTTTCCCAAACTTCAGGATCGCATGAAGCAACGTAAACGCGGTTCCAGTAACGGAAAACGTTCATAAGCCCATAAGGTCATACCGGCACCTATCCAGCCACTCGACCGGCGATTGCACCGTCATTTTTTCGGAAGCGGGGCGCGAAGTGATGCTTTAGCGCTATCCAGTAATGGTATTCGGCCATCGGCTAAAGGCTCTTCCTGGATCCCCTTTACAAAGGGGATGACAAATGTTGGAAAGCCTTGGGTCGAATTCCGGATTCCCGTTTTCTCGGGATGACAACTTTTTAAACGTTTATGAGGCAGATTGAAGTCATCAGCCTCTATGGTCATTCCCATGAAAGCTTGTCCCCTTGAAAAAGGGGATGGGAATCCAGTCAAGGCTGTTAGCTTTCTGCTCAAGGCCGATACCGAATCCTATTTATGTCTCCTTAACCCCTTCAATTTGAACGCTATTCTGCCGGCCATATAATGCCCTAAAAATTGTCTCCAAACACCTTTCCGCAAGGCCCGGGACACGTGTCAACCGGCACCGGCATCAGCAGGCTGAACACCGAACGGACCTGTATGTGCCCGTTGACCTAACATCCAAAATTTGTTCAAAATATAAATGAAATTCATCGTTTTCTGAACAGTGAATCTGTAGTCAGCTTTCTTGGTTGCATCTATTGACAAAGCCATCAAGTCCATATAGATAATACTATTCGACATTACCTGACATCAGGAGCTGTGTATCGCCTCAAATTATAATTGAACCGAGATAAGTCGGATAATCTACCAAACAGAAAAACAACCCATGAAAGGAGGTAAAAATTGGCATTTGAATTTTATAAAGAATCTTATACCGGCGGTGTAAAAGAGATCACGCTCGGCGAGGGAGACAAAGCCGTTACCGTCGGTGGGGAGACATGCTATCCTTTCTACCAGTTTGAAGGAGCCATGCCCAACAAACCGAAAATCGCTATGGAAATTTGGGATATGGAACCTGAAGACTGGTCGGAAGCAGCCTTAAAACCGTTTCAGGATGTTGTTTCCGACCCAGCTGCCTGGGCCAAGAAATGCATCGATGAATACGGCGCCGAGCTGATTGTACTCCAGCTGAAAAGCATTGACCCCAATGGCAATGATGCCAGTCCCGAAGATGCGGCCGCAACCGTCAAAAAGGTGGCCGAAGCCATTGATGTTCCGCTGATCGTCTGGGGCTGTGCCAATCCGCAAAAGGATGAAGACGTGCTGAAACAAGTTGCCGAAACTTGCTCGGACTTTAACCTGGCCATCGGACCGGTTGAGGATAAAAATCATAAGGGAATCGGTGCCGCGGCCATGGGCTACGGCCATACCGTCGTATCTTCATCTCCCATCGATGTAAATATTGCCAAGCAGGTCAATATTCTGCTCGAAAACCTGGGTATGCCCATGGACCGCCTTATCATCGATCCCACCACCGGTGGACTCGGATACGGTCTGGAATATTCCTATTCGGTCATGGAAAGACTGCGCATGGCTGCCATGGCACAGGGGGACGACAAACTCCAGTTTCCCATCATCAACAATCTGGGCAATGAAGTTTGGAAATGCAAAGAAGCCAAATTGACCGCCGACGAGGAGCCCACCCTGGGCGATCCTGAAAAACGCGGTATCCTCATGGAGGCCGTGGGTGCGATTTCCTATCTGATGGCCGGATCGGACATCATGATCATGCGTCACCCGGAAGCTATCCGCATGGTGAAATCCTACATCGACCTGTTGGTGGATGGTGGTAGCGCCGGTGATGTGGCTGGCATTGCCAAACAATTGGATGATGTGGATATCGATTATGCAGCCCTGGCTCCCGAGCCGGATTTGACCATCGAGGAAGAAACCAAAAAGGCCGCACCAGCCAAAAAAGCTGCTGAAAAACCCAAAGCTGCCAAAAAAGCCGCACCCAAAAAAGCTGCGCCCAAGAAAGCCGCACCCAAGAAAAAGGCTGCTAAAGAGGCTGCCCCGGCAGAAGCAGCACCAGCCGGTGACGAAAAAGCCGATGCTGAAGCCCAAGCCCAAGCCAAAGCCGACGCCGAAGCCAAGGCTGAAGCCGAAGCCAAAGCCAAAGCTGACGCCGAAGCCAAAGCCAAAGCCGACGCCGAAGCCAAGGCCAAAGCCGATGCCGAAGCCAAAGCCAAGGCTGAAGCCGAAGCCAAAGCCAAAGCCGCGGCCGATGCCAAAGCCGAACGGGAGGCCGAAGAAGAGGCCTTGCGTCAGAAGCGCGCAGCCGAACGCGAAGCCCTGGCGGCCAAACGTGAAAAAACAGAGGGAGAAACTGTCCCGATGACCGCTGCAGCCGAACAAAAAACTGAAAATGACAGAATCCTGGAACGGCTCAACTGGGTCCACAGACGGGTCAAACTGTATTAAAAAGTTAAATGCCAGTTTATCTCGATTCTGGCCTAATAAGCATTTCATAAGTACGAGGAGGAACCTCTTATGGCAGAATTAACAAAAGCAAAAGCAGCCAAGGCACCAAAATTGGCTGATCCACAACAAGCAACCATCGATATCCCCAGTCAGGAAATGATTGTGCGCGCGCAACAGTTGGGCGTCGAAACAGTTTTCGATCGGGCGGTAAAGATGAAACCATGCAACATCGGTATTCAGGGTATCTGCTGCAAGAACTGCGCCATGGGCCCCTGCCGCTTACCGCTTCCCAAGGGCGGTATCGAAGGTGAGGATGAAAGAAAAGGCCTGTGCGGTGCCACGCCCAACACCATTGCCGCTCGAAATTTTGCCCGCATGGTGGCTGCCGGTGCAGCTGCGCACTCCGACCATGGCCGCTCGGTAGCCGAGGTCTTTATGTCTGCTGCCCGCAAAGAAACCGATGATTATAAAATTAAGGATACCGCCCGTCTGCTTGATATCGCACCCTATTTGGGTGTCGCCATCAAAGTGGAAGTGGATGGCGAAGAAAAAGACAGGGATATTGATGAAATCGCACTTGAAGTGGCCGAAGCCGCAATGAATGAGTGGGGCAAACCCGAAGGTGAATTGATCTACGCCAAAAGAGCACCGGCACCCCTTTATGAGAAATGGAAGAAAAACGGGGTTATTCCCAGAAATATCGACCGGGAAATCGTCGAAATCATGCACCGCACGCATATGGGTGTGGATCAAGATTACAAAAACATTATCAAACAATGTACCCGGGCATCTATCGCCGATGGCTGGGGTGGATCCATGCTGGCCACCGATCTTCAGGATGTCCTCTTCGGAACACCTTACCCGCTCGCATCCGAAGCCAATATCGGTATTATGAAGGAAGATCATGTCAACGTCATCGTTCATGGTCACGAACCGGTGCTGTCCGAAATGATTGTGGCCGCCTCCCAGACCAAAGAGATGCTGGATTACGCCAAGGAAAAAGGGGCCAAGGGCATTCAGCTGGGCGGCATCTGCTGCACTGCCAATGAAATTCTTCAGCGCCACGGTGTACCACCGGCCGGCAACTTCCTGCAGCAGGAACTCGTCATCGTTACCGGCGCCTGTGATGCCATGGTGGTTGATATTCAATGTATTTTCCAAAATCTGGCCAACGTAGCCAAGTGCTTCCACACCAAGCTCATCACCACCCATCCCATCGCCAAGATGGAGCAGGACAACGTGATTCATATCGAGTTTGACGAGCACCACGCCATGGATGATGCCAAACGGATTCTGCGAATGGCTATCGACAATTTTGAAAAACGCGGTACCGAAGTCATGATCCCCAAACAAAAAGCCACCCAGATCGCCGGGTTTGGTGTTGAATCAATACGATATCACTTGGGCGGTACCTTCCGCGGCACCTATTATACCCTCAACGACAATATCATCAACGGTCGTATCCGGGGAATTGCCGGTGTGGTGGGGTGTAACAATGCCCGCTCCAAGCATAACAACGAGTGCATCACCATCATCAAGGAATTGATCAAAAATGATGTCATCGTCTTGACCACCGGATGCAATGCCATCGCCTGTGCGACGGAAGGGCTGCTAACCCCGGAAACCGCGGCAGTCTACTGCGGACCAGGATTGTCCGAAGTTTGCGAAACCGTCGGTATTCCCCCGGTACTCCACCTGGGTTCATGTGTTGATAACAGCCGCATTCTCCTGGCGGCCACCGAGGTAGTCAAAGCTGGCGGCCTGGGTAATGACATCAGTGACCTTCCGGCCGCCGGTAGTGCACCGGAATGGATGAGCGAAAAAGCGATTTCCATTGGCCACTACTTCGTCTCTTCCGGCGTCTATACCGTCTTTGGCGGACTCCTGCCGGTCACCGGAGCACCCGTATTTCAAAATTACCTGTTCAAGGAACTGGAATCGGTTTACGGTGGTAAGTGGGATTTTTACACCGACGCCCTCGAGCACGCACATGCGATGATCGCCCATATCGACAAAAAACGTGCAGAACTCGGAATTGATAAGGCCAGAGAACGGGTCCTCATGGATATGGCCGATCGCCAGGCACTGGAGGCATAAGCCTGATTTGTAAAACATAAGGAGGAACAACATGTCTAAGTTAGTCGCATTTGCCGCCATACAGGGCGGATATAAAGTAGTCTCAACCGCTGAAGGGCAATACAACAAGGCTTTGGAGACATTTGATGCCAGCTCCAAAATCGAATTTCCCAACACCGGATATTATCTGCCGGTCATCTATTCGTTAACCGGCATGAAGGTGGAAACCCTGGAAGATATTAAAAAACCGCTGGAATTTGCACGTGGTCTTCTGCCGCCACATGTCAAGGGCAAAAACCATCTGCCCTACCTGGGCCCGCTACTGGATGCCGGCATGGCCGCCATTTTCAGTTATGAAATCCTGGAAGCCTTGCGCATCCTGCGGGAACCGGATTTTTATCTGCCCCAGGAAGACCCGGACATCGAAGCCGGTAAACTTCGGGTCGGCCCGGCCGACGACATTATCCTGCGGAAACGCGGGGTAGAATTTGTGGACGGCACCGCGCCCGGTTTTGCCGCCGTCGTTGGCGCCTGTCCGGATCCCGAGACCGCCAAGATGATTGTGGAGGACTACCAGAAAAAGAACCTCTACATTTTCTGCGCCGCCCACCACAACGGCACCTCGGTCATCGAGCAGCTCATGGAAGCCGGGGTTCAGATCGGCTGGAACACACGCATCGTACCCTTTGGGCCGGATATCTCCTCGGCCGTATTCGCCCTTGGCTTTGCCAACCGGGCTGCCATGGCCTTTGGTGGGGTCCAACCGGGTGATTACAAGAAGATCCTGCACTACAACAAGGACCGTGTGTTTGCCTTCGTAAATGCCTTTGGCGACATCGGCACCGAATGGGGCGTAGCCGCTGCCGGCTGTGTAAACTGGGGTTTCCCAACCCTGGCCGACACCGACATCCCCGAAATTCTGCCCACGGGTATCTGTACTTACGAACACGTGGTTGCCAATGTACCCCATGATGAAATCTGCCAGAAGTCCGTGGAAGTCCGCGGTCTCAAGGTAACCGTTTCGGAAATCGACATTCCCTGCTCCTTTGGCCCGGCCTTCGAGGGCGAGCGCGTCCGTGGCGCCGATCTCTTTTGTCAGATGGGCGGCGGCAAAACCCAGGCCACCGAACTGGTCAAAATGGCAGACATGAAGGAAATCGAAGATGGCAAAGTCGTGGTGGATGGACCCGACGTGGATGACCTCAAAGAAGGTGAGACCCTGCCCTTGGGTATCTTTGTGCAGGTGGCCGGCCGCGAAATGCAAACCGATTTCGAACCCATCCTGGAACGCCAGATCCACCACTTGATCAACTATATACAGGGCGTCATGCACATCGGGCAGCGCGACATCGCCTGGATCCGGGTAGGTAAAGGCGCCATTGAAAAAGGCTTTACCGTCAAGGACATCGGCGTGGTCCTGCATGCCAAATTCCATCAGGATTTCGGCAAAATTCTCGACAAGGTTCAGGTGACCCTCATTACCGACAAGAAAAAGGTAGACGCGCTCACCAAGACCGCCCGCGCCGAGTACAAGACGCGCGATGAGCGTGTGGAGAAGATGACCGACGAGGACGTGGAAATCTATTATTCCTGTACCCTGTGCCAATCTTTTGCTCCCACGCATGTCTGCTCCGTCAGTCCGGAGAGAACCGGTCTCTGCGGCGCATATAACTGGATGGACTGCAAGGCTTCTTACGAAATCAACCCCACCGGCCCCAATCAGCCCATCGAGAAAGGCGAATGCCTCGATCCGGTTCTGGGCCAGTGGAAAGGCGTTAATGAATTCGTAAACAAAGCCTCACGCGGCGCCATCACCCACTATAATTTCTACTCCCTGGTCATAGATCCCATGACCACCTGCGGCTGCTGCGAATGTATCGCCTCCTTGCTGCCGTCCTGTAACGGCGTCATGACCGTCAACCGGGAATACACAGGCGAAACACCCTGCGGCATGAAGTTCACCACCCTGGCCGGTGTTATGGGCGGCGGGGCTTCATCACCCGGGTTTGTGGGACACTCCAAGTTCAACATCACCCAGAAGAAGTTCATCAAGGGTGACGGCGGCCTCCTACGGGTGGTCTGGATGCCCAAAATCCTCAAAGAGGAAATCAAAGAACGCCTGGACAAGGCCGGTAAGGAACTGGGCGTTCCGGATCTGTATGACAAGATCGCCGATGAAACCGTTGGCGTGACTGAAGAAGAGATCCTGCCGTGGTTGGAAGAAAAAGGCCATCCGGCCATCTCCATGGATCCGATTATTGGATAGGATAGGCAACTTTTGAAATAGGGGACAGGCCCAAGGGCCTGTCCCTGTGCATAAATTTAAGAAGGAGACCAAAATGGCATTAACTGGAATTCAGATTTTCAAACTCCTGCCAAAGACAAACTGTAAGGAGTGTGGTGTGCCCACCTGCCTTGCTTTTGCCATGAACCTGGCATCCGGTAAGGCAGAGCTTGACAGCTGCCCCTATGTATCCGATGAAGCCAAGGAGCAACTGGCCGAAGCTTCGGCACCGCCTATCCGGCCGGTCAAAATCGGAAAGGGCGTGCGGGCTTTCACAACCGGTGGCGAAACCGTACAGTATCGCCACGAGAAAACATTTTACAATCAGACCGTATTGGCCGCCATGGTCGGTTCGGACATTGCCGATGCCGATCTGAGCGCCAAACTGAAAGCTTGGAATGCGTTGCAGTACGAACGCGTGGGCCTCAATCTGAGACCCGAGCTGGTCGCGCTGAAGGACGCCGACGGCGATGCAGATGCCTTCGCCGCCAAGGCCAAGACCATTGCGGAGACGTCCGAGTTCAACCTCGTCCTCATGTCGGATAATACCGACGCCATGAAAGCTGCCGTGGGCGCGGCCGGGTTCAAGCGCCCCCTGCTATACGCCGCCACCGAGGCCAATTTGGAGGCTTATGGTGAACTGGCCAAGGAAGCCGATCTGCCCCTGGCGGTCAAAGCCGACTCGGTCGAAGCCCTGGTGCCCCTGACCGAGAAACTGACCGATTTGGGCCTCAAGGACATCGTCCTGGATCCTGGCTCGCGTGAAGTCAAGCAGGCCCTGGAAGACCAGATCATCATTCGCCGGGCCGCCCTTAAAAACGGCAACCGCGCCGTGGGATTCCCCACCATCACATTTCCCTGTGAAATGGCGAGCAACCTGGAAATGGAGTCCCTGATCGCCAGCATGTTTATCGCCAAGTACGGCGGCATCAGTGTGTTGTCGGATTTTTCCGGGGACACGCTGTTTCCCTTGCTGCTGGAGCGGCTCAATATCTACACCGATCCGCAGCGGCCCATGACGGTTACCGAAGGCATTTATGAAATCAACAATCCGGACGAGAATTCACCGGTCATGGTAACCACTAATTTTGCACTGACCTATTTCATCGTCTCCGGCGAAATCGAAGGTAGCCGCGTACCGGCCTATCTGCTGATAAAAGATTCCGAAGGACTGTCCGTCATGACCGCCTGGGCTGCCGGCAAATTTGCCGGTGATGATGTGGGTATGTTTGTTAAGAAAAGCGGAATTATGGATAAGGTCAAGCACACGGAACTCATCATTCCGGGCTATGCAGCCGCCATTGCCGGCGATGTCGAAGAGGAGCTTCCCGGCTGGACCATCACCGTCGGTCCCAGAGAAGCAGCCCATATTCCAGGTTTCTTGAAATCCAAATAATGAAATTTGAATTCACATCGCGCGTAAGGGACTTTACAAGAAGTCGGGCTGAGATTCTCTCCAAAGCTCCAGCCGGGTCGCAAGGCAGAATTCAACTTTAACCGTCAATCAATGTTAGGGAGGAAATATGTTACTCATAGGCGAAAGTTTAAACGTCATTTCCAAGAAGATCGGCCGGGCGTTCAAGGAGCGTGACCCCAAGCCAATCCAGGAGGAGGCCCTTTTTCAAAAGGAAAAGGGCATGGACTATATCGATATCAACCTGGGTCCGGCTAAAAAAGATGGTCATGAACTCATGCCCTGGGTGGTGGAAACCGTGCAGGAAGTGGTGGACGACATACCCCTGGCCCTGGACACCTCCAATATCGACGCCATCGAGGCCGCCATCAAGGTCTGCAAGCTGCCGCCCCTGATCAATTCCATCATGGTCCGGCCGGAGCGCTATGAACGCATGGTACCCATCGTAGCGGAAAACGACTGTCAATTTATCGCGCTCATGTGGGGTCCCGACGGACTGCCCCGGGATGAGAACGAACGTGCCGCCCTGGCCGTTGAGCTGCTCTATTTTGCCAATGAAGCCGGCATCCCCAATGAGAAAATATGGGTCGACGGCATCGTCACACCGGTCAATATCCAACAACCCCAGCTGATCAGCCTGATGGAATTCCAGGGCATGCTGCAGGATATCGCCCCGGGATGTAAGAGCACCTGTGGTCTCTCCAATATAAGCAATGGCCCGCCGGACCACCTGCGGCCGATCCTGAACCAGACCTACATGGTCATGCTGCAAAAATACGGCATGTATTCAGTCATCGCCGATCCGCTAGATGATTTGCTCATCGACATCGCCAAGGGCAACCGTCAAGACATCGTAGACCTGATCTATGGTATCCTGGATGGTAACGACCCGGATATGGATAGCCTCTCCAAAGAAATGCAGGATTTTGCCAAGACCACCAACGTCATCCTGGGCAATTCCCTCTATTCGGACTCCTGGCTCGAAGTCTAGCAACCTGACGCACCCAATAAAAAAAGCCCCTCTGTTTCAGAGGGGCTTCCTTTTACACCATCAGCTTTTGTTGTATAGCAATTGTCATAAGTATATTTCGATTCAAGACTATGGTAAAGGAGTACCGCTATTTTTTTAAAAAGCGTTATAGCATCTGTCAGAAGAACGTTCCGTTTCGCAATATCTCTAAATTCTGATTCTAAATTTTTCTATATTTGCGCCCCTCCTGCTTTACCCATCTGGGCAACAAATCCATCACTCTGAAAGAAATAATACATTCAAATTGTGGCTTAAGATTCCTTTTTTGCGAAAGTGTGCTGCCGAAATTCGAAGGATTTCGGCCTAAATCCCGAAATACCCGGTGCTTGCTACAGGGATAGGGATTTTAGCCCGCCATAAAAACGACGGGTAAACCTATCGCGTCGGAGCGACCTAGTCGCGTTTCATAAAATCGTGCTACGATTTTATTTGCAATCCTCCTGGCGCATTTTATGCATATAAGGGTCTCGGAAGCAGAAAAACATTCCGGTGACGCTATGCGATGTACGCAATTGTGTTTAAATCCACTTCAAAAGCCGGTTGACAGATTCAGAATTTAATATCGGAGCTTTTTGTCCAGGGGTTCTGAAAGGACCCCCCCTCATAAAAAAAAAAGGATAAAAAAATGAAAATAGCCGTTTCATCCACCGGGCAAACCTTAGAGGACCAAGTCGATCCGCGATTCGGGCGATGTTTGTATTTTGTGATTGTCAATCCGGCCAGCATGGAATTCGAAGTGCTGCCCAACACGAATGCCGAACTGAGTGGTGGTGCCGGAATCCAATCAGCCCAAATGGTGGTAGAAAAAGGGGCGTCGGTCGTCTTGACCGGCAACTGCGGACCAAATGCCGTACGTGTCTTAGAGCAGGGCGGTGTCCGCATTGTCTCCGGCGTCCACGGAGCCGTTGGTCAGGTTGTTCAACAATTTACGGCTGGTTCACTAAAACCCGCTAATACTGCAACGGCAGCAGCTCAACCGATAGGCGCCGGTCGCGGCATGGGTGGTGGCGGCGGTCGTGGCATGGGTGGCGGTGGCGGCCGCGGCATGGGTGGCGGTGGCGGTCGTGGCATGGGTGGCGGTGGCGGTCGTGGCATGGGCGGTGGCCGCCGCTATTGATAATCGGGGCACCGGTCTAGCTTATAATGCGCCGGTGCAAAAAAAATTGGAGGAGCTGATCTCATGGGCAAAACATTTCAAAGACCGGAAGCGCTTTCCGATGTGGTCACCCATTACTGCCCGGGCTGTACCCATGGGGTCGCACATCGGCTTGTGGCCGAGGTCATCGATGAACTTGATATTCGCAAAAACACGGTCGGTATCGCTCCGGTAGGATGTGCAGTTCTGGCCTACAATTACTTTACATTCGACTTCCAGGAAGCTGCTCACGGGCGCGCTCCGGCCATGGCCACCGGTATCAAAAGGGTCAGACCTGATTTGGTGGTGTTCACGTATCAGGGAGACGGTGATTTGGCGAGTATTGGTATGGCCGAAATCATCCATGCCGCCAATCGCGGCGAAAAATTTACTACCATATTTGTCAACAATGCCGTGTACGGTATGACCGGGGGACAAATGGCACCCACGACTATGCCTAATCAGCGAACCTCCACGTCACCCATGGGGCGTAAGGTTGAAGAAGTCGGCTGGCCCATAAAAATGGCTGAATTGCTTGCCGCCCTCGAGACCCCGGGCTACATCACCCGGCAATCGGTTATTAAACCCAGGTACATCGTAAAAGCTCGTAAAGCCATAAAAAAGGCATTTGAATACCAACTGGCAAAGCAATGTTTCAGTTTTGTGGAACTCATCAGTACGTGTCCAACCAACTGGGGAATGACCCCGGTTGAAGCTGTGCAGTGGGCCGAGGAAACCATGCTGCCTTACTATCAGCTCGGAGATTTTAAAACACCCCCAAAAAACCTAGTCAGTTCATAGAAAGGTAAACCCAATGTTTCAACCGGCAATTGATGTGGAAAAATGTATTGGATGTGGCGACTGTGTCGATATCTGTCCGAGCGAAGTATTAGAAATCGTGGATGAAAAGGCGGAAACGGTCAATGCCGAGGAATGTGTCGGTTGCGAGAGCTGCGTAGAAGTGTGTGAACAGGAGGCCATTACGGTAGAAGAAGTATAAACCCCAATTACCAGACGATAAATGCGGCTTAGAACGCCTCCTTGAAGGGGGCTGTAATGTCGAATTCCAACGCACAAGCAAACAAAACCTGAACGCCGAGCGGTTCAGCCCATTTTAAGAACTGTGTATAAACTTCTGGCGATATTCGGGTACGTCTTTCATGGGCGGGCGCTCGTGCTGCTGTAGATCATGTAAGTCCTGTTGTAGGTCATTATGTACCAGGCGATACTGGATCATCTGATCATACAGTTCCTGGCGTATTTCGATGCGCTCCTGCCATTCGAAACGGCTTAAAAACGTTTTCATGATCACAAAGGCCATACGGCCCAGGGACTTGGTATCCTGATTTTTGTGTACGCGCCGGTCCAGGTCCACCTGGGCCATGACCTCCAGACCCCATTTTTCGTGTATATCGATGAGCATGCCGGTTTCGACGCCGTAACCGATCTGGAATGGGATGCTTTCGAAAATGCTGCGATACCCTGCATATTCTCCCGACAGCGGCTGCAGAATTTGGGTGAGATCAGGCATAAACAGCGAAAACAGCGGTCGTGTTACCAGTTCGGTAACCCGTCCGCCGCCGGTGGGTCGCCATTGATTCTTGCCGATGGAGATGGGGCGATCATAAAAAGCCTTGGTGAAGCGGATATTGTCGGTGAGTAAAAGCGGGCCCAAAAGCCCATAGGCAAAGCGATGATGGATGTTTTTGATGTCGGCATCCAGGTAGATGATAATGTCTCCACGAGTGACATACAGCGCCTTCCACAGATTTTCGCCTTTGCCTTTATACTGTTCGAGATGCGGCAGGATGTCGTTGGCTTCAATAACCGTCACGTCGTAAGACCGGGCTATGTCCCGGGTCTTGTCCGTCGATCCGGAATCGATCACCACGATCTCGTCCAGCAAAGGAAAACGGGTCATTAATTCCGATTTCAGTATCACGATTTCCTTGGCGATGGTTTTTTCTTCATTCAACGTCGGCAGACATAGGGAAATCCCCACTTGTTTTTGCTTCTTGGCGTCCACCAGGCGCTGGAGATCTTTAAAGGTCGAATGGTGAAACGTATTGGTTTTGATCCAGTTGTTATTCATCGCATATCCCGTTATCGATGGCCATGAGCAATGCCGGGATCTGGGCGATACCCTTATAAATCGGTTCGATCTCAATCATGGCATCGTCCTGGTGAAAATTGTTGCCCTGAGTGATGCCCAGGGTAATGGCAGGAATCTTATGCCGCAAAAATATGGAGACGGCCGATTCGCTGGGTTCGCTAAAAACCTCTACGTCCAGCCGGTTCAGAATTTTTGAGGCGCATTTGATTAACGGATGGTTGTATCGTAACCGGCTGGCATTCAAATTGCTGATACGGTTTAGCTTCACCGCCACATCAAAGGCCTTGTTGACGCCATCCACAATATCACGGATGTCGGCGTATATCGATTTGACCATCTCATCCGAATCACTGCGAATCTCAAATCCAATGGTGGCGTCGTATGCGATCTTACCATGGTCGAATCCGCCGGATATCCGGCCGATGACAATCTGCGTACGCGGTTTCTGCGGCAGGCGCAGCCCCAGAATGGCGTTAATGACCTCGTTGATAACCAGGATGGCATTGGGTTTGTGACGCCGCCGCTCATGATTTTCCACCACGATGCTACAGGCAATCTCACTGCGAATCATGCCGTAACTATAATAGTTAAGCCGACCCAGTTCGATACTTTCCAGGCAAATCCCGCTACGGATGGGACCGGCCCAATTATTCAACAGCCTGCGGATCCCTCTGAGATTACCACGCCCCAAAGACAATACCGGCGCCACCAGCACGATGTCTGATTCGAATTGCAGCTCCAGACGTTTGAGAATCTCCGGAAGCGAGACCAAAACGCCAACAGCCGCCGAGTTGTCCGATACACCGATGCCACTGATGGTTTTGTCGGTTACTTCGTAATGCTGATCCATTTCGACTTCCGAAAATGTGTCCAGATGCGCTATCAAAAAAATTGGCGGCTGGGCCTGGGATTGCCCGCGAATCACGGCCACAGGATTGCCGAAAGCGTCCAGAGAACATTCGTCCACCGGGAATTCAGATAGGCGTTCCACCAACCGCTCGGCCCGGCGCGTTTCATGAAACGTGGGCGCCGGGATCTGGCCCATCAGCAAGATATTGCTGATGATAATTTCCCGAATCGACCGGATATTTTCCACAAATCCCGGCAGTTGTTGTAGATATCTTTCCATCCGCAAGCACCTAATCTGCGTTTATTGGATTTTACCACATGGATCGAATAATGAATGTCGAAGTGAAATTGCCAATGTTGAAGTGAGCTGACAGCCATAAGCAAACTTCGTTATTCAAAATTCCACCTCAGTAACACTGGACCACGCAAGGACTGAATATACGGTTATTCCGCAATCGCAATCGCAATCGGGATCGGGAATCGGGA
>Ga0180435_10001186_pt1 | contig 27375 bp, 15 predicted proteins | sample SS_ome_3_FD_132467 | JGI IMG/M metagenome (GOLD analysis project Ga0180435, IMG submission 132467) | Hypersaline lake sediment archaeal communities from the Salton Sea, California, USA - SS_3_S_1 metaG | ecosystem: Environmental > Aquatic > Non-marine Saline and Alkaline > Hypersaline >... | reverse complement strand
TCGTCTTTTCCGCCCGCACCAGTTTTGTCGCCAGCAGCGACCATGGTTTCGAGCACATCGAGACGACGAATGACGGAATCGTAATGCAGACTCGCCGGTTGCACGCGAACCGTGCCTTCACGCTCAGAGAGGAGCGATTCGAGTTCTTGAATTCGCGACTCGGCGAATTCGAGCCGCCGCGTCACATCGGCGTCGTCGGCTGCATAATAGGGCTGTTGGGCAGAAACACCTTGGTTGATAGTCGCCACCACGCCCAACGCGACGACCAATCCACACACAAAACTTCCTCGCATTTAGATTGCCTCCGTTCAATATAGTAGAGCAGTCCGTTGCGGGCCCAATCCGTGGAACCCCTGCGCAATTCGTCGGTAATCAACCTCGACTACAACGGGCGGCAAAAACCAAAGATGATGCGGAGGGACCTATGTCCGGATGAACCCCTTGCATGGGTGCGACCGGCGTCGGCGTCACCGCCGTTGCAGCCACACCTCGACCGACCGTGTGACTCGCACAACCGTTGCAATGAGAGACCAGTTGTGATGCTCGAACGGCTTGACACGCACGACACGAATAGAGGGTTTGAAGGGCGAGTAGTGCGCAAAAGCCTCGATTCTAAACGGCCGGTTGTACCGGATGTGCCGATGATCCTCACAGATCCTCCCCAATTGGCGAGGCGGGAACGTGTGTTGCCGGAAACATGACTCAGGCCGAAAGCAAGAAATGCAAAACGCCTCTTCCCGAAAGAAGAGGCGCTCTGCGACTTGGAAAACCATCGCCCCACCGTCTCCGCAACCCAGCAGAGGCGGCAGTGAGAAACTTACTTGAAGAAACTACCGAGTCCTTCCACATTCGATTCGCTGGTCACGTGCGAGGTGCGCATGATCTGCGTGCCGACTTGACCGATCGTCGCTGGCGGAGGATCGCTGGGGATGTCCTCGACGGGGGCGGCCGCCGGAGCTTTGCCGGAAGCTTTGCCCTTATCGCGGGGGCCACAACCACCCTTTTTGCCAGCAGCGCCCTTGGCTTCACACTTGGTGACGGGGCATTCGATCTCGACCGTCTTCACGAGCAAGTGCTTCTTGGTGCGTGAACGGCAGTCACGGCAGGTGTCGCAACCGTAGCCTTTGCCACAAAGATCATTCTTGCCGCCAAGGTTGGGGAAGAGCGATCCGTCGTTGCAGGTACCTTTGGCGCCGCCTTTGTTGCCGCCACCTTTGCAGCCACCGTTGCCGCAGCCGCCTTTGTTACCAAACAATCCGTGGCCACAACTCGGAGGACCGAGCAGGCAGACCGTCGTGCACTTGCAGCAGTACACTTTGACTTCGATTGTTTTGGTGCCGCAGGAAATCGAGCAGCCTTTCGGCCCTTCGTCCTTGGGGCAGGTGACGCACTTGCCGCCAACGCATTGGCCGTCGCAGTTGCCTTTGCCGCCGCTGCTTTGGCAGGGGCCGCATCCCTTCGACCCACCGTCCTTCTGGGTCGAACCGGCCTGGGCGAGGCTAACGAAGGCCACCATCGCCAGGGCCGCTAATGAAGTTCGAAGAAAGAGCATTGTCTTAAATCTCCCTATAAGACACTTAGTTTTCGCTAGGTACACACTTGAGGAAAGCGTGCGAAAAAATTGAGGTAGGTTAAGTATTGTCCCCGACGCGGTTCGCACCATCGCGAACCGCGTCGCGGTCTTTGTCTAGGTGGGCTTAGAAATCGATCTGTGCTCGCATGCCAAGCGTGTCCATGCTGGTGCGGTCGGTGTTGACACCTTCCGAGTGGATCCAGTCGAACATGAATCGCATGTACGGGTTGAGGTACCAGTTCACACCGACGGTCAGCGTGTTCAGCTCTTCATTCGTCGGGGCATCCGTGAAGTCGAGGTACGACCAACGAATCTTGGCTTCGATAGCACCGGTGCCAACGCAGGGACCATCCGGAGTCTTGACGAACCAGAAGTTCTCAAGCGGCTTGATGCGATCGAACACACCACTGGTGCGTTTGTAGGTCTCGCCACGGCTTTCACCGGTGATGAAGTAGCTGGCGTAGACATACATGCCGTGCAGTTGCACGCCAGGCGCCGTCACGCCAGGAACGCTGGTGTAAATGTACTCACCTTGGACTGAGAAAGGACCACGCACCCAGGCACCTTCAAGACCTAGCGAGTAGTGCTCGGTGGCGCCAATCGCGGTGGTCAAGTTGCCCGTGGTGACGAAGTTGCCAGAGACCGACTCGTGGATTTCCGGTCGGGAACCGAAAATGACGCCGTCACCAGTGAGTTCGTCTTCGTTCCACCAGGTGTAAAGAGCGTTACCACCGATGTGGCTCATGTAGCGACCACCGCTGGAAACGTCGTAGGTCGGCGTCCAGGTGGCGCGACCGGCGGCCACTGTACCTTGGGCGTCGAGTTCCTTCTCGCGACTGCTCTCGCTGATGTCATGGAAGAAGAGACCACCGGCCCAGGTCACACGTTCGCTCGCGGTATGGTTGTACGCAGCGATACCTACTTCACGACCAGGCGCGAAGGTGTTCGGCATCGAACGTTCCATGAAGGTGATGTGCTTCGAGCTGGTCAGTTCTTCGAGGCTGAAGGGAGCCTTGAAGTGGCCCATGCGGACGTAACCGAGCACGGGTACGTCGTGGATACCAGCGTAGGCGTCCTTCATCTTGATGCCGTCGCCGCCTTCGTCTTCTTCCAAGTCGACTTGCAGCTTGTAGTCAAACACGCCGTAGCCAGCGCCTTTGACGAAGAAACGCATACGACGTACTTCGAAGTAGTTCTCGTAGTCGCCGGCAGGGGCTTCGTTGGCGAAACCGACGTAATCCATCTGGATACGTCCGCCCCACTTCTGGCTGAGCTTTTGCTTGTGGGTGTCTTCCCACTCGTCGCCTTCGGCGGCCGAAATGGCCAAACTCTCGAGCGACTCGACCCGTCGGGCCAGCGTGTCGATGTTCATGCTGGCCGGTTGAATCTGAGCGATGCTCTGACGTTGTGACAGCATCGATTCGAGATCTTGCAAACGAGCGGCCACTTCTTGATTTCGCGCTTCGGCGGCATCTAGCCGCTGATACAGCGCTGCGTCGTCAGAAACGACATAAGGTTGCTGGGCAAAGATACCTTGGGTCGTCGCCATCACGCCCAGCATGGCGACGCATCCAAACAAACTACAAAGTCGCATTGAGGGTGCCTCCGTTCGATTTAATAGAGCACTCCGTTTACCCCGGGCCTTCCTAGCCCGCCTGCGTACAACAGCAAGTACAATCGACTTCGTCTACCATCAAACGGGATTACCATTAAGATTGTGCGTTGACGCAAGGCTTCGCTGCCCGGGACAGACGCTGCCACATACCCATGCTTTTCGATCGCCACTCCTTTTCAAAAACGGGAGGCTTTCGACGACGGGTTTCCGCCTTCTAGTCTTTGATTTTCAACTCGCGTCCGATTGGCGTATCATGGACAAGCGATTGTTAAGCTCGAAGCAACAATCGTGCGGACGTCTACAACCAGCGAAATCAGGTCGTCGTCAACGCTAAACTACTTCACGTCAACGGCTTGCACGAAATCACGGTGACGATACCCGAAGGCGACGAGGGACGCAGCCCGACATTTATTAAGGGACTGTTAAGACTGTATGTTGTAACAATGCAGACGTGACAGCATCCCCCCGAAAGCGGCGGCGGCATCGACGCGATTGTGATCGATATGTGAAGACAACGCCCGCTAGAGGCTCGTGACGCCGCGATATACAGTGACGGAACCAATGCGATTCCACCCCATTCGAGACGAACAATGACGACAAAAAAAGCAAGCGGGCCGTCCAATTGCTTGCGATCCTCGTGGGTTGCCTACCCCTTTTTTCCGGCTGCCGCTGTGATACGAGTATGGTGGTTGGCGATGGGGCCGATGTGGACAAGTCGGCCGTCGAGGATCTGACGCAAGTAGCCGCAGGCGATTGGCCGCGTTGGTTGGGGCCCAACGGCGACGGTGTTTCGGCAGAAACTGAATGGTCGTCGAAGTGGCCAGATGATGGTCCCAAGATCCTCTGGGAGAAAAACGTTGGCCGTGGTTACAGCAATGTCGCGGTAGTCGGCGATCGGCTCTACACGATGGACGCCTGGTAATCGGTCCGGCGTCACAGGAAGGAATTGAGCCGACGGTCGAAGCGCAGATTCTCGACGGCACTTGCTGGACAGCACCCGTCTTGTCGCACGGTCGCATCTACTGCCGAAACGCCCAGGGACGCCTCGTATGTGTCGACGTTCGGGAGTGATTGGACCGTCCCAAAAGCACGGGCCTAACATTGGAGAACACCTTGTAGAAATCGACAACGGTCAACTGCTTCAAGACTTCACCACCAAACAGTGTAACCTCAAAATACACGTCTCAGTCTTTGCGCGAAAAGAGTTCCTCACGCAGTCGATCTGCGGTAAGCGGGCGTGTCTCACGAATCTCACTGACAAGCTGCCTTGCTTCGTCGTATCGCTCTAGGTCGACCAAGGCCCGCGATCGAAACGCCTTCATGTCGGTCCGTTGCCAGTTGGTGATAGCGATCTCCCCCCTGTTCATGTAGTCGAGTTTTTCGATTGCTTCTTTTGGCCGATCGAGCAGCAGCAGTGTTTCCACGCGGCCGATGGTCGCGGGATAATGTTTGGGCCATGCGTTCACGGCCTGCTCGTACGTCTTCAACGCCTGCTCAAGTCGTGCGCGTTGTTCGTCATCGTCTGTCTTCTTCGCTCGTTGCAATTGGCTGAGTCCGATCAAAGCGTGCGACCGCGCCTTGTCATGGTCGGCAACCGCGCGATCCAGTGCTTCACGAGCCAGTCGCTCGACTTCATCGTGTTTTTCGGTTTGGCTGTGTGCGATCGCGAGGACCAAGTATCCAGCCGGTTCGTCGGGCATGTCGTTGATCAACGCATTGGCGCCTTGCGAAACCTCTGCGCGGAATTTGTCCATGTACGCTTCCATGTAAGTTCCTTTGAGTTGCCGATAGGGCATCTCGACCTCGTAGAACCGCACAACCTCTCGGAACGCTTCGCGACGGTCATCGAGCCAGCCAAAACACCGCGCGCGAATCACGCGCACCCAAGGGACATGCGGCTCGCGATCGAGCGCTGTTTGCATGTCCTCTCGAATTCGGCGTTCAAGGTGCTCGCGTTTCTCCGGAGATTGATTCTCGGGCAGAGCACGTTGCTGAACCAACGCCAACGCGCGGTCGATGTAGCCCTCAGAGATGTCCGGCCGCAGAACAATGCAAGTCGTGTAGACCGACTCCGCCTCGAAAGGGCGGTTGCGAGCCCGCAATGCATGCCCGAGCCAAACGTGAGACCAGAAGGCGTTGGGCCGCAAACGAATCGATTCGCGCAGGTATTTTTCCGAAGTTGCAAGTGGCGTCTTGTCGTCGACTCCCACCGCATCGGGTTTGGCAAAGCTGAGTAGGAACTTGGTCAGGTAGTCGTCAATGCTGCCGGCTACGAACAGGTGCCCAATGCCCATCACCCGATAGTCGACCGGGCAAGTGGGTGTAGGGGCGGGGAAGTCCGCAAGCCGCTCTTGCAACTGCTCCTTGTTGATCGCGCCCGAGCCAAGTTCACAAAACAACCGAACAAGTTCTCCCGCATTCGTCGCCTGATACTCCTGCGCGCGCTCGCACACATCGAGCGCCTGGCCAAGCACCTTCTTGTTGCAGAAAGGGAACTTCGTCAGTTCTGAGACCGCTAACTCGCCTGCATAAAACACCATCAGGCCCAGCACTTCGTCGCGCAGGTCTTCCTGTTGGGATTGGGTGAGATCATTGTCGGGGAGGCGCCGCCACCACTCGTCCTTGTCGAGGATATCGAGCCGATCGAAAGCCCGACTGAACGATGCGATGGCTTCCTCATGGCGGTCGTGGTAGTTGGCCGTCAACGCAGCCGCCGCGTGTTGATCGAAATCATTGAGTCGAGAGACGCGATCGTGCATCGACTTGACCTTCTCGCGGAGTTCCCCCGCTCCTGATATGCCTTCAAGCCGTCCGCTGGCCAAGTCAAGTTGGTGCAATGCGTCAGCGTAGTCGCCAAGTCGTACCTGCTCCTTGGCAGTTTTCAGGTCGACCTCGGCGAACCGAATCGCCTGGAGGTTCTGGTCTTGCTGTTGCTTTTCAAGTTTTTGTTGCGTTATCTCGTGGCGCAGTTCCGCCTGCTGTACGAACGAGTAGGCGATTGCGGCGACGAACAACAAGACGACGGTGGCGGTTGAGATGGCGACCAAGTTCCGGTGCCGCCACATCCAGCGTCCGGCCTTGGCCGTCAGCGGTTCCCGATAGACGGAGATCGGCTCGAACGCCAGGTACGCCTCCAGGTCTCGCCGCAATCCATCGACTGTTTGGTAACGGTCGGCCGGCTTGCGAGCCATCGCGACCATGCAAATCGCTTCCAGCCGTCGCGACACGTTCGGGTTGACAACATGCGGGCGCACCGGCGTGGCGTTGCGAACCTGCTCGATGACGTCGAGCGTGCTGTCGCCAAAAACCCAACGACGGCCCGTGATGATTTCGTAGAGGATCGTGCCGAGCGCATAGATGTCGCTGCGATAGTCGACCTCTTCGATTCGCCCTGCCGCTTGCTCCGGTGACATGTAAGCGGGCGTCCCCAGTACCGTGCCAAGCTGGGTGACGAAGATCTCGTTGCGGGAGGCCTCGGCCGCCTCGAACTCGGCCTTCGACGCGTCATCCATTTTTTCGCCGGTGAGTACTTTTGCTAGTCCCCAGTCGAGGATCAGCGTCTCCCCGAATTCGCCCAGGATGATGTTGTCCGGTTTGAGATCGCGGTGGATCACGCCGCGGTCGTGAGCGAACGCCATGGTGCGAGTTACATCGAGGAAGGCCGAAACGAGCCGTCGCCGCTCGGCGTTGCGTTTGGATGTGGTCAACTCAGGGTCATGGTATCGTCGAATCGCTTCGGTCAGCGTCTCGCCCCGTACGAGTTTCATGGTGTAATACGGCTCGCCGCTTTCGAGCCGACGCATGTCGTAGACGGGAACAATGCCGGGATGGTCGAGCTGTGAAGTAATGCGAGCCTCGGTGACGAAGCGCAATCGAATGTGGGCATCGCCGGCCACGCCGCGCCGCAGTTGCTTAAGGGCCACCTCGCGGCGGAGACGCGTGTCCTTCGCCCGCCAAACGGTACCGATGCCACCGCGACCGTGCTCATTGCTCAGCCGATAAGGCCCGATTCGATCGCCGGGTTCCGGCAGCCGTGACCGATCGACCAGGCGAACATCTTCCGCCACCGTCTCCAGCAACGCCGCGTCCTCGACGACCTCCGGGAACCGCTCGCAAAACTCGTGACTGGAAGGCCGGTCGCCGTAGCGGTGACGTACGCGATACTCTTCTTTAACCAACCGTCGGATGACCTTCGGTTCGTTCAGAGCCGGAAACCGGTTTAGGTACGATTCCGTCTGTGGTGGGGTCGATTCGATTTCGCCGTCGTCGGCTTCCTCGTATTTCATCCAGGCAAATTCGAGCTCGATGCAAATTAGTTCCTCAAGCGTAGGCAGGTAGGCGGGCGTATCCGCGCCCGGCAGGAACTCGTCGATCGGCAGCGGGCTGCCCTCCCGCCAACTCGACTCGAAACGACGACGAGCCTCTTCGTCGACCAGACTGAGATCGGCCGATTCATCTGCCATGGCATCTGCCCGTAGAAAAGGAACGAGGAGCACTGACGCCGGTGATACCAACACCCGACGGTCGCCCAATTATATCCGCAACTCGGTTGGGCTGCCAACAAAGAGCCGCCCGATTTTGCGGCTCACTTCAGACGGCCAAAGTGTTATCGGCCTCTTACTGTTGCGGCGGCTTGGCCGTCTTCACTACGGCGCCATGTTGTTGGCTCATGATGAGCACAGCAAACTCGGAAACAGCCCCGATTTCGTCGGTGTTTAGGCTCGTGTAGTCGAACTTCCCACGCAGATCGGTATAGCCGTCTTTGAAAAACTTGGCGCCCTGCGGGGTTTTGGCGTAAACCTTGATGTAGACCTTCGACAGCGGCTGACCTGTCTTGGCATGGCGAACCTGGAGGCGGCCGTACTGCTCAACCAATTGGACCTTCAGGTCGTTGGCATAGTAGGCCTGCGCAACCCTTCGTCCAGCGCCGATCGCTTCGACAAGCACGTTCTTTCCGGCGAATGCCTCAGGTAGTTCGAAGCGATGAACGTCCCCCTTTTCGGGCAAGCGGACCACAGTCGAGAAGTTCGGCTTGATCACGCTGAACCTCTCGGCACTGCTTTCGACGAATGGGTTGGCGCTGAAAAGAAACTCGAGATCCATTTGGTAGAGGTTCACTTTGACCTCTTCGAGATTCTGGAACGTAAGAACGGCCTCACGATTCTCGACCTTCAACTGCAAAGCCGGTTCGGTCGACGCCAACTGGTCTTGGAGCGACTCGCGATCATCTTCTTCTCGATCGCTCTCGGCGACCTGGGCGCCATCGATTTCAGCAACCTGGGCGGTGACTGCCGCGAAACGGTCTCGCCACTTGTCGACCGGATGGTCGGCGTAGCGAGCAGCGATCTTGGCCGCCTCTTCGGGGCGTTCTCGATAGAAGGCGACGTAGCACTTCATGTAGTCGGTCTGCAACTCGGAGGGAAGGTTCTCTAAATCAATCTCGTCGAACCGCTCCAACGCCTCGGCGACGCGATCCTGCAGGAATAGATAGTAAACCACATCGAGCGAGTCCTCGTCGGTCAGTTCGGCTTTGTAGCGCAGTACATTCATCAGGCCGATGTACTGATTGCGAAAGGCGCTATTAACGATCTTCCGATCGCGTCCAAGCTGATGCGCCCGGGCGTTGACCAGGGGGCTGTATTCCAGATGCTGCCGCCAGTGGCGTTCGATCGGATTGACCTCGGCGAGCGTACAGTCGATGAAATCGCCGAAACGACGTAGGAATCCATCGTTGCTGCGAAGATACTCTTGGATCCGCGTCAATCGATTGTGGTGGATGCTGTAGCTCCATAAGACAGGATGAAACGCGTGGCGCCCGGCCAGCAACTTGAGTGTCTTGTTGAAGAAGTCGAGGTCGCGCATCCGCCAGGCGATTTTACCTAGATCGATCCGGTGGACGTTGTTTTGCTCGAGGTACGAGAGCACCTCCGCTTCCGTCCCCCATTGTGAAACGTAGGCCCACGACGCCTTGTCGATTTTGCTCAAACGTTCGACGACGTGGAACGTGAAGGGGTCGGCCCAGGCGGCGACCGCTTCGTCGCGAGCAACGTGGACCGGATAGTGCGCGAAGTCACCCGTTCTGGGGAAGTAGAAGTAGTACTCGATCTTTTGCGTGGCATAGGGGCCCAGTCTCAACGATTGGCTGCGAGTCCGCTTGCTGCCGAGTACAGGCATGGCCTTCTCGGGGATCTGCAACAGGACGTCGAGCCCTTGGGTGGCGGAGGTCGGGTTGGTCACGACAACCTGGCAGCCGTAGACAACGCCACGTAGGAATTCCTCCGTCACGTACTTGTCGCGTTGTTCGCCGTCAACCTGGACGTAGCGATCACCGTGGCGGAAGAAGTTCTGGCCAACCAGCACCGGTGTTTTGTCTTCACTAACCGGGGCGGGCTGGATTTGCTTGTGAAAGACGATCATAGGGGAGGCAGCCGTCATGGCGAAGGCCGCTGCATCTTGTCTCGTGTCGTGCTCACTCGCTTTGACAGGCAGATCGAGCACAGCCAGCGCCAACATCATCTCGCTGAAGTTCGAGGTCGGCTGAGCGACATTCTCCGAAAGGAAGGGCCCTTCGGCGCCGGCGGCCAGATAAGCCGCGTAGTCACGCCAGAACGCGTTGATCTTTACCAAATCAGCCAGTTGGTTCTGGATGAGCACATGATGGTAATTGTTCTCGGCCCATTCCTTCACCTTCGGCATCTTGCGATAAAGCCCACGTGTTGCTTGGCGTTTGGCGATGTCTCCCGCGACGATTTTGTCTCCGTCGAGCCCGCCCAAACCGGCTGCAAACAAGTCTTCTCGGCTGCGCCGCGACTTTGCCATATCTGCTTTCTTCTCGGCCAATGCGATGCGGGCGTCGGCAACTTCCCTCTCCAACGCTTCATCCGCCAAGTCTAACGCGGGCGCTGCGGCTCGAGGTTTGGCGGCGCGTTTCGCACGCTCACCCGCCGCGGGGCGGCCTAAGAAGCTACCAGCCTTTTCGCTCTTGAGCTCCAAAGTGTCGATTCCCTCGGTCTGCGAACTGAAACCGGGGCCAGAACCGCCACCAACCGACAGGGAACGACCACGCAAAGCCGTGGAGAACAGTAGATCGCGCTGACTGGGATTCGGCGGCAACATGGCGTAGAGATCAGCGAGGTGACGCCGGGCAGCTTCACGTTCCCTTTTACCAAGCCGATGGGCCAGCAGGACGCGCTCGGCCATGTTCAAGCGGCCGTAACGCCATGGATCGAGGAAGCCTGTCAAGTCGTCCCCCAGCAGATAGTGGTCGAGGAACGTTTTGTCCTTCTTGTTCTTCAGGTAGGGCAGGACCGTCGCCTTGAAGAACTCAGGATCCTTTCGATTGAGGAAGAAACTCAACTCATGCGACGCGTACTGCGAGTATTTGGCCCGTTTCTGTTCAGCGGTGAGTGTTGCCCAATTCAACACGAAGCCAAACTCGGCCAGCGTCGGATTGCTGCTCCGCGTCATGTAGAGCGCATAGACAGAGCCGAGCGTGTCGTAGGACTGCATCTCGGCAGCGCGTACATCGTCGATACTCAACTTGTCGTCCTGGTCGAGCAAAGAAACCGTTTTTCGTTCAGTGAAACGGTCGTTCAGATCGAGCGTACTAGCCAATCGTAAATCGCGGAACTTGGTTTGAGCGTCAGCAAGCGAAACTCGACGCAATACCGTGTCGGTGCGACCGACGGCGACAACATGGATATCCTGACGGTCGCCAAGTTTTTTCTTGGGAATCCGCACCAGACCATCCTCGTCCGGCACGAGGTTCGCCAGCAACACGCCAGGTTGCATGAGGAAGTCGAGGTTCGACGGATCGGCATTCGAGGCGCGATTGCTCCCGCCGTACGCTGCTCCGCCAGATCGAGAACCGCTGCCATGACCCGAAAAGTTGGCGTAGTCGCCCCCGGTCGCTGCTCGCTGCTTGCCCGTGTCGGTTTCGCGAATGGCCCAGGGGTTCAACAGCAAACCGGGCCGAGCGAGCATGTTGCCGGGCAGTGGCGTCAGCTCGCGACGTTCGAGGATGTAGCGATGTTCGTCGCCAATGTCACGACCGCTCAGATACACGTTTTTTGCGGTGGGTCGCGTGACCATTGCGATTGGCGGCTGATAGGCCGACCCCAATGCGCCGTGCAACGGAAACGGCGGATCAAATCGTGCAACCAGCACGTGAACACGAGTCGCCTTATCAGTGTTGGCTAGTTGCAGCAGCAGGTCGCCCTGCTTGTCCGCAGCAACATCGACGACGTGCATCGGCAGACGATTTGCGGTTTCCAGAATTCGACTCCTTCCCGCGGCGAAGCGGCCAACCATCTCGCCCGCGACAACGCGCACCGGAATGACACGGTCTTCACGTTTGATCTTCAGGCTGTAATCACCCGGATCGAGCCCCTTGATGGCCAGGAATCCAGCTTCGATTGACAGCGAGTCGAAACAATCGCTCGTGAACGTGTTGCCGCGTTGTTCCAACAGCGAGTAATCAGTACGGGAAACCTTTTCCGCTCCGAGGTGCGGTACGTGGATTGTCTCGCCGACAGCAGCGTGCAAGAGAGCCGGCCGACTGTGAGCATCCTCGCCGGCGGCGATGTTCCACACCACGTTAGGCACGCCATCGCTCGACGCCGTGATGCTGCGGATGTCGGGTAGCGTGCCAAGGTCGATCCGGCCAGCCTCATCCGACTTCAGCATCGTACTGAAGGTCGACTTGAAGTCGCGATGCTCAATCGTGATGCGAACGGCGCGATCGGCGATCCGTTCGCCCGTCTTGCCGAGAACTTCCAGCACGGCGTGTCCGTCGATGCGGCTGAGATGCAAGTCGAACGTCGCCTCCGATTTGTCGATCGCGTTGACCGCTCGGGTATCGGTAACTCCCAACGCTAGTTTCTTTCCCGTGCTGACCTGCTCGACTTTGGCATCCAGTCGGAAGTTGAGCGTCGCCAGACGCGGCGGCACGGCGAACCGGTACTCGCTCTCTTTGTTCGCATGCAACTCAAAGTTAGGAATCTCCTGCGTCGTGTTGACACCTTCCAGGTTGGCGGACGTGATTGTCAGTTTTACGTCTTCAAGTATTTCGAGCGGAGCCGCGACACCGTTGATGCGGAAGTCAGGTCGGACCAGCAGCGACGATTCACCTCCAACCCGCAGCGATTCCCGATCGACGAAGAACCCCGCTCTGAGCGTGTATCGCTCTGCCACGTGATCGAATTCGGCCAGCGACGCCAATCCGTCGGGCGACTGCAGGATCATCGCTCGTTTGCCGGGGTTGGTTGAGTAGGGGATCGTGATCCCCCCGCGTTTGTCGGCTTGGTATTCGCGCCCGGCCAACCAGACGGACGCGCCGCGGACCGGCCGATCCGCCTCATCAAGTACCGAAAGCACGGTGCCTGCAACGCCTTTACGCGAGAGATAGTGTAAGCCGCCTTTGCGGATTAGCGCCCGAGAACTGCGGCCACCGCCAATCAGCTCGATCACCCAAACGCCGCGTTTGTCGGTTAGCCCAGGAAACTTGAACTCACGTTGCACGCGGCGAAACGGAGACTCTTCGTAGGCGAACTCCTTCTCGTCCCCAGCGACCAAGCCATCGAGTTCCAGGCCCGTACCGATTTCTCGACCGGTGGCGAGATATACGTTGAGGGCGTTGATCTGGTAGATCTTCACACGCAGCTTATTCACGTTCTTCACATGGGCCCTCAGCACGACTTCGTCGTCGGGGGCGAACTGCTGGGGATTGGTTGTCGACAGGTCGATGTCGACGCGATCCTTCAGCGACTGGTACGCCGACGGCGAGAGCATCGAGGCCCAACGTTCGGGGTCATCAGCGCCCGAGGTGATCTTGGCCTCGGCCATCAAGGGTTTGACGAATGTGTCGCGGATCCACTCGGTCCATGGTTGATAGTCGCCTTCGTCGGCAAGGAACTGCAGTAGGAACTCGCGGACGAGCGGCGTGTCGTCGCCGACCGGTCGGCAACGTGTGATACCGGTGAAGTCCTGACGAAGATTGACCGGCCAACGTCGCACGTCGTCATGTTGCAGATAGCGAGGCTCCATGTAGGGCGCGGGGCGTGGCAACTTGATGTAGGTCAGGAACAGTCCGCGGTCGTAATGACCGGCAGTGCGTTGGTGGTCGAGCAACGCGTAGAGAACGTTGGCCTTCAGCGAATTGTGTGCGGGTGCCAGGTCCTTAACGAACGCCCACATCCGCTTGAGATGGACTCCGCGGACGGCCGGGTCGTTCACATCGGCATCGGCGTCGGGTGTGAGCTTAGTCAGATAGGCGTGGATGAAGTTCGTGTTCGTTCGCAAGTCAGGTTTCTTCTCAAGCAACTCGTCCATCTGCGCAAGCAGCAGGGCGCGGTGAACGTTGAATTCACCAAAGCCGCGACTCTCCTTGGTGCGGAAGTCGGCCAGAACCAAGTCGACTAGTTTGTCGTAGTCGGGCCGGTCAAGCCGCGAGAGCAAGGCGCGACGACGACCGGAGTCCAACTCGACGCCACCTTCGCGAAGAATCCAATCAAGGGCCGAGTTCTGGAAGCCGGACAGGTTGCTTGAACTTGATGTCGAGTAACGAACGAACGCCTCGCGAGTCACGCTGGCCGGGTCAAGACTGGTCGGCACGTTCGGCTTCTGACCAGGCGCCTTTTCACGCTGGTGACTGAAGTGGATCCCCAATTCGCGGCGAAGCCATTCGAGAGTCGCCTTGGCGTCATGATCGTAGGCAAACAGCCGCTCACGACGTTCGATCAGGTCGCGCAGGCCGGAAGACTTTGTCCGCTTGGTCCAACGGTCGAGCACGTCACGGAGTTCTTTTTTCTGGCCCGTGTTTTGGTAGTGCAGAGCGTGATAGAAGTAGTATTCCTCGGTGCCGGGAATCAGTTGTTGCAGGACTTCTGAGCGATCTTCGGCCAGAGCAAACGTCTCGACGAAACCGATCGTGCCGTTGGCGACAGCTCGATTGGCGGTCGTCGCCGCAAACGCTACGAAGAGAAGGCCGACTACCCGGCGTACGCGCCTGCCAGCATCAAAATTGTCTCGCATCGTATTTGTCCCTTGTTTGCTTTGAAATAGCAACTTATACCAGAGGGTGTTTGACGTTCCCCGTCCCATTTTAGTTCCATTTGCGGCAAAACGCCCCAAAAAAGTGGCCCGATAAGCCGGTGAACGATTGAGAGCGACCGGAGCCGGCCAGACCGCATTTCAGCCAAACTGCTTGGGCAAAGGAGCCGTTTTTGGATCCAGCCACGTGCGCAGTCAGTGAGTTGATCTCGCCCGGTTTGAAGGTTGTTAGCCGTTCACGGGGACTATCCCGTTTCTTTGCAGCGGCGCCAATGATTGACGGCGAATCGACCTGATTCGCCGAAAAAGGGACCAGGCCCCGGGCACCCTGTGAACGGTTACGGGAGCCGCGCGGAAGCCGTCAGGGGCGAAGGCGATCAGCCACTTGCAGTCTTATGCTGCGCTGCGAACTCGCGACTTCGCAGGAGTCTCGGGAATTATGACGAGATGTCCGCCGTGCGTTGTTCCTGCTCTGGAAGCACCATCTCTGTCCATGCGCAGCAGGGCGTAGACCACGACAGCGGTAAAATAGACGATGGCGCCGGCCCAAAGCACGTCGCTGGCGAAGTGGCGGCCTTGCACCATGCGGGCAAGGCCCATCGCGCCGCCGTAGAGACATCCAACCGACATGACCAGCATGGCCAAGCGGCGGTTGCGACGATGTAGCAGGAAGGCGGGGGCCATCCAGAAAAAGCCGATCGACGCGTGACCGCAGGGGAAGGACTCGAGAATGTCGAGATTCGTGGCTTCTCCCTGTTGCAGGGCATGCACGTAGGTGAACATGCCGCCGAATTCGGTTGTATGTAGAGGCCGTGGTCGCCCAAAAAATGGTTTGAGGGTTACGTTCACCAATAGCCCGGGCCCGATGATCATCACGAGCGCTAGAAAGAGCGTTGGCTTTCGCCAGGCGGTGAGGCGTCCCCGAAAACGAGTTGCCAGGAAGAAGATCGCGCAGGTGACCCCTGCCACGACGCCCGGAATCTGTCCGTATTTGTAAAGGGCGTACCAGGGTTGGTCGTACATCGCCGGCCAGCAGTTTCCGTTGTGCGAATAGAATAGGCCGGCAATTTGGATGTCGGCGTCGGTCAACCAGAACACGCCCGTCAGAACCATCAGCAATGTTAGCGGAATCGTGATTGGCGGTAGCGTGGCCAAGCGTGTGGCGATGCCGCCGACGAACGAGGAGGTCGTGGAAAGTGTTTGACCGGGATCGACAGCCCCCAGCGGCCACGGCAATTCAGACACAACAGTCAACCGGGTCGGCACAGTGCCACCCGGTGGATCGAACACAAGCGTGTCTACCGACACGCCGGTTTGCGTTTGAGCGGAATCCATTCCGATTGTGGAGTAGTCGGCAGTTGCCATGTCTGATTCGCGCCGTTGGGGCGCGGTTCCAAGCAGGTGTCGCTGGGGTGACCGAGACAACGTCTCGCTGGCGCTTCGGCGGCGCGCGTCATCCCCCGCCTGGTTTGATGCCCATTATCGGCATCTTGAGCGGCGAGCTTTACGTAACTGCTACAAAATGGAGGTATTGAAAAGTGTGCTTCTGCGGCGAACGCCGTTGTGCACTTGGATTGCCCGACACGGCACTACCCGCTACGTGCGTCCGTGGTCGCCAATCCGTGGTCTATGGATAAGTTGTTTCTGTTACCGGCCAACCGTTGAGGTGTCGCCCGTGCCACAGCGAAACCGCGAGTCGTCGATCCTTTCCAATGGGAACTATTAGATCTCTGCACGGCTCGACCGTCTCAAATGCTGCTAGCAGTTTGGGCGGCACAGGTTTGCCGTGGTGGGTGAGTATTAACGCATCGCAGCCGATCTTGTCTACAGGACCTTCCCATAAATCGTACTGCGACGTGACTCCGCGAAGATTGCTGTAGGTGTAGATCGTGGGTTGCCCCGGGGAGTAAAAGGCGCCGCCGGATGTGTATTCTCGACTCGCGGAACTGACAATGATCGTTTTTTCAGGGTTGGGCATCGATCTGAATTCGGCTTCGAGTTGTTGCCCGTACTCTTGCCAACCGCGGAGTCGAAACGTCGGGTCGAACGACGCGCCGGCGATTCCCATGGGTTCGACAACGAATGGCAGCGCGTAAGCGGCCGCGCAGAAGGCTGCCCCGACAGCAACGCCCGGTGCCATCCAGCCACGCAATCGATCAACGCGGCCGAGCGAGAAGGCGTAGGTTCCCCACCCGGCCAACAGCACGATTCCCGCCGTGTAGAAAGGGGCGGGCCAATTCGGTTCGACTCGCTGCGTGAAACTGAGCACGAAAACAGCCCAAAGCGGTAAGCCGCTGAAACAAATCAGAAAACGCTCCCGCCGCGGCAATTTGAAAAACAACAACAAACCAACAAACGTGATTACCGCGATTAACAGACAAGTTATGGGCGAGATCACACCGCCTTGCCCGAGTAAGTACTCGCCGCTGATCGTCAACCGCCGCGTCAGATCGATGGACTTTTGTTCGAAATGTCCGCGAGTGTGTTCCAGGGTGATCCAGCCGTTGTTGACGTTCCACCAAACCACTGGTGTTAAGAACAGCAGCGATCCGACGCCGTAGAGCCAGATGCCCGGTTTTTCGAGTTGCCGCCGATCGGTGGCGCTGACCAATACGAAGATGCCGAGCAAGGCTGGCAGGCCGAACATTGTCTGTTTGGAGAGCAACCCCAACCCCGTCGCGACGGCGGCCAACGCCCACCAGCGATCGTTGTTCTCTTGGTTGAGTGCTCGCCAAACACAATAGAGGGCGGCCGACCAGAAGAATAAAAACGGCGCGTCGATCGTCATCAAGAGGTTCAACGCCACGTTGCCCGGCGCACAGGCGGCGATCGCCGCGGCCCAGAAGCCAGCCCGCGGGTTGTACATGTGCGCCGCGAGGCAGTAGATGATCCACAGTCCGCCAGTGCCGAACAGCACGGCAGGCAGGCGGACCATGTAAACGGTCGACCCCCCTAACCAAGTCGACAGCCCGATCACCCAGGCGATCATGGGCGGCTTGCTGTAATAGCCCCAGTCGAGATGCCGTGTCCAGTCCCAGTAGTACGACTCATCGTGGATCAAATCGAGCGGCACGACGGCCAAGTAGATCAGTCGAAAGACAAAAAGCCCACCCAACAGGCAGAGCGTGCGACGGCGCCAAAGCCGGGCGTTCTCTTGGTTATTTTCGGACGTGTGCTTTTCTAGTTGTGTCATATTGTTGCTTTGTAGACCAGGACCTGACCTGGCAACAAACATTTCACGACGCGCCAGGACAGGTCCTGGCCTGCTCAGTATCGCATTACTCGTTGCAAGAGGACGATGCCGATTACTGCCATCACGGCATTGGGTAGCCAGACGGCGTCGGCGGGGAGAATCCCCTTGGTCGAAACATATTCACCAACAACCATCAACGGGTAGTAGACCAACAGGATCGGCATGAAGCAGAGGAAGAAGATCGTTACGTTATCGCTCAGCCGTAGATTGAGTGCGACCGCCATTCCCATCAGGGCGAAGAGCATGCAGCTAAAACCGTTCGACCTGCGCCGGGGCGCCTCGGTGACGAGCCGATAATAGCGCAGTCGATGGCCGTTAAATGTGGTGATCAACGGTTGCTTCGGTTGTTTACCGGCAGCCTTCAGTATTGCGATCTTTTGGTCGAGATCGTGAATGATCTGCCGTTCTCGTTCGATCTGCCGCGGCATGGCCGACAACGCCAGATTGGCGGGCGATGCCGTGTTGGGGTCGATGTTGATATGCTGTTCGAAAGCGATCGCTTGCTCGAAAGTGTCGCGAAAGGTCAAAGTCGCTTTGCCCGGCACCTCAACGCGACCATCAGTACACGTTACGCGCAGCAGTTCCTCTTCTTGGTCAACCGTCAAACGGGCCTTTGCCGCCTTGAGCGTGATGGCTGGCAAATCTTCCGACTCTCGCATCACGATGACCGGCGTAATCAAGTCGCCGTCGTTGACGTTCTTCACATTGATCGAAAGCTTGTCGGAACTGTACGCACGTTCGGTCTTCAACACGCCGTAGACGATGTCGTCGAGCGAACCGACGACGACTCGGCGCAACCCGGGCCGGCCCCATGCGGCGCAGGCGTCGTACATGGCGAAGGTGACCAGGCTCATTACGAATGCAAACGCGAGTGTCGGCCACACGACCGACAATGGGCTGATGCCCAGCGACTTGAGAGCCGTCACTTCGAGCGAGCCGGACATCCGCCCATACACCGTACACACCGCGAACAGCAAACAGCCGGGAATGGTGAACCGCAACGCTTCGGGCAAGACATACGGCATGATCTGCGCGATCAGATGCGGCGGCAGCCCTTTGCGCAAACCTTCATTGGCGCCGCTTCCCAGGGTCATGAAGAGAGTGGTAACGGCCAGCACAATGAGGAAGGTTTTGATGACCTCCCACACAACATATCGCTGGATGGTGAACATTGCCGGCGAATTGTGCTAGCGAAGCGGAAAGGCGTCAAGGTCAGAATAGTTGTCAGTTGACAGTCGTCAGCTATCGGCTGACCGCTTTCTCACTGCCGCTCGAAGACGGCTTTGCGGAGTTCTTCGGCAAACGAGGCGCTCGACGCTAGCACGGCATCGAAGTCGGTTTTGCCGAGCGCGTAGACAACCACATCAGTTTTTGCGACCACCGAGGCGTTGCGTGGTTCGCCGGTGATTAAAGCGGTTTCACCAAAGAAGTCGCCCTCGCCGAGGGTGGCAAGCACCTTTTGTTCGTCTGCCGTTACGTCGACGGCGCCATGTCGCAGCAAATAGAATTTGTCGCCAGGGTCGCCCTTGCGAACGATCGTTTGCCCGGCGGCGTAGTTTTCGGCGGTCATCTTGTCGGCCGCTTCGGAGAGTGTACGCGGCGTGAGGTCGCCGAAGACCGAACACTTGGCGAGGAATTCGCAGACCAGAGCCGACTCTTTCACCAACACGTTCGACTTGATGCGGCCGTCGACCATACTGATGATGCGATCTGCGACATCCAGGATTCGGTTGTCGTGAGTGACCATCACGATCGTGCAATTCTCTTCCTGGGCGAGTTGCTGGAAGAGCGTTACTACGTCGCGTCCCGACTTCTCGTCCAATGCTGCGGTCGGTTCATCCGCCAGAATTAACCGGGGGCTGTGGGCCAGTCCGCGGGCGATTGCCACGCGTTGTTTCTGACCGCCCGAGAGCGCTCCCGGTTTGTAGTTCACGCGGTGCCCCAGCCCCACCTTTTCCAGCATCTCCACAGCCCGCGAATTGATCTCGCTGCGGGGGAAGTTGAACAACTCCAACCCCATGCAGACGTTCTGTGTTGCCGAAAGCGACTCGAACAAGTTGTGCGCCTGGAAAATGAATCCCATGTTCCTTCGGTGTTCGAGCAGTTCGTCCGACGTGGCGCCCTGCAACTCCTTGCCGAATAATTGTAGGCTGCCCTCCTGGACACCGCGCAGCGTGCCGATGAGCGTCAGCAGCGTCGTTTTTCCCGACCCGGAGGGGCCGGTCATGATGACGATTTCGCCCTGCATCACGGTCAGCGAGTTGTCAAAGAGCACCTGTTTGCGCAAATCGCCTTCGCCGAAGTAGTGCTGCAGTTTGCGGATGCGAATCGCGACCGTTTGCTCCAGAGCGGCGGCTGATGGCAAGTAAGCGGTGGTGCTCGTTGCTGGTCCGTAGTCGAGATTGTTCATGGCTAATTGGGGGTCAGGGATCAGAGGTCAGGGATCAGAGGTTAATCGGAAAATGGCAACGGTCATTGTCGTGCCTCAATCCTCATGCCTCATCCCTCACTCCTCTTAAAACAAACTTGCTGGGTCGGCGGACAACACACGACGAATCGCCAAACACCCGGAAACGACACACATCAAAACAGTCAGCCCGAGGACGATCGACGCCCGAGGAACGGTCATCGACATCAGAAGACCGGTCGTAAATTCGAGCCACGTATAGATTCCCCAGCTCACCAACGCGCCAGGAATGAATCCCATCAGGGAAAGATAAACGGACTGAAACAGCACCAAGGTAATGAAATACAGGTTCGAGTAGCCCATCGCCTTGAGCGTTGCGAATTCGGGCAGGTGTTCTGAGAGATCGGTGTAGATGATCTGGTAGCAGATGATTACGCCAACCACAAACCCCATCACCGTGCCGACTAAGAAGACGACGCCGATCGGAGTCTTTTCGTTCCAGAAACTGATTTCTCGTTCGATGAACGCGTGGCGACTGAAGGCCTCGACGTCATCGGGAAGTAGGCCGTTGAGCCGCTCGACTATCAGGTCAATGTCCTGTCCGCCTTTGACGTGCACCACTCCCACGTCGACCAGCGTCAAGGGATCCTCTCCCATCGCCCGGTACGGGAAGCATTTTGCGAAGTTGGCCGCGCTCACGATGACGTTGCCGTCATTGGCGAAGTCGGTGCCCATCTCGAACGTGCCGACAACGCGAATGGGAACTCCGCCGAGTCGTCCGCGCTCAGAGGTCTCGGCCTCTTCATCCGTCGTCGGCAACCGCAGTTTTCTTTTGCTTTTTGCGTCGGCCAGCGCAGTTTGCGAGGGCGTAATCAAAGCGGTCTTTTTCTGTACGTCCTCATTGAGGAAGACAGGGTCGCCCGGCTCGAACGCCAACACACGTATAGACTGCCCCTTGTCCTTTGGCGGGGACCAGTTCGCACGGAACGACTCCATGTAAAGTGGGTAGGCGCCTTGGATGCCCTCGACGGAACGTGCCTGGTAGATGCGGCTTCGGGGAAACTGCTGATTGACCGCAAACGAGTACTTCGCGCTACTGATGATGATGATGTCGGCATCGAGTTCCCGGACAACCTGTACTGTGCTGTCGAATAGCGCGTAACGCACACCGGTTTCTACGAACATCAAAAGCACGGCAAAACCGATCCCGCACAAAGCCGTCGCCAAGCGACGCTTGTCGTGGATGAGGTTTCGCCAGGCTAGTGGTGTTTGACGCAGCATTTCTTTGCGCCGCTTGCGGCTTAGCCCTGCATGATTCGAATGGCTAAGCCGAAAGCGGCCCTGTCTTCAAAACAAATCTGCCGGGTCGGCAGATCGTGACTTCTGTAATGCACCCATGCCGGAAATGACACACATGGCAATCGCCAGCCCCAACACCAATCCAACTCGGTTTGTTGTCATGATCATCGGAATGTTGGCGATGTGACCGGTTATCCAGTACAGCACGTACGCGGAGACCAACCCCGGGACGAACCCGATGATTGCCAACGCGCACGCTTGCGTTAACACGACGCTGCTGAGGTATGTTTGCGAATAGCCCATCGCCTTGAGCGTCGCGTATTCGCTTAAGTGACTTGCCACGTCGGCCGAGAGCACCTGGTAGACGATGGCCAAGCCAACCACAAAGGCTACGCCCACACCCAATTGGAAGATGATGCCGATGGGCGTATCGTTGACCCACCGATCTGTTTCGAGATCGATGACCCGTTCGCGGGGCAGCACTTCGACATCAGCCGGCAGGATGGCGGTCAGTTGCTCGGCGACAACATTGGAGTCTGCCCCAGGCGACACTTTCAGCAGCCCCAGACTGACCCGGTCCTTGGTGCGGCCGGGGTAGAGCCGACAGAATCCGTCTGCGTTGACAATGGCGGCGCCGTCGGCGGTAAGGCCCGAACCGAGCCGAAAGCAGCCGACGATATCGACCCGCTTGACGCCAATCTCGCTCTCAACGCCCTCGTCCGCATCGGAAAACTCTTCGCCTTCTTTCGGTCCGAAGTCGCTACGGCACTCGCGGTCCATCAATACCGCGGAGTCGCGCACCAACAGTTTGGTGCCGTCGCCGATTGCCTCGTTTTCGAAAACAGGCTTCTTGGGGTCGACGCCAATAACTAGCAACGGGTGCCGAGTTCCCTGGCTGGGATTTCGCCACTGGTTCATTCCAACGTAGAAAGGAGCGGCCGATTCGACCCCTTCGACGGCATTGGCTTGGTAGAGCCGCGATTGCGAGAACGAACGCGGTTTTGCGATGTGCAAATATTCCTTCGAACGAATCGCCAGATCGAAGTCGAGCGATTCGTAGATCATCGTCGCCGTTGTTTGGACCGAACCGAGGAATCCCCACTGCATGAAGATCAGCAGTACCGAGAAAGCCACGCCAGCGGTGGCCACGGCGGTCCGCATACGGTTATGAACCAGATTGTGCCACGCCAGGGGCGTTTTCATCAGAGGTGTCCTGTGACGAGAACTTGACGATCACCTGTAGGTTGACGAAACTCGCCGCCTTTTCCACGTCGTCTTCATCAATCGCCACAACAACCTCAACACTGTGACGATCTGTGCGGGCAAACGGGTCAAGGTGTTTCAGTTCAGGCGTGGAGACTAGATTTCCGATCGATTTGATTGACCTGACCGTGCCCTTGAGCCCCGTCTTCGAGTCGTCCTTGGAAAGATCAAAGGCCTTGCTCGATATCGTTACATGTTTTTTCTCGACTTTTTTCGGGTCTTTTCCCCGAATGAGTTTGATGTCGGTTTCGTAGACCTCGGCAACGACCACCATCTCTTCAAGGTTTGCCATTTTGAGTACGGGTCGCGGGCCGATTGCCTCGCCTTCCTGCATGAAGATCTTCAAGATCGTACCTCCGCTCGGAGCGCAAATCGTTGCGCGATCGAGCTCGGCTTCCGTCGTCTCCTTCTTCTGTTCCAGCAATTTCACGGCGGTGTTCTTTTCGATGGCTTCGAGTTTTTTTGTCGCAGCGTCGAGTTGGGCCTGGGCCGCCAATCTGGCAACCTCAAGCGTCGCTTTCGCTTTGTCGTAAACGGCCTGGGCGTAGGCGACTTCTGCATTCGCCTTTTCGAGCAACGCAGCTTGCTGAGCGACCTGCTGTTCGTTGACGAAGCCGACGCTTTCCGGCTCTTGACCATTTTTGTGCAATTCTGAGAGGATCTCGTGGTCCGTTTTCACTGTCTTTCGAGCCGCTTCTGCGACATCGATTTTCGCCTGATGCAACTTGAGGTCTCCCTCCTCAGCGAGTTCGGCTTGTTTGAGTTCGATCTCGGCAGCCTTGACGGCTGCTTGGGCGGCCAGTTTTTGGGCCTCATGCGCCGACTTTGCCTGGGCCAGTTCCAACTTGACGGCCGACAACTGCGCCTCGATCAATTCACGGCTTTCCAGATGAAAGAGTGCGGCGCCAGCTTGGACCTTTACGCCCGGCTCTATCCCTTTTTCGATACTAGTGATTCGAACACCAACCGGACCGCTGACATCGATCACACCGCCGGCAGGTTCGATCCGGCCAAGAGCCTCGGGATTTCGTTCGGCGTCCTTTTCGCCGTCGGCGTCGGTTTCACCGTCGGCAGTCCGCGATGACACGCCGGCCCCGGCTTCTCGGTACTTCAGAATCCCAAAGCAGATCCCGGCGCCCAGGAGTCCGCCGAAGATAAGCGCCACGACAACGGTTTGGAGGTTGTTTTTCACTTTGTCACGCTTCTGATGGAGAAGAGGTCACGTCCGCCTCAAAACTCGGTAAACGCCGCAACTTGTTCGGCACACCTGCCTTTGAAAGCTTCGGCGCGCCATTCTTCTAGCTTTGACAGCCGACCGGATTATTGTCAAGATTTCGACGCTTTGCATTTTCACGTTTTGTCCGGTCACACAACCGTTACAACCGGTAATCGGGGCTGAGGGCCGGTCTTCAATTCCTGTACGGTGGGTCCTCCTACCCGTCGCAACCAACGAAATCTGGCCGGAATCGACGGTTTCTGAGATCCATCATACATCAGTGGATGCCTCGCCTTCGATTCGAAGACGGGTCCTGAGTATGGTACCCGGCGGCATTGCGACTCGCCATCGTCCCCCGGGCAACATACAATCTACGTGCTGGGTCCCTGAGTTTCGAGCGGTGAATGTCACCTCAGCGGAGCTTTTTGAATGCGAATCGGTATGGCTGTCAAGTCGGCTTTGCTCGTCTCCTCACTCGTTTTGTTCGCGGCGGTGATGGTGGCGGAAAGCTACGAGCGTCTGGGAAAAAAACTACTGCCAGACCACGGGCATATTTGGTTTCTCGTCGCCGCTCTTGTGGTTGGGGCGGGAGTGCTGACCTATTTTATTGCGGTACGATTCGCCCGCACCCTGAATCAACTCGCCGAGGCCGTGCGCGGGGTTTCCGAGGAACGATTCGACGTTGACCTTCCTCGCCCCGCAGGGGGCCAGGTTGGTGAGTTGGCAGCAGATCTCGAAGTGATGCTCGAGCGCATGCGCGAGCACGGCACCGATATTCGCGAGCGGGAAAGCCGCCTGCGAGCTGTTGTCCGCAACGCTGCCGATGGCATCATCACACTCGACTCGACCGGTGAGATCGAGAGCTTCAACGAAGCGGCGGAACGCATCTTCGGGTATCGGTCCAGCGAAGTCATTGGGCAAAACGCCAAAATCCTGCTGCCGGCGCTTTATCACGACGAGTTGGAAGAATACTTGACCGATACCGCCGACCCTGGTGTCACCACGGTGATTGGCATTCGAGAGGTCGTCGGCCAGCGCAAGAGCGGAGCGATCTTTCCCATGGAGTGGGCGATCAGTGCCGTTGCGATTCGCGGTCGCCGTGTCTTCACGCTGATCTTGCGCGACATCACCATGCGGAAACGAGTCGAGGAAGATATCAAGCGCGTCAATGAAAAGCTGGAGAAACGCGTTCAGCGACGGACGGCAGAACTGCAACAAGCGAACGACGAGCTCGCCGTCGCGCGCGACAAAGCTCTGGCGGCCAATCGAGCCAAGGATACGTTCCTGGCAAACATGAGCCACGAATTGCGTACGCCGCTCAACGCAATTCTCGGCTACAGCGAAATGCTCGAAGAAGACATGGCTGACAGCGGCAACGACGAATTTGTCAGCGACCTACAACGAATCCAATCGGCCGGCAAGCATCTGCTGACTTTGATCAACGACGTACTCGATCTCGCCAAGGTCGAAGCGGGCAAGATGACACTCAATCTTGAACAGTTTGAGGTCGCCCCCGTGCTCGACGAGGTCGCCGGCGCCATCGGCTTTTTTCTTGGCAAGAACTCGAACGAACTCAAACTCGACTTCGACGACGAGCTTGGTGAGATGCACGCAGACCGCACGCGCATTCGCCAGGTATTGTTCAATCTGCTCGGCAACGCCTGCAAATTCACGGAGAATGGCACGATCACGTTGTCGGCTCGCCGGCAGGGCGAGGGGCCAGACGGGCGCATCGTGTTGTGCGTGGCAGACACCGGCATCGGCATGACGACCGAACAGGTGCAGCAGATCTTTCAACCCTTTTCCCAGGCCGACGACAAGATCGGCGTCAAATATGGCGGCACGGGACTCGGGCTGGCGATCAGTCGGCGGTTCTGTCGAATGATGGGTGGCGATATCAAGGTCGAGAGCAACCACGGCGAGGGGTCGAGATTCACGGTGCGTCTTCCGGTTGAGGTGCTGACGACGCTCGATACGTCCGATGACATTGATTCCAAGGGAGATACGGTCATCACGCCAGCTCCGCCGAAGTCGTCATCAAAGTCCGATCCTCCGCCGCCAACGGAGCCAGACGATGACACGGGCGGCCTGACCGTTATGGTTCCCCGTCCTACGGTAGAGGAGTTGAGCCCAACCAGCGAGCGACCCAGTCGCGGCAACGCTGTGCTGGTGATCAGCCAGGATGCTGCTCGATCTAAGCGAATTTCCAAATACGTTGAGAAAGCTGGTTTGGCGTCTGAAACCGCCACCCGACTTGAGGATATTGTCGATCGCGTACGCAGTTCGAAGCCCCGGTCTGTTCTAGTCGATCTGTTGATGCCGAATTGTGCGGCCTGGGATGCCGTTGCTCAAATCAAAGGTGACGATCGACTCGTTGAAACACAGACAAACATGTTCGCCGAGGACGAGAATGGTACGAGCGGACAACTACTTGGTACCGCCGACTTCCTCTGTCGCCCCGTCGATTGGCGTCGCCTCGGGCCCGTTGTCGGCAGGCTGATTGCACGCGGGGAATCGCAGCCGGCGCTGGTGATCTCGAACGACAAAGACGGTCGGGAGATCCTCGGTCGAATGCTCGCCAAACGTGGCGTGATGGCCGTCGCCGCCGACACGGCCGCAGCCGGATTGGCGGCGGCGCAGAAGACGCCGCCGGCGCTCGTGCTGATCGATTTGTTGGTCGACGACGCTGACGCAATTCAGTGCATTGGCCGACTGCAGGAAAAGCCGGCCACGCGAAATACACCGGTTGTGGTGGTCACCAGTCCCGATCCCAGCACCGACCTGACACCACATGAGCAGTCGCAACTGACGACGAGCGCACTGTCGCTCGCGGTCGTTTCGCCCGACGAATCGTCATGGGCCGATCGACTAAACCGTTATCTGGCGAACCTCACCAACGAGTGAAGGAAGGAAACCAGTAGGCCAGGACCTGTCCTGGCAACGTACCCGCATACTTGAAATGCCAGGACGGGTCCTGGCCTACGGATGAGTCACCATGTCTGAAAACAAGATCGAAATCGACGACGCTCCCGCCAATATCCTGGTCGTCGACGACATCGAAATGAACCGTGACCTGCTCGCTCGGCGCTTGCAGCGGTCGGGGCACACGGTCACGCAGGCGGTCAACGGCAAGGACGCCTTGAACAATCTGGCGGCAACGCCGTTCGACCTCGTCTTGTTGGACATCATGATGCCGGTCATGGACGGCCACGAAGTGCTGGCCACCATGAAGGCCGACTCGTTGTTGCGGGAAATCCCGGTCATCGTGATCTCAGCCGCGGAGGAAGTGGAAACAGCGGTGAAGTGTATCAAGGCCGGCGCCGAAGACTTCCTACCGAAACCGTTCAACGCGACGATTCTGAAAGCTCGCATCGGAGCAAGTTTGAGGAAAAAGCGGCACCGCGACCGTGAACTCGAGTACCAACGTCAAATCGAGGCCGAAAGGCAACGTGGCGATGAGTTGCTCGCCGCACTGTTCCCCAACAGCGTGGTCAAGCAGTTGAAGGAAACCGACCAATTCACGCCACAACGGTTTCCCGAAGTGGCCGTGCTGTTCGCCGACATCGTCGGTTTCACGCCCTACTGCGACTGCCATAACCCCGAGGAAGTTGTCGCCGATCTGCAACGCATGATCGAACAGTTCGAAATTGTCTGCGCCGGTCATCAACTCGAAAAAATCAAGACGGTTGGCGACGCCTTT
>Ga0180435_10001185_pt1 | contig 27376 bp, 27 predicted proteins | sample SS_ome_3_FD_132467 | JGI IMG/M metagenome (GOLD analysis project Ga0180435, IMG submission 132467) | Hypersaline lake sediment archaeal communities from the Salton Sea, California, USA - SS_3_S_1 metaG | ecosystem: Environmental > Aquatic > Non-marine Saline and Alkaline > Hypersaline >... | reverse complement strand
TGCTTCATATCATTCCTATTCTGCTGCAATTATTCGTTATGTGTTGGTGCGGATGTAGGATTATGGAAAGACTATCTTTCCCAACGCCTTCATCGGTATTGCTGAGCGTTATGATCTTATCAATTCGATCGACGAATACGTTGTGCGCGAGGTGCTATGTCAAATCGAGCAGGGCGGCCTGGACGGCATCACCTGTATCAACCTGTCGGGAAAAACGCTGGGAGATGAGAAAATAACTGATCGCTTGGTAGAAATTGTCGCTGGCTCTGAGGTGCCACCTGGTCGTTTATGTTTCGAGGTCACCGAGACCGCAATGATCTCCAATATCGATAATGCCTCCTCGTTTCTGCAGCAGCTTCGCGAGTTGGGCTGCTTTACGTCCCTGGATGACTTTGGCAGCGGCCTGAGTTCATTCAACTATCTCGATAGCCTGCCACTTGATTTCATCAAGATCGACGGTGATTTGATCCAAAAGGTACTGGAGAAATCCGAGACGCGGGTGATGGTGGAATCGATACATAATATTGCGAATACCATCGGTTTGAAGACGATCGCGGAGTACGTTGACAGCGAGCAGCTTTACGAAGCTTTGAAGGAAATCGGCATAGACTATTTCCAGGGCTTCTACCTTGGCCGTCCCGAGGCGTTGCCAACGCCACATTTACCCGGCAAAGAAGCCCGTTTTTCGATGCCAGCTTGAGCTACGAACGTAAAAAAACCGCCCTTGGGGCGGTTTTTGATATGGCGGATAGGGAGGGGTTTGCTCCCTGCGGTTGCAGCTGCTCCGCGCTATAGCGCTCCGCGGTCGAACCATTTTTTTGATCGAGGATTCGAATCTCGACATATCAGCCTTTGTGCCAAGCCTCTAGAGCTAAAGACTGATTCTCAATTTGGCGGAGAGGGAGGGATTCGAACCCTCGATACGCTATTAACGTATACACACTTTCCAGGCGTGCTCCTTCAGCCACTCGGACACCTCTCCAGTTTAGGCGCGCTTGACCGCACGTATACCGCGGACACGCCAAAACAAGGCGGGAAAGATTAAACCAAGCGGCTCGTTCGCGCAATATAAAAACGCCGCCGGAACGGCGTTCATGGTGATTTTTGGGGTGCCTTAGAGGTGATGGCTTACCTGGACCCTTGGTACGTGCTCCATCAGCAGGCGGAAGTCGTCACCCCGCATATGGATCAGATGCTCGTGATCGCCGGAGTCGAAATAGACATCCGACTCATGACTGAGAGTGGCATCCAATACGGTATCGACACCATAGGCTTCACCAACCACGGGAATGGCACCGGTCTCGCAGTCGCTGAAGGTGGCAGCGATCTCGTCCTCACTGATCATTTCCAGGCTGCGCGCCATGACCTGGTTCAGCCTGTCGAGTTCCAGCCGATGCGTTGCCGGAATGATGGCCAGCAGGTAGCTGTTGTCGTCCCCAAGCAGGATTGGTTTGGCCAACTGGTCGCCGGAGATATGCGCTGACTCGGCAGTGCGCATGCTGGAGTCAGTATGCGGATGTTCGATAATCTCGTACGCCACATTACGGCTCTCCAGGAAGTCCTGGATTGTCGTCGCCACGCCCATCTTTATCCCTCCTATCAATATATCTGTGGAATCTAGGATGTGTGAGTGTTCTGGTTTGAAGTATAGTCGGCTGTCAGTAAACGCAAGTTGTTCGGAGCAAGGATGAAATCAAGAAAAAAACGTCCCAGCATGGCTGAATTGGCCGACCGCCATCACTGTTACGAATTGTCGGTTCAGTGCGCGGAGGCCGAGATCGATTTCGTTGTCGATACCTTTAAAGGACTGCGTGGTCGTGATGCGACCCGTTTACGCGAGGATTTCTGCGGTACGGCCAACGTTTGCTGCGAGTGGGTACGCCGGGACAAGCGAAATACGGCGATCGGGGTTGATCTGGACCCGGAGGTTCTGGGTTGGGGGCGGGATAATCGATTGTCGGCCCTGAATAAAACCGAGCGCAGCCGCGTTAAGTTGGTGGAAGACAACGTCCTGACTGCGGATACACCCAAGACCGACATCCTGCTGGCAATGAACTTCAGCTATTGGTTGTTGCAGGAGCGGGCAGCATTACTCCAGTATTTCAAGAGCGCGCGCAAGCACTTGGTTAAAGACGGCATCATGTTTCTCGATGCCTATGGTGGGTACGATAGTTTTCGCGAGATCGATGAGGAACGCGAGATAGACGATGGCGGGGACGGCTTCACCTACATCTGGGACCAGGCGCATTTCAACCCGGTCAACAATCACGTGGAGTGCCATATCCACTTCGCCTTCCCGGATGGCTCGGTGATGGAAAACGCCTTCAGTTATCACTGGCGCATGTATACCCTTCCCGAGATTCGTGACCTGCTGCTCGAAGCGGGCTTCAGCAATGTCACCGTATTCTGGCAGGGCTGGGATGAAGACGGCGAGGCAGACGGGGAGTTCTATCCGACCGAAGAGGCAGAAGCCGATGCCGGGTGGGTCTGCTACATCGCGGCCGAGAAATAGCCAGCGGGTTGTGGTCAGCGCTTGAAAGAGGGGCCTTCCTCTTTCCACTTGGCGACCTTGCCCAGCACCATGCCTTCCAGGCCCTGCTTGTAATCACGTACTCGCTGGGCGAGGGCGTGGTCGGCAGTCGACAGGATTTGTGCGGCAAGGATGCCGGCGTTCCTGGCACCGTTGATCGCCACGGTGGCAACCGGCACACCCGGCGGCATCTGCACGATCGAGAGCAACGAATCCTCGCCGCTCAGGGTCGATGATTTCACAGGTACTCCGATGACCGGTAGAGGCGTGATGGCGGCCACCATGCCAGGCAAGTGGGCTGCGCCCCCGGCACCGGCGATGACCACCTTGAGACCGCGTTCTTCTGCCGAGCCTGAGTACTCGTACAAGCGCTTTGGGGTGCGATGTGCCGAAACAATGCTCATTTCAAAAGGCACGCCAAGTTCATCCAGCATGTCGGCAGCGCCCTGCATGACGGGCAGATCCGAATCGCTGCCCATGATGATTCCTACGCGAATGTCGCTCATGCCTTGTCCTCCGAGCCAATTTCAATAGTGTCGCGTACCTGAATCGCCTTGGCGCGAGCCGCGGCAATGTCTTTATCCAAAATGGTGACGTGCCCCATTTTCCGGAAGGGGCTGGTGGTCGCCTTGCCGTACAGATGAAGGCAGACACCCGGAACTGCCAGTGCCTCGTCGATGCCGCGCAGAACCGGTGTGCCGGACTCGCCCGGCGCGCCAAGCAGGTTCACCATCGCGGCCGGGCTGAGAGTTTCGGTACTGCCAAGTGGCAGGCCGAGAATGGCGCGCAGGTGTTGCTCGAACTGGTCGGTAATGTTGGCCTCGATGGTGTGGTGCCCGGAGTTGTGCGTACGTGGCGCAATCTCGTTGACCAGCACCTGGCCGTCATTGTCGACGAACATCTCTACTCCGAACACGCCAACGCCTTGCAGCGCCTCGATAGTGCGGATGGCGATGTCTTCCGCCTGTGCCTGCACCTGCTTGCTGATATCGGCTGGTGCCAGCAGCAGGTCGAGCACGTTCTTATCGGGATGAACGCACATCTCGACCGAGGGGAAGGTCTTGACCTCGCCATTGGCGCTACGCGCAACCAGCACGGCGATTTCTTTTTCAGCCTCCACGAAGCCCTCGATCAGCGAGGGTACCGGCAAATAGTTGTCGAAATCGGCAGGCGACTTCATCACTGCTACGCCGCGACCGTCGTATCCGCCGCGACGGGCCTTCTGCACCAGCGGAAAGCCAAAGGCTTCGAATTGTTCCAGGGTCGGCTCATCGGCCTCCTCGAACACGGAGGTCGGAATGTCATGCTGCGCGAGAAACTGTTTCTGGACGAGCTTGTCCTGAATGGATTTGAGCACGCTGGAGGAAGGGTGGACCTGGTGTCCCTGGGCCTCCAGTTCGGCCAGCGTATCGGCGTCGATGTTTTCCAATTCGAAAGTCACCACGTCGCATTCGGCGGCCAGTTCCCGGATTTTTTCCGCATCGTGATAGCCGCCGATGATCTGCCGGGTGGCGATCTGGCCTGCGGGCGAGTTTTCCAGCGGGTCGAGCACCACGCAGGTGCAGCCGATGCGCTTGGCCGCGCTGACCGTCATGCGTCCGAGTTGGCCGCCGCCGATCAGTCCTACGCGGGCGATTGGATAGGGGTGACTGCTGCTCATTGGATTCAGGCCCAATCTGGCCGGGAAAACCGCACATCTTACCCGATTGGAACATTTTCGCGCACCCTCTCGTTGCCAGGTCTCAAACCAGGGGCGGAAGTCGTCTGGATATGAAGCGAAATTTCGTCGTTGATACCCGACATGCCTGAGTTTGCTGGTTTTTCACTTCGGTGCTGAAGTTGGTCCTGTGTGAGACCAACGTAAAAACAGCATCAGAAGGCTTGCTTTTGCGCTCAAGAAGAATGCTTCACTTGAGGAGAAAATTGATGGAATACCAAAAGAAGATACTCACCGTGGCGGTTGCTGGTGCAATCGTTGCGCTGTCCGGTTGTAGCAGTAATAACGTGCGTGTCGCCGAGTTGGAAAGCCAACTGGCTGAGAAAGAGCAGGAGAACGAGTCCTTGCGTAACTCCATTGCCGGCCTGCAGGGAGGTGAGTCTGCCCCTGCGACTGTTGCCGTGGCGAATTCCGATCTGTTGCCGCCGGATGCGAAGAGTGGCGAATGTTACGCCCGTGTCTGGGTGCCGGCCCAGTATCGTGATGTCAGCAGAGAGATGCAGGTGCGCGAGGAAAGTGAGCGTGTTGAGATCATCCCGGCCAAGTACGGTTGGGGTGAAGAGACCGTTCTGGTGAGCGAGGCTTCCAGTCGCCTGGAGACTGTGCCTGCTGTTTATGCGACCGAGACCGAGACCGTGCTGGTGAGCCCGGCCGTTCGAACCTGGAAAGTCTCCCTGGCACGGGGTGCCGCCCCGGCCAGTGATGAGATCCTGGCAGCTGCCAAAGCACATGGTATCAACCTGGGTACTGCCGAGCCGGGTATGTGCTTCCACGAGCACTTTGTTCCGGCAAAGTACGAGATCGAGGAAAAGCAGGTGTTGGTTGCCGAGGGTGACAAGAAAGTCGGTGTCAGCGACGCGAAGTATCGCTGGGTCGAAAAGCAGGTGCTGGTGAAAGAGGCGTCCTCGCGTATCGAGGAAGTGCCCGCCACTTACAAATGGGTGGAAGAGAAAATCGTCGACAAGCCGGCTCACACCATCTGGCAGAAGGGCACCGGGCCAATCCAGAAGATCGATGAATCCACCGGTGAGATCATGTGTCTGATCGAAGTGCCGGCCACCTATAAGATCGTGCGCAAGAAAGTGGTTGCCACCCCGGCTACCACCCGCAAGGTGGAGATTCCCGCCGAGTACAAGACCGTCAAGGTGCGTGAACTGGTCGAGGATGCTACGGCCAGCGCCTCCGATGTTCCGGCCAAGTACAAGACCGTCAAGGTCAACAAGAAGATCGCTGATGCGAGCTTCGTTTGGCACGAGGTTCACAATCGCGAACACCCGGCGAATACCCGTACCGGTCACAAGATCTGTCTGACCGAGAAGCCGGCCAAGTACAAGGATGTGACACGCCGCGTGGTTAAGACTCCGGCGACTACCCGCAAGGTCGAGATTCCGGCCAAGTACGAGACCATCAAGGTACGTAAGCTGGTTGCCGATGCCCAGGAGAAGCGCATCACGATCCCGGCCAAGTACGAAACCGTTACCACCCGTGAACTTGCAGCCGAAGGCCACATGGAGTGGCGTTCCATTCTGTGCAAAACCAACATGACCGCTGGCCGAATCACCCAGATCCAGCAGGCGCTGAAGCAGGCCGGTTACAACCCGGGCAGCATCGACGGCGTGGTTGGGCACGAGACGATGTCGGCAGTGAATGCCTTCCAGAAGGATAAGGGCTTGCCGTTAGACAAGTACCTGAACCTCGCGACGCTCAAGGCTCTGGGCGTGTCCCCGCGATAAGGCAGGCATTCACCGATTGGCGGGGCACCTTGCAGCCCCGCCTTTTGCCGGAATCGGGTGGCGACCTCCCTTGCCATTCGGTTCCGGTTTTTTTGTGCTTGCTGTCCAGGCAATACATTTGCCACGGATTTGGTGATAATTGCGCCAACTTCATCCGCTTCTTTCAGAGAGTGTCATGTCCAGAGGCAAAATTTACGAAGGCATCGATAAAGATCCCCAGGGTGCAATGAACCAGACAGGCAACATCATCCGAGATGCCTGGGTGTTTGAGATCATTCCGGAAACCGAAACCTGTGAGGGCTGGCCTTACGGGCGAATCGAGGATCTGTACGCACAGGTCTCCGCGGCCTGGGAGCCTTATGCACACCTGCCATCCCAGTTGCCTCCCGAATTGCGCGAAAGGCACCAGCGGATTTACTCAGAGGCAGTGAAGAACGCCAGGTCGCTAGGTTGGGACCCTGACGCGGAGATCCAGGACGAAGCTTGAGCGGGCGCAGTAATGGCTGCTTCACTGGCGTTGCCGCTCGCTGTGTTAGCATCCGGGAAAACAATCTGTACCGTCGGGACCCGGTGCTAGCCGGCTGCTCCAGGGACGAAACTCGGCCGGATACCCATGAAAAATCTGCTTTACCTCGTTCATCGCCTGCCATACCCGCCCAACAAGGGCGACAAGATAAGTTCCTTTAACCTGCTCCGATACTTTTCGACCCGCTACCGGGTTTTTCTGGGCACGTTCGTGGACGACCCGGAAGACCGTCAGTACCTGGATACGGTGCGTGAATATTGTGCTGACGCCTGTTTCGTCGATCTCAATCCCAAAACCGCAAAGCTTGCCAGCCTGCGTGGGCTGTTGACCGGTGAGGCGCTGACGCTGGCCTACTACCGGAACCCGCAACTCAAGGCCTGGGTCGAGCAAGTCTTCGATGATTCGCCGCCGGATGCGGTGCTCATGTACAGCGGTGCGATGGGGCAGTATGTGCCTGAGTCATTGCCTTCTGAAATGCCCAGTGTGTTCATCATGGAAGATATCGATTCCGACAAGTGGCGCAGTTATGCGGGTACCAAGCCCTGGCCCTTGAGCTGGTTGTATGCGCGCGAGTCACGCCGCTTATTTGCGTTCGAAAAACAAAAAGCCGCGCAATTCGATATCAGTGTTTTCATTTCACAGGCGGAGGCGGACCTGTTCAAAGAGATGGCCCCAGAAGTGGCGGACAGGGTCACTAATCGAACCCAGGGGGTCGACAGTGATTTCTTCGACCCGAAGGCGGAGCTGGAAAATCCCTATGACGCGGACGTGTTGCCACTGGTTTTCTGCGGCGCAATGGATTACTGGCCGAATGTCGATGCGGTGACCTGGTACGTCGAAGAGGTGTTGCCCAAGGTTCGCGAGCGTCACCCGGACGTGTTGTTTGCCATAGTGGGAATGAATCCGACTGAGCAGGTGCAAAGGTTGGGCGAGCAAGACAACGTCGTCGTTACCGGACCGGTTCCGGATGTGCGTCCATACGTTTGCTTTGCCCGGGCGGCCGTGCTGCCGTTGCGCATAGCGCGCGGCATTCAAAACAAGGCGCTGGAGGCGATGGCGATGGAAACGCCGGTGATTGCCACACCGGATGCCCTTAATGGCATCATCGCCTGCCCGGAATTCAAGCCGCATGTCTGCGAAACTGTTGAGCAGTTGATTGCGGCCTCCGAGGCAGTGCTCAACGCGGACAATCCACGGGAGCCTGGGGGACGCACCTGCGTTTTGCGTCACTACAACTGGGAGGCCAATCTGCGCCGCATTGGCCAGATGCTGGAAACAGGCCGAATTGTCGATCCCGAATCGATGCAGTGAATAAGGCTGGTCGCTTCGGTCATAGCAAGAATCAAGGCAAAACCTGCATGCATATCCTGCACGTCTTCGATCATTCCATTCCACTGCACAGCGGTTACACTTTCCGCTCACGTGCGATCCTGCGGGAACAACGCAACCTGGGCTGGACTACCGCCCACGTCACCAGCATCAAGCACAATCTTGCTAAATTGGATGAACCGGGTTGGGCGCCGCCGGAAGAAGAGGTGGATGGGCTGCGTTTCTACCGCACCGCGCCGGGCAACAGCCTGCTGGGCCGGCTGCCGGTGCTGAACCAATATGCGGTAATGAAGACCTTGGAGCGCCGCCTGGACGAAGTGATCGCCAAGGAAAAGCCGGATCTGATCCAGGTCCATTCCCCGGCGCTGAACGCGATACCCGCGATCAGGGCTGGCCACCGCGCGGGCATCCCCGTTGTCTACGAAATCCGTGCCTTCTGGGAGGATGCCGCGGTCAGTCACGGCACCAGCACCGAGCAGGGCCTGCGCTACAAGCTGACCCGGGCGCTGGAGACTCGGGCGGTCAGGCAGGCAGATGGGGTGACCTGTATTTGCGAGGGCCTTCGCGGTGACTTGATTGAACGTGGTGTTCCTGCCGAAAAGATCACGATCATTCCCAACGCCGTCGATATCGAGAGATTCGAGCCGGTGGCCGAGCGCGATGCCGAACTGGCCGCCAAGCTGCGGTTGGGCGACAAGCCGGTGGTTGGGTTCATCGGTTCCTTCTACGCGTACGAGGGCCTGAACCAACTGATGGATGCGGTGCCCCTGTTGCGTCGGCACCTGCCGGATGTGCAGGTGTTGATGGTCGGTGGTGGACCGATGGAGTCGCAGCTGCGTGAGCAGGTTGAACGCCTCGGTATTGGCGACTGTGTTCAATTCACCGGGCGCGTGCCGCATGATGTGATCGGGCGCTACTACAGTCTGGTCGATGTGTTTGCCTACCCGCGTGAGTCGAAACGTATCACCGAGTTGGTCACACCGCTCAAGCCGCTTGAGGCGATGGCACAGAAGTGCCTGTTTGTCGCCTCCGACGTGGGCGGGCACAAGGAACTGGTCCGCGATGGCGAAACCGGGGTCCTGTTCCGTGCCGACGACGTGGCGGACCTGGCTGCCAAGCTGCAGTCAATGTTCGAGCAGCGCGAGCGTTGGCCGCAGCTGCGCGAGAACGGTCGACGATTCGTTGAGAGCGAACGCAACTGGGCGCGTAGCATCGCCAACTACCGACCATTGTACGAGCGGTTAGTGAGTCAGTGAGCAGGTTGGCCGGCCGGTGGCTCTCTTGAGGCTCGTCTGGCATAATGCCGCGCTTCGATGGTGGCCCTGTTGGTCTCCCGCGACGATAGGTTGTGAATCTGGTCAGGCCCGGAAGGGAGCAGCCACAGCAGCTGATTCGTGCGCCGGGAATCGCTGGCAGGGTCGCCACCCTAATTTTTGGCAGGGCCTCTTGGCCCTGTTTTCCCCGATACTGATTCTACCCGGCGTGGGTTAAACTGCGCCTTTGAGCAATCGGGGGTAACCCGTTACATGTCCTATCAGGTACTGGCGCGTCGCTGGCGTCCAAAGACATTTTCCGAACTGGTTGGCCAGGAGCACGTGGTACGTGCGCTTGGCAACGCGCTGGAAAACGATCGCCTGCATCATGCGTACATGTTCACTGGTACGCGCGGCGTAGGCAAGACCACCATCGCGCGCATCCTTGCCAAGTCGCTCAACTGCGAAAACGGTGTCACCGCCCATCCTTGCGGCGAATGCAGCGTTTGCCGCGAGGTGGACGAGGGCCGCTTTGTCGACCTGATCGAAGTCGACGCAGCGTCCAAGACAGGTGTCGACGATACACGCGAACTGCTCGAGAACGTGCCTTATGCGCCAGTTAGAGGGCGCTATAAGGTGTACCTGATCGACGAGGTACACATGTTCTCCAGCCACAGCTTCAACGCCCTGTTGAAGACGCTGGAGGAGCCACCGCCACACGTCAAATTCCTGCTCGCGACCACCGACCCGCAGAAAGTGCCGGTTACCGTGCTGTCGCGCTGCCTGCAGTTCAGCCTCAATCGCCTGCCGATCGAACAGATCCAGGCGCAGTTTGAGCATATCCTGGGTGCGGAGAACATCGAACACGCTGCAGAGGCCCTTTACCTGCTGGCACGTGCGGCTGACGGCAGTATGCGTGATGGCCTGAGCCTGCTCGACCAGGCGATCGCCTTCGGTGGCGGTGCGGTCAAGCTGGAAGAAGTACGTGACATGCTCGGTGTGGTTGCCTCCGACCAGTTGCCGGAGCTGCTGCTCAATACCCATCGCGGTGAGGCCGGACAGGTGCTGTCCATCGTGCAGGCCATCGCCCAGCGTTCCCCGGATTTCTCGGCATTGCTCAAGGATCTGCTGACCCTGTTGCATCGTGTCAGCCTCCTGCAGGCGACGCCGTCGGCCTGGCAGAGCAGTTGGGGCGATAAGTCCAAGCTCGAGGAACTGGTCGCCGAGCTGACGCCGGAAGATGCCCAGCTGTATTACCAGATCGCCCTGGTCGGTCAGCGCGACTTGCCGCTGGCCCCGGATGCGCAAAGCGGCTTCGAGATGATCCTGCTGCGCATGCTGGCGTTCCGTCCTGATGCGGCGGAGTCGCAGCGCGGGGCACCTGCAACCAGGCCTGTGGAACAGCAGGCTCCGACCGCTGGCAGTACAACAGAGCCGGCTGCCACAGCGGTAAAAGCCAAGCCGGCATCCCCTCCTGAAGTCGAGAGCCAGCCGGTGGTAGCAGCTGCCGGCACCGCGGACTTTTCCGATTGGCACAGCGTGTTGCCACGCCTGCAATTGAGCGGCATGGCGGCGCAGCTGGCTAATCACAGTGTTATTCGTGAATGGGATGGCACCAAGCTGACCCTGGCGGTGGATGACAGCTGTACTTCGATGATTGGTTCCAAGGCGGAAGAGCGTCTGCGCGAGGCGTTGGACAACTACGCCGGCGGCAAAGTCGGGCTGCAACTCGTCAGCGGTGCGGCCAGGGATACCCCGGCCGAACGCGCGGCGCAGGCCCAGGTGCAGCGCCAGAAAAAAGCTGAGACCGATATCGCCGGCGACCCGCTGGTGCAGGCGCTGCAGGATACCTTCGATGCGGAGCTGGTCGAGGACTCGATCCGTCCGGTTGAACACTGATACAAACAGTTAAGCAAGAGAGAACATGGCATGAAAGGTGGACTTGGAAACCTGATGAAACAGGCGCAGAAGATGCAGGCCGATCTGCAGAAGGCGCAGGAAGAACTGGCGAAGGCCGAGGTGCAGGGGCAGTCCGGTGGTGGCATGGTCAAAGTCACCATCAATGGTCGTCACGAGGTACGTCGCGTCGAGATCGACGAGTCGCTGATGGGCGACGACAAGGAAATGCTCGAAGACCTGGTGGCGGCTGCGATGAACGACGCGGTACACAAGCTCGAAGAGCACACCAAAGAACAGATGTCCGCGGCCACCGCCGGCATCAACCTGCCGCCGGGTATGAAGCTGCCTTTCTAAATGGCGGACGCCCCTTTATTGCAGCAACTGGTGGAGGCGCTGCGCTGCCTCCCTGGCGTCGGACCAAAGTCCGCCCAGCGCATGGCTTTTCATATCCTTGAGCGTGACCGTGAGGGAGGCCGTCGCCTGTCCAAGGTGCTGGCTGAGTCGGTCGAGCGCATCGGTCACTGTTCGCGTTGTCGCACGCTGACAGAGCTGGAAATCTGTCGCCTGTGCAGCAACCCCAAGCGGGAATCGCAAAGCCTGTGCGTGGTGGAGAACCCCACCGACGTGATGGCCCTTGAGCAGGCGACCGATTACCGTGGTCTGTACTTCGTGCTTGGCGGGCGCCTGTCGCCGCTCGATGGTATCGGCCCGGCCGAGCTTGGCTTGGATAAGCTGGCCGGTCGTCTGGCCGACGGCGAGGTCAAGGAGTTGATCCTGGCAACCACCACCACGGTGGAGGGCGAGGCTACTGCGCATTATCTCAGCGAGATGGCTGCTGGCCGCGGGATTTCGGTAACCCGTATAGCACACGGCGTTCCGCTAGGCGGTGAACTGGAATACGTGGACAGCGGCACCCTGGCGCATGCGTTTGCCGGGCGCCAGGTACTGGACTGAGAGAGAAGAACGATGACTGACTGCATTTTCTGCAAAATAGCGGCTGGTGAGATCCCGGCCGACCTGATCTACGAGGACGACGTCGTAGTGGGCTTTCGCGACCTGAACCCCCAGGCGCCGACTCACGTGTTGCTGATCCCGCGTAAGCACATTGCCACCATCAACGACCTGCAGCCTGAAGACGAGGTCATTATCGGACGACTCTACTCGGCTGCCGCGAAGGTCGCGGTACAGGAAGGTTTTGCCGAGCAGGGCTACCGCACGGTCATCAATTGCAACGAGCACGGTGGCCAGACCGTGTTTCATGTGCACCTGCATTTGTTGGGGGGCCGTCCCATGTCCTGGCCGCCCGGCTGATAACCCAGGAAATTAATTCATCAATTTTGGCGCGGGGATCTTGCGTTAGAAAATAAGCCCTGTGATTCAATGGCTTATGAGCACTACTTAAGGTTAAAAATCCCTTGTCGCCAAATTGACGCATTGAAAATTGCGCAGGGTGACTATACTTTCGCGCGATTAGGAATCGCGAGAGCGTGAATTTGCTGCCAGTGCCATCAGAGCGTCCGGTCGACTTGGGGCGGGCTTCCGAGCTTGTCTCTGCGGTTACGCCTGCGCGCAAATCACGTGACGCTGTGTCCGAGCGGCAACAGGCTGAGCGCAGCCAGTCGAACCGGGTGGTCGATACCGCCGAGCGTGAATCCCTCATGGCTGGATATGCACAAGCCCGGGGCAAGCAAGATCTGCAACAGGCCTATGGGCAAAATGCGCAGCGGGCGCTTGCCGTGTACAACGATGTGTCCTCGCAGGGTGAGCGGGATGCGCTGGCCAATATGCTCGGCATCAGTGAATACGCCTGAGTGATCGGTAAGCTGTCATCATTCTCTTGGGGTGACACTGTTATGATGTTTGTTTTAAGGCGTGCAGAAGCGTCTGTTTCCCAAAGTTATCGATAATCTTCGTCGAGAAGGATTTGCCCCGTGGAACCTGTGACCGAGTCTTCGACTGAAGCGAAGTTGACCGAGCCTGATCAGTATTCAGACCTCAATGATCCGGCCCTGTACCTGAACCGCGAGCTGACCTGGCTTGCATTCAACGGGCGGGTGCTCAACGAGGCGGCAGACAAGCGCAACCCTTTGTTGGAACGCCTGAAGTTCCTGGCGATTGTCAGTTCGAATCTCGACGAATTTTTCATGAAACGCATTGGCGGCCTCAAACAGCAGTTGGGGGCAGGGGTGAGCGCCTTGACGGTGGACGGCCGTACGCCGCGTGAGCAGATTACGCAGTGTTACGAGGTGGTCAGGGACCAGGAAGAGCGCCAGCGCGAGATCCTGCACGAGTTGCTGGCCGAATTGCGCGAGCACGGTATCGCCATCCTCAGTTACGATGAGTTGAGCGAGGCGCAGTCGGAATACCTGCGCACCTACTTCCACGATAACCTGTTCCCCTTGGTGACCCCGCAGTCAATCGACTCGGCGCATCCTTTCCCCTTCATTTCCAACCTGTCGCTCAACCTGCTGGCATCGGTCAAGTTCCCGGGGGACGAGGGCAAGGCTTCCTTGACGCGCATCAAGCTGCCGATCGGGGACGACGTACCGCGGTTTATCCGTCTGCCGGACAGCATGCACTTCATTGCTATCGAGGATGTGCTGCAGCACAACCTGCACATGCTGTTGCCCGAGATGGAAGTGGTGAATACGAACCTGTTCCGGGTTACCCGTAACGCCAACACCGAGCGCGACGAAGAACATGCAGATGACTTGTTGTCGATGATCGAATCCGAGCTGCGTGATCGTCGTTTCGCGCCGATCGTGCGGTTGCAGGTGCAGGGCAGTATCGACGAGACCACGCGCGGCATGCTCGCGGCAGAGCTGGGTCTGGATGAACACGAGGATGTATTCAGTGCAGGGGGGGACATGCTCGCAATGCGCGACATGTTTCAATTGGTCGGCCTGGATATCCCGGAGTTACATGATGCGCCGTTCCAATCGTTCGACCACCCCGAGCTCAGAGAAGCCAAAAACATCTTTCACGCGATTCGTGAGCGCGGTCCGTTCCTTCTTCACCACCCGTACGACTCCTTCGGGACGTCGGTAGAGCGTTTCCTCAAGGAAGCGGCACATGACCCCAAGGTGCGCGCAATCAAGATGACCCTGTACCGCACGTCGAGCGATACCAAGGTGGTCGACTACCTGGTGCGTGCCGCTCGTAATGGCAAGCAGGTCGCCGTGGTGGTCGAGTTGAAGGCGCGTTTCGATGAGGCGGCCAACATCCGTTGGGCAACCCGCATGGAAGAAGCGGGAATCCACGTGACGTACGGGGTGGTCGGTCTCAAGACCCACTCCAAGATCGTGCTGGTGGTGCGCAAGGACTACAATGGTTTGCGCCGCTACCTGCACATTGGCACCGGCAACTATCACGCCGGTACCGCCAAGCTGTATTCCGATTTGGGCATGCTCACCAACGACCACGACATGGGTGTCGATGCGACCGAGCTTTTCAATTACCTGACCACCGGCTATACGCCAGAACGTTACTACCGCACCCTTTTGCCTGCACCCAAGGTGCTGAAGGCGGCGCTGTTGGCGCGGATCAAGCGCGAGCGCGAACTGCATAGTCCGGAAAATCCCGGCCTGATCCAGTTCAAGATGAACGCCCTGGAAGATGCCGATATCACCCGTGCGCTTTACAGGGCGGCACAAGACGGCGTGAGGGTCGACCTGGTCGTACGTGATACCTGTCGACTGCGTCCTGGTATCGCCGGTCTCTCAGAGAACGTTACCGTGATCAGCGTAGTTGGGCGGTTTCTCGAACACACGCGTATCTACTACTTCCAGAATGCAGGTGACGAGGAATACTTCATTGGCTCTGCCGACACCATGAAGCGAAACCTTGAATCGCGTGTCGAGGTGGTGGCACCGGTGGAGAGCGAGACTCTGCGCAGGGACCTGCGCAATTTCATTGATACGCAGTTGTCGGACCAGCGCAACGCCTGGGAGATGCAATCGGACGGGACCTACGTGCAGCGCCAGCCACGCAACGCGCATGAAGAAAAGGGCTGCCAGCAACGCCTGATCGAGTTGGCACAGAAACGCTTCAAACAGGCCAAGCGTTACCAACAGGGGCGCACGCGCCGTCATATCGCAGGGCGAAATTTGCGCTGATTTGCCATATCGGGCGGTTGGTGCCGGCCCCCTGGGTGCCCGGGATTTCTGTTCGCTTAAGGCAGCGATGGTGTGCGGCCTGAAGGTGATGCAGCAAGCAACTTCGTTGCCGGGGTTACTATATGCCGCCAAGCCCTTGTCTTTCGACTCAATATTCCTGATTGCCAGACGCTAGTTCTTTTGCGAGCAATTGTTGCTCTTGAGAGTTTTTGAGGCTGGAACAGGATATGAAGCCAAATATTACCCCGCGAAACGAGGAACTCTTGCTGAACGAGAGCGACTTCGTTGTTTCTCGTACGGACCTGAAAGGACGTATCACTTACTGTAACCGGATCTTCATGAGCCTGGCTGGTTACCGGGAATCTGACCTGTTGGGTGTTCAGCACAATGTTATTCGTCACCCTGATATGCCCCGTGGTGCGTTCAAACTGGTTTGGGATACGCTGAAACAGGGCGACGAAATCTTTGCCTACGTAAAGAATATGGCCAGTAATGGGGCTTTCTACTGGGTATTGGCGAATATCACCGCTGACAGGGACGAGGCAGGAAATATTATTGGCTATTACTCCGTTCGCCGAAGTCCCAAACGCTCTGCTCTCGACGTCATCGAGCCCATCTACCAAAAAATGCTGGAGATCGAAAAACAGCATGATGTCCGTGATCAGATGGATTACTCGATCGCTTATCTAAACGGCCTGCTACAAGAAAAAGGCATGAGTTATGAAAAATTTGTGCTTGCAATCTAAGCTTCGTATTTTGATCTACGTGTTCATCTCAGGTCTGCTGTTACTGGCGGGCTTGGGAATCTGGCGTCACGGATTCGATCCACTGGTTTCCCCGATAATATTCGCGCTGATCGGGCTCGCTGCCTATGCGCTTTGGTGGCAGCGCAAGCCTTTCGCCATGATGGCCAAAGTGGATGACCTGATGAAGGAGGCTGTTGCCGGACGATTCGGAGGCAGAATCACGCACATCCCGGATATGGGAGAAATTGCGCAGGTCGCTTGGGATTTCAACGAAATGTTGGACCAGTTGGAGGCTTTTTTCCGCGAAGTCGATACAGCGTTCAACTGCGCCGTTGAGGGAAAGTTCTACCGCAAGGCGATGTCGGGTGGATTACACGGAGAGTTTGCGCGCTCGTTGGAGCGCATCAATTTGAGCCTTTCCTCGATGGAGCAGAATGCGTCGTTTGTCGCACGTAACGAACTGTTGTCGCAGGTGAACGAGTTGAACTCATTGAGTCTGCTGAAAAATCTCAAGATGGGCCAAACGGACATGATGCAGGTGACTGATGGTATGCGCCGCGTGGTCGAAATTGCACGAAACAATGCGGGTGAAACAACGCAGGCGCGAGAATCAATCCACCAGGTGACCAGTCGGCTTGAGGAAATCGCAGAGCGGGTTGGTGCCAGTAGCGACGCAATCGAGGCCTTGAATGCGCGTGGCAATGAGATGAGTCAAATGACGAGCATGATTGCGAACATTGCCGATCAGACCAATCTGTTGGCCTTGAACGCTGCGATTGAAGCAGCAAGGGCAGGTGAGCATGGCCGTGGTTTTGCGGTAGTGGCGGATGAAGTGCGAAATCTGGCCGCAAATACCAAGCAAGCTACCGACAAGATTACCGATATTATTGGCGGTATCGTTGAAGACGCAGCTGGCATGCTCGAAAGTGCTGCTTATATGCGGCAAATTGCCGACGAGTCTCGTGCCGAAGTTGGAAATTTCCGCGAGCAATTCCATCGCTTGTCCGAATCGGCGGAAGAGACCTTGCAGCGTGTTGACCAGGCGCTCGCCGTGAATTTTGCGTTGCTGGTGAAGATTGATCACATGGTCTACAAGCAAAACGGCTACATGGCTATTCACAGTGGCACGGATTCAGAGGAGGCCCACGCCATTTCGGTCGATCACACGGAATGCCGATTCGGTAAGTGGTACTACCAGTCCCCGGAAGCGGAAAGATATAAAGACAATTCGGCATACAGGGCAATCGAAGAGCCGCATAGCAAAGTACACCAACATACCCAGCGCGCTATCGAGTTACTGGCTGATGACTGGCACTACGATAAGGCCATGAAGAGCGACATAGTGACTCACTTTACCGAGGCAGAGTATGCCAGCGACCGAATCATGGAACTGATGAGCGAGATGGTTGCTCAGGACGAGTGATTGACTCCGGCTGAAGCGAGAGTCAGGTCAACAACACGACCAGCATGCGCTCGTAGATCGCGGATAGCGTATCCAGGTCATCCACGCTCACACACTCGTTTACTTTGTGGATGGTGGCATTGAGCGGGCCGATCTCAAGGACCTGGGCGCCGGTTGGTGCGATGAAACGACCGTCCGAAGTGCCGCCGGCGGTCGACAGTTCTGTCTCGTAACCCGCGATCTCGGGGATGGCTTTCTGCGCGGCCTCCACCAGTTCACCTTCAGCGGTTAGAAAAGGCAGGCCGGAGAGAGTCCAATCCAACTGGTAATCCAGGTCGTGCTTGTCGAGGATTTCTTTCACCCGGCGCTCGATCTTGTGGTGATTGGTTTCGGTCGAATAGCGCAGGTTGAAGATGACTTCCAGAGTCCCGGGGATGACGTTGGTGGCGCCGGTCCCGGCATTGATGTTGGAGATCTGGAAGGTGGTCGGCGGGAAATGATCGTTACCGTTGTCCCACTGCTCTGCAGCCAGTTCGGCCAGGGCGGGCGCAGCCAGGTGTACGGGATTCTTGGCCAGATGTGGGTACGCCACGTGGCCCTGCACGCCAAACACCTGCAGACGGCATCCGTGTGAACCGCGGCGGCCATTTTTCACCACGTCGCCGACCTTGTCGGTCGAAGACGGCTCGCCGACCAGGCACCAGTCGATTTTCTCGTGGCGTGCTTCCAGAGTCTCGATGACTTTTACGGTGCCATCGATCGCTGGTCCTTCCTCGTCGCTGGTGATCAGGTAAGCGATGGAGCCATTGTGATCCGGGTACTTGGCGACGAAGCGTTCGGTCGCCGTGATCATGGCGGCGAGCGAGCCTTTCATGTCGGCGGCACCGCGCCCGTACAGCAGGCCGTTGCGGATTTCGGGTTTGAACGGGTCCGAGTCCCATTCGTTCTTCGGGCCGGTCGGCACTACGTCGGTGTGTCCGGCAAAACAGAACAACGGCCCCTCTGTGCCACGCCGCGACCAGAAATTGTCCACCTCGCCGAAACGCAGTGGTTCGTTGTTAAAGCCAACAGCAGCCAGTCGTTCCATCATCAGCGGTTGGCAGCCAGCATCTTCGGGAGTGACCGATGGGCGGCTGATCAGGTCGATGGCGAGGTCTAGGGTATCGGACATGTCACAGTGGCCTGCTTCAGGAAAAGATCTCTTGATATTGCTCGGGTTTGAAGCCGACGTGCAGCGATTTTCCGGTATCCAGCACTGGGCGCTTGATGATGCTTGGGGTTTCCAGCATCAGGGCGACGGCACTGGACTCGTCAATACTGTCTTTCACTTCCTGCGGTACCTTTCGCCACATCATGCCACGTCGGTTCAGCAGCACTTCCCAGTCGACCTGCTGAATCCAACTGCGCAGGGTGGCCTCGTCAATGCCGGCCTTTTTGTAATCATGGAACTCGTACTCGACACCGTTCTCAGCCAGCCAGGTGCGGGCCTTCTTCATGGTGTCGCAATTGGGGATGCCGTAAACGGTTGTCATGGTGCCTCTTGAATGTCGTATATGGGGCGCCAAGAAGGCGCCCCGATACCAGAACCGATCAGATGTCGCGCAGCAATTCGTTGATGCCGACCTTGCCGCGGGTTTTCTCGTCGACCTTCTTCACGATTACCGCGCAGTACAGGCTGTACTTGCCGTCCTTGGACGGCAGGTTGCCGGAGACCACCACAGAGCCTGCCGGAACACGGCCGTACAGGATTTCGTCGTTCTCGCGGTCGTAGATGCGGGTCGACTGGCCGATGTAAACGCCCATGGAAATCACGGAACCTTCCTCGACAATCACGCCTTCGACCACTTCGGAACGGGCACCGATGAAGCAGTTGTCTTCAATGATGGTCGGCGCGGCCTGCAGTGGTTCAAGTACGCCACCGATGCCAACACCACCGGACAGGTGAACGTTCTTGCCGATCTGCGCACAGGAGCCGACGGTCGCCCAGGTGTCGACCATGGTGCCGGAGTCGACATAGGCGCCGATGTTGACGTAAGACGGCATCAGCACGGTGCTCGGTGCGATGTAAGAGCCGCGACGTGCGGTTGCCGGCGGTACCACGCGTACGCCGGACTCGCGGAAGTCGCGGGAGTTGTAGTCGGCGTACTTGGAGGGAACCTTGTCGTAGTAGTTGGTGAAGCCGCCCTTGATGAACTCGTTGTCGTTGATGCGGAACGACAGCAGTACGGCCTTTTTGATCCACTCGTTGACCACCCAGTCGCCTTCGCGTTTTTCGGCAACGCGGATCTCGCCGCGGTCGAGCTGGTCGATCGCTTCCATGACTGCATCACGGGTGATGGTGTCTACGTTGCGCGGGGTGATGTCGGCGCGACGCTCGAAGGCGTCGACGATGATGGACTGGATATCACTCATGGGTGGCTCCTGCTTGATTGTGCAAAGTGGTTAAAGGGTTTCGGCAAAGGCTCGGATTCGCTTTGCCGCCTCGATACATTCATCCGGGGTGGCGACCAGCGCCATGCGCACATGGCCACGACCGGGATTGAGTCCGTCGATCTCGCGTGACAGATAGCTGCCGGGCAGCACGGTCACATGTTGCTGGTCGAACAGGTCACGCGCGAAGTCTTCGTCGCTGCCGGGTGTCTTGAGCCACAGGTAGAAGCTGGCGTCCGGGCGCTTTACCTCCAGCACGGGTGAGAGGATATCGATGACTGCATCGAATTTCTCACGGTACAGGTCGCGGTTTTTACGTACGTGATCTTCGTTCCGCCAGGCGGCGATGCTGGCCATCTGGTGCTGCACTGGCATGGCGCAGCCGTGGTAGGTGCGATAGCGCAGGAACTGCGAAAGCAAGTCCGCGTCCCCGGCTACGAAACCGGAACGCAGGCCCGGTGCGTTGGAGCGCTTGGACAGGCTGTGGAAGACCACGCATTGCCTGTAATCCGTGTTGCCCATTGCGGCGGCTGCCTGTAGGAGCCCGACCGGTGGCCGCTTCTCGTCGAAATAGAGTTCCGAATAGCACTCGTCGGAAGCGATGATGAAATCGTGCTGTTGCGCCAGTTCGATCAGCTTTTGCAGTTGCTCAAGCGGGATGACCGCGCCACTGGGGTTGCCCGGCGAGCAAATGTAGATCAGTTGGCAGCGCTTCCAGGTGGCGGCGTCGATGGCATCGAAATCCGGCAGGTAGTTGTGCTCTGCTGTGCAGGGCATGAAGAACAGGTCGGCACCGGCCAGCAGGGCTGCCCCTTCGTAAATCTGGTAGAAAGGATTCGGCGAGATCACCAGCGGATTCGACTCACGGTTGATCATTGCCTGGGCGAAAGCAAACAGGGCCTCGCGGGTGCCGTTGACTGGCAACACGTTACTCTCGGCATCCAGGCTGGCTGCAGGCAGCTCAAAACGGCCGGCCAGCCAGTCACAAATAGCCTGGCGCAATTCCACGGCGCCCTTGGTAAGCGGGTATTTTCCCAGCGCCCCCATATGCTCGCTGACGCTATCGGCAATAAAGGCCGGTGTGGCATGCTTGGGTTCGCCGATAGACAGTGCGATATGCGGCAACTCCGGCGGATGGGTATCGGCCAGCAGTGCCCGTAGTTTCTCGAACGGGTAGGGCTGCAGTTTTTCCAGGTCGGGATTCATGTGTGACGTAAAAACAGCGGTGTCGCGCAAAGCCCGGCATTATAACTGAAGAGGAAAATCAGGTTTGAAGCCCGTACTGGCCTTGTTGTTTGCCGCCACTTTCTGGGGTTTCGTCTGGTTTCCGGTGAGGCAGTTGGACGAAATGGGCCTGTCCGGTGTGTGGCAGGCAGCGATCAGTTACGCGGCGGCCTTGCTCGTACTGGTGTCGGCGCGTGGGGTGCGTCTGCGAGGCGTATCCGAGCAGCCGTTGGACGTCTTTTGGCTGGTGGTGGCCTCGGGTTGGACCAATGTGGCTTTTCTGATGGCCGTGCTGCAGGGTGAGGTCGTGCGTGTGCTGATCTTCTTTTACCTGTCGCCGCTTTGGGCCGTCTTGCTCGGCAGTTGGCTGTTGAATGAAAGCATCAGGCCGGTAACCGGATTGATGCTGATGCTGGGCCTCGGGGGAGCGGTCACCTTGCTGTGGCAGCCGGGAGCGCTTGGAGCACCGATCAATGGGGGTGACCTGCTGGCCCTCAGCGCAGGGTTTGCTTTCGCGCTGACCAACGTCATGACCCGACGTCTGCAGATACTGGGAACAACCGCCAAGACGCAGTTGGCCTGGATTGGTGTTGTGCTGGTGTGCGCCGTAATGATTGCATTCGAAGGAATCGCATTGCCGCAGGTGGCGGCGAGGGCTTGGGCAGGTGCGGCAGCGCTTGGTGTCAGCGGATTCATGTTGTCGACGCTGGCGGTGGTGTATGCGGTCAGTCGCATGCCGGTTCAACGCTCGTCCGTGATCATGTTGTTCGAGATCGTCGTGGGCGCGACCAGTGCCTGGTTGCTGGCCGGTGAATTGGTCGATGGCCGCGAATGGCTGGGCGGCGCCATGATCATTGCTGCGGGTATGATCGCGGTGTTCCGTAGTGACGAAGGGAAGGAGCAAAGACATGCCTGATATCTCGTTGCACCATGTCAGCCTGGTGGTGGCGGATGTTGACCGGTCGCTGGATTTCTATTGCGAGGTGTTGGGCCTCGAGGTGGATGATTCGCGCCCGCAAATGTCGATCGACGGTGCCTGGCTAAAAGTTGGCGCGCAGCAGATTCACCTGCTGCAGGTGCCCAATCCCGATCCCATGGCAGGCCGTCCAGAACATGGTGGCCGTGATCGACACATCGCGTTCGCGGTCGAGCGGCTGGCGCCCTACGTTGATCGCCTGGAGGCGCGCGGCATTCCCTTCAGCATGAGCAAGAGTGGCCGGAAGGCCTTGTTCTGCCGCGACCCGGATGGCAATGCCTGTGAACTGGTGGAGGGTTAGTCCGAGCGGCGCTTGCTGGTGGTAGCACAGTCGCTGCGTACCCGGTTCAGTTCCGTCCGCCAGGCCTCGGCATCACCATAGTCGAGGAAGTGGTTGGCGTGTTGGTGTGCATCCAGGGTTCGCCGCGCGTGCTTGATCGGACACCAGTACTGTTCTGTACGCGCCGTGATCTCGCGACAGTAGGCCATCAGTCCATTGGCGTATCCGCAATACACGCAATTGAGCTTTTCGATGGGATTCAGGTAGGCGAGATGCTGGCGGTCAACCACAAGGTAGTCGCGACGGGTGACCCGGGGGATTCGGTAGATGCGGAAACAGACCTGCTGGTAAACGGAGATGCAAACGTCCAGGAAAGCGAGTGGCACAACCATCCCGTAAACGAGTGGCGCGGAGAGGATGCAAAGTAAGGGTGCCTGGAAAATATACCCCCATAGGCTGGTCCGGTACTGCTTTTGCCAGCGCCGCACATTCTGTTCGAACACCACCTTCCTGCGTTCCAGGTGGTACTGAAACTGCTGGCTTTTCTCTTCCAATAAGCGGTCGAGTTCCTGCTCGAGTTCCTGTTCGGCTTTGCGTAGGCGTTCAAGGAGTTCGTCGAGGGTTTTGGGTGAGGTCATGAAATCCTCCGGGATCTCGAGCTTGGTTTTGGTATCACCATAGTGCCTGCGTTGCCGGCGAGGTTGAAGTTCATTGCGTTTTTGGCGACATTTGCGCAACCAGAGAAAGATGGAAGCACCCATGCACAAAGACAAACCCGGGGCCGAAGATAAGAGTCTCCAAGCTGATCTCCTGCGTGTTGAAGTGCGCAGCAGCTACGCCGCTGTGGCCCAGGCTGACAATGCCGGTGATTGCTGCGGGGTGGAATCCGGTTGTTGTGGAGTGTCAGACGATGCGGCGATCAACCAGCTGATATCAACGCGACTTGGGTATACGCAGGACGAGTTGAAGGCTGTGCCGGAAGGTGCAGACATGGGGTTGGGGTGTGGGAACCCCAAGGCCATCGCTGCGCTGCAGGCGGGGGAGACAGTGGTGGATCTCGGCTCAGGCGGTGGGTTCGATTGTTTCCTCTGTTCGTCGGAGGTGGGTCAGGACGGTCGGGTGATCGGCATCGACATGACCCCGGATATGGTGAGCAAGGCACGCGACAATGCAGCGCGCGGCCGGTACAGCAATGTCGAATTCCGCCTGGGCGAGATTGAGCACCTGCCGGTAGCCGATAATACCGCCGACGTGGTCATCTCCAACTGCGTAATCAATCTTTCGCCGGACAAGCCGCAGGTATTCCGCGAGGCTTTCCGGATACTCGCACCAGGCGGTCGCCTGGCTATCTCTGATGTCGTAGCGACCACCGAGTTGCCGGCAGAGATGCGTGAGGACGCCTTCATGGTATCGGCCTGCATCGGTAATGCCGCGCTGATCGACGACCTGGAACGCTGGATGGCGGATGCCGGTTTCAGCGAAATCAGCATTCTGCCCAAAGACGAATCCCGCGAATTCATTCGCGATTGGGCGCCGGGCCATCATGTTGAAGATTACGTGCTTTCGGCGACTATAGAGGCCGTTAAGGCAGTCTAGTCGGTACTGTCCAAGGCCTGTTTCAGAGCTGAACTGAGCTTTTCCAGTGTGGCAGGGTCTTCAATCGGTTGGTCGTTGCCGTCGGTAAGCGTGAACGAATCTCGTGCCACTGCACCCTCGGTCACGATCCCGGCGCGGTGCAAACGCACTTTCTGCTCGCACAGTACCTTGCCGATGGTGGCCAGCAGGCCGGGGCGGTCATGGGTTCTGACGCTCAGCAGGGTGACTTGGTGGTTTTCGTCCTGCCTGATCTCAATATCCGAGTCCTGTAAAAAACTCTTCAACGCACGAGGCATACGTCTCGCAACTTCCGCACCACCGGATTCAGAGTCGTTCAAGGCGTGCTGCAACGCTTCCAGGATCTCTTCGCGGCGCCGGATATTGATGGATTCACCATCGTCCTCGAGTACGAAGTAACTATTGATCGATGATTTCTGGTTGGTGGTGTCGACACGCGCACCGAGAACGTTGATTCCCAGGCGGTCCAGCAAGGCGGCGGTTTCGGCGAACAGGCCGTCACGGTCGGGGCCAACGGTGAAGATTTCGCTGCAACCGCGTGAACGATCCTCGCGCATAAAGGCCTGCATATGCTTCTGGTAATCGCTGTTATCCAGCAACAACCTGGTGTGCCAAGCAATGTTTTCCGGCGGCGTCTGCAGAAAATAATCGGTACTCAACTGCATCCAGCACAGACGAAGCTGCTCCTCGCTGTAGGCTCCGGCGAGTAGTTCGCGCGCCTTTTCCTGGGTATTCTGGATGAGCTGGTCCTCGTCCTGGGGGCGATCGAGGCCCCGCTGCAGTGCTTCGAGGGTGCGTTGGTGCAAGCGGTCGAGCAGGGCCCCTTTCCAGGAATTCCAGCGCTTGGGGTTGGTGCCGCGCATATCGGCACCAGTCAGCAGGTAGAGATAATCCAGGCGTTGCACGGTGCCTACAGTCTGCGCAAATTCGCGAATGATTTCAGGGTCGTCGATGTCCTTGCGTTGCGCGGTGGCAGACATCACCAGGTGTTGCTCGACCAGCCAGGAGACCAGCTTGCTGTCGTACTCCGAGAGGTCGTGCTGGCGGCAAAATTCGTAGGCATCGATCGAACCAAGCGAAGAATGGTCGCCTCCTCGTCCCTTGGCAATGTCATGGAACAGTCCGCCCAGGTACAACAGTTCGGGTTTGGGCAGTTGCTGGAATCGCTGGTTGCAGCGTGGGCATTCGTCACGGTGGATATCCAGGGCAAAGCGGCGCAGATTACGCAGCACCATGAGGATGTGTTCATCCACGGTATACAGGTGGAACAGGTCGAACTGCATCAATCCGGTGATTTTGTGAAAGGCTGGTATGTAGCGTGCCAGTACTCCGTAGCGGTGCATGCGCCGGAACTGATGCGTGATACCGTGTGGCTGACGCAGGATCTCCATGAACAGGCTGCGGGCGGCGATGCTGTTGCGCAGGCGGTTGTCGATCAGGTGGCGGTGGGCGCGGATCGAACGGATTGTGCGCGCGCGCACCCCCTTGAGTTCCTGGTGTTGCTGCAGCAGCAGAAAGATTTCCAGCATCGCCAGCGGGTAACGGGCGAAAATGGCCGGATTGATGGCTTCGATGTAGCCACCACGTGCCTGGAAGCGCCGGTTGATCGGTTGCGGCTCTCCCAGTTGGTTGTTCAGCAGGATCGCTTCGTTGAACAACTGCAGCAGCATTTCGTTGAGTCGCTGCAAGGTAACCGCGGTACGGTAGTACTCCTGCATGAACTGCTCGACAGCAAGGTTGCTGTTTTCGTCGTTGTACCCGAACTGCTTGGCCAGGGCGCGTTGGTGTTCGAACAGCAGGCGGTCTTCGTGGCGACCGGTCAGCAGGTGCAGGGCAAACCGAATCTGCCACAGGAAACGCTCGCATTGCTTGAGCGTGTCGTATTCATGTTCGGTGAGAAAGCCGTGTTCTTGCAGATGTGACAAGCGGGTGCCGCCGAAGTGACGCTTGGCCACCCAGCCGATCATCTGGATATCGCGCAGGCCCCCTGGGTTGGTCTTGATGTTCGGTTCGAGATCGTGGCTACTGTCATCGACCTTGGCGTGGCGGGCTTCCTGTTCGGCCAGTTTGGCGGAAAAGAAGGCGTTGCTGGGCCAGATCTTGTCGGCCGACGTTCGTTCGAGCATCTGCTCGAACAGTTCGGTTTGACCTGAAAGGTGCCGGGATTCCATCAGGTTGGTCACCACCGTGAGGTCAGCTTCGGCCTCTTCGATACACTGATCCAGGCTGCGCACGCTGTGGCCGACTTCCAGGCCGATATCCCACAGGAACATGATAAAGGGCTCAAGCGCGTGGGCCAGTTCTTCTGGCTCGTCCCCGGTCAGGATGAGCACGTCGACATCGGACCCGGGGTGCAGTTCGCCGCGCCCGTAGCCACCTACGGCAACCAGCGCAGCGGGGCTTGCCTGGCCGAAGTGTTCGTCCCAGGCCCTTTGCAGGATGGAGTCAACCAGGGAGGAGCGGGCGTGCACCAGTTCCACCACATCGGCACCGGCATGAAATTGCTCAGCCAGCAGGGTGGAGCCTGTCTTTAGGGCTGTTTTGAACGCGCTGATTTTCGGATTGGAGGCCTGGCTAAGTTCGGCATCCAATTGCTTGAGCAGGGGCTGGAACATGGCTGGCGTGCTCAGCGTTCTTCGTCGCGCAGAGTCAGCACTTCGTACCCGTCGGCGGTACACAGGATGGTGTGCTCCCACTGGGCGGAGAGCTTGCGATCCTTGGTGACGACGGTCCAGCCATCACCCAACAATTTTACTTGGCGTCTGCCGGCATTGACCATCGGCTCGATGGTGAAGGTCATGCCCTCCTGCAGGGCAACACCGGTGCCCGGTTTGCCATAGTGCAGCACTTGCGGGTCTTCGTGGAAACCACGACCAATACCGTGTCCGCAGTACTCATGCACAACGCTGAAATGCTCGCTGTGCACGTAGGTTTCGATAGCGTGCCCGATGTCGCCGAGGGTGGTGCCGGGACGCACCAGTTCAATCCCTTTCCACAAGGCCTTCTGGGTCACATCCACCAGGCGCCTGGCGAAAGGTGTCGGGTCGCCGACGAAAAACATCTTGCTGGTGTCGCCATGGAATCCGTCTTTGATCACGGTGACGTCGATGTTGATGATGTCTCCCTTCTTGAGGGTCTTGTCACCGGGAATTCCGTGGCACACACAGTAATTGACCGACGTGCAGATGGATTTGGGAAAACCGCGGTAATTGAGCGGTGCGGGGATGGCACCCTGCTCGTTGACGATGTGTTCGTGGCAGATTTTGTCCAGTTCTCCGGTGGTTATGCCGGGTTTTACGTGCTCACCGATCATTTCCAGCACTTCAGCGGCAAGGCGTCCTGCCACGCGCATTTTGTCGATTTCTTCCGGTGATTTGATGATGACTGACATGAAGTTCTCTGGTTTTTTCTGTAGTTGCGCGGAAATCGGGGAAAAACAAGGATTTGCACATGATTCGCCGTTGAGGCGCGAAGGCCCTTATGGTATAAAACGCGCCGCTCGGCAGCAATGAGGTTGTCAGCGAAATTAAATACACACACGTACCGCAACCGTTCAGCCTGGGTGCCCGGTGGTCTAAATGACGATATATTGGTTGACGGGG
>Ga0180435_10001184_pt1 | contig 27383 bp, 19 predicted proteins | sample SS_ome_3_FD_132467 | JGI IMG/M metagenome (GOLD analysis project Ga0180435, IMG submission 132467) | Hypersaline lake sediment archaeal communities from the Salton Sea, California, USA - SS_3_S_1 metaG | ecosystem: Environmental > Aquatic > Non-marine Saline and Alkaline > Hypersaline >... | reverse complement strand
CCCGGCAGACCCCCGCTCGAGTTGCCGGTGTCGGTGACGGGGTCGTTGGAGGGCTCGCCGCCGCCCAGAGGCGTGCCCTGGCCGCGGTCCAAACCACCCTCACCGCCGCCCTGGCCCGATTCATCGGAGGGCGGACCGGTCGATGGCGTGTCGTTCTGCGGCCCCGTGTTGGAACTGGACGGTGACGCACCGGGCGCATCGCCCGTATTCGAACCGTCGGGGTTGGGACGCGTCGAGGAACCAGGGCCATCCTCGCCGCCGGGATTGCCGGTGGGTCGCTCAGACGGCGGGCCGCCACCGGCCTTCTCCCCGGTGGGGCCATCGCCCCGTTCACCGGCGGGATCTCCGCCTTCGTCGCCCGCGCTGGTGCTGCCGGCGCTGTCGTTACCGGCCTGCTTGGCGCTTTGGCCGCCGCCCTGTTTGCCGCCACCCTTTTTGTCACCGTCGTCGGCGCCCGCAGAATCGGATGATTTGGGATTGGTCGCCGGCGACTCACCGCCTTCACCATCCTTGGGGTTGCCGCTGGGATTATCCGACTTCTTGTCGCCCGTCCGCTGCTGATTGCCGCCTTGCGATTCGGGCGAGCCTTGCTTCTTCTCGGATTCCTGTCCCGCTCCGGGCTTGCTGTTGTCGCCCTGGCCGCCGTTCTTGGGATCGCTCTGACCGCCGCCCTGTTCAGAACCATCCTGCTTTGGTTTGTCACCACCCTGTGGCTCGCCGCCCGTTCCTGTTCCTTGTTCCTGGCCGGCTTGGTCATCACCACGTTTCTGACCGTCGGCCCCAGTGTTCTGTTGTTGGGCGCCGTCCGACTTGGGCGACTTGTCATCCGCACCTTGTTGTTGGCTACCCGTGCCTGGGTTTTCTTGATCGCCGGGCGACTTCTTCTCGTTGCCAGAATTGCCACCGTTGGAGCCATCCGAGGATGGGTTGTTGGGCGAGTTGTTCTGATCTTGCGATGGGCTGTTGGCCTCGCCAGTCGCGTTGGGGTCTTTCGGGCCGCCGAGTTGCTCATCGGTCGACGAACCGGCGCCGCTATTGCTGTGATCTTGCCCCTGCGGATTCGTCTCGGCATTGGGGTCACCATCGCCACCCTCGCCGCCGGGATTCTCCGGAGCCTGCTCCTGCCCATCGCTGCCGTTTTGCTCTCGACGATGCCGGTTCAATTGCTCGATGATGTCGCCATCTTCACTGCCGTCCATCTTGGCAGGCCGGTCGGTCGTCTCCGTACCGCCGTTGTCGCCCTCGGAGGAACTCGCCTCGCCTGTACCAGGATCACTGCCCGTCGGCTGTTCGCCGCCAGCGGCGTTTTGGCTGCCGCCGTTGGTCGACTCCGCCTGGTCTGGCTTCGCGCCGTCGGTCGCCTCCGACTCGCTGCCACTACCGTTACTGGCGTCTTCCGGTTGGTCGCCTTGCGAGCCTTGGTTCTCTTCGCTGGTCCCAGTCGAACCGCCGTCGTTGGTCGGATCGCCGTCTTGCTGCGGATCGTTCGGCTCGCCCGCGCCACTGGGATCCTGCGAGGGATCGCCCTGGCCGGTGTCGCTCTGCTCTCCGCCGTTCGGGTCGGCTTGCGACGGATTTGCGCTGTCTTGCGGATTGTCTTCGGAATTCGGATCCGACTCGGGCTCGGTGTCTTCCGGCTGCCGCGGGAATTCCTCGGCCGCGGTAATGCGAACAAGGTAATTGCCTGTTCGCACGGAGTTCGGCAACGGGCTGCCTGTCTTGGCGTCGGCCCGATTGTCCGCAGCGGAGGCCCAAACGACCATCTCGTCACCAGCGGCCAATCCCAAATTCTTGGGCGCCAGCAAATGTTTAGAGAGGACTTGCCCCACCCTGCCCTTTTCGTCAAGCAGCAGTGTTTCGGTCATTGTCTCGCGGCCGCCACGCACGCCGTGCAACGTCACCCTCGAGATGCCGAAGTCGGGGTCGAGCGCCCGAACTTCGAATTGCTGCTTGCCGTTGACGGGAATTTCGATCTCCCGTTTCATCGGCGTGAGAATTTCGACCTCGGGTGCGAGATCTGGCACAACCTGTATCCGATGCCGCACATCGGTCGGGCTACGTTCACCGTCGGCTGTGCGAAAACTAACGAGATATTCGAAGTGCTTTGGTGTCAGCCGATCGGGTAGCAGGGAAAGACGGAATCGCGCAACCGCCTCTTTGTCGCTTGCCTTCATGACAAGCGGCAACGGCTCGGGCAATACTCCATCACCAGCGTCCGACGGCATTAACTCGAGTCGCGCCTGTTCGATCGGCAGATTGGCCGCCGCCCGAATGGTCACCATTGTGCCTTCCACAGCCTGGACGTCGGCCTCGTTCTGCACCACCTTCCGCGACAGCCCCGTGTACTCGGGATAGTCGTACTGCACCTCGCGAACCAGAATACTCGGGGCAGGTCGGACGCGAATCAGGTAATCGCCAGACATCGCATCGCCGGCGCCGATTCGGTAAACAGTGTCTTGCTGCACGCCCTCGCCGCCGGGCGAAAATTCACAACGGTAGGCGTATCCGTCGTCGCCCAGGGTCATCGATGTCGGCTCGTCAACGTATTGCCGATCGGCCGTGGTGTAATACAGCGTCACCGGTTCATCGTCGTCGATGCCGTGAACCACCGCCGAGATCTCCACCGAACGGCCTTGGTAAACGTCGATATCGCCCGGCTGTACGTCGGTGATGCGAACGCGAGTCGGCGGCGTCAGGTCGGACCAGGGCGCCAACACACGGGCAACTGTTTGAAGCGGGTTCTTCGGCGAGAGTACAGCGTAAACCGCACAAATAAACATGATGGCCGCCAACACATAGCCCGTGCGAATCAATCGCGAGCGGTCAACCGCCGCATCTATGTTCACCTGCGAGAGATTGTTGGCCGCCTGCTGCTCCACGGCCTCGTAAACAACGCTGCGTACCGTCGAGCGGTTGCTGCGGAACATCAGGAAGTTAATCAAGCTGTTTTTCAGCGACGGGGTACTCTCTTCGATCGTTTGAGCGGCATAGACCGGGTTGATTCGCCGCATCACCAAGTCACTCACACGCGTGAAGAGATACCAACCTCCCACTCCCAACAGCACGAGCAGGGCAAGCAATCGCCCCCAGAAACCAAGCGGCATTACCCAGTGGTCGATCAGGGCCAACGCCAGCAGGTACACGAGCGCCCCGCCGAACAACGTCATGATCGCGCCGGCCAGATCGACCAGCTTGAGTTGGGCCGATGTCTTTTCGATCCGCCCGTCAATAAACCGCTCCATGCGCTGAAGCCGTTGATTCGGCGGTTCAGCGGCAGACGGCGGTGAAAGCTTGGGATTGCCGGTCGCGGTCGACATACCGATGAGCCTCTTCATGTTTCCCCACATACTGCCCGGCCTTGGGCGGCCGCTGTTCCTTCTCCCTATTATAGACGAATATCGGCAGAATTTCGTTCCCCAACCCGCCATTTCCGCGGTCGACCGCCGCCAATTCACCGTTTGGCCCGACCCGACACCTTGGATATACTTGTAAGGGGAACGGCTTGCCGCTTTTTTGGGAGTTTTTCGATGTCCACCCAAATTGAACTCACGCCCACCACGCCCAATGTCGAACCGCTGCCGCCACTCAAGGCGGGAGACCGACTGACGCGCGATGAGTTCGAACGTCGGTATCACCGGATGCCGAAAGTCAACAAAGCCGAATTAGTTGAGGGGGTCGTCTATATGCCGTCGCCAGTCTCTGCCGAAGATCACGGGGAACCTCATTTCGATTTCAATGGACTGTTATTTCTGTACCGCGCTCAAACACCGTGTGTTCGGGGCGGGGACAATGCATCCCTGCGACTTGACTCTGACAACATGCCACAACCCGACGGATACCTACGGTTGCTGCCGGAACACGGTGGACAATCAAAGATCGTGGAAGGGTTCGTCGAAGGAGCGCCTGAACTGATCGTCGAAATCGCGGCCAGCAGCGCCAGCTACGACCTGCACGACAAACTGAATGCCTACCGACGCAACGGCGTCCAGGAATACGTCGTCTGGCGAGTTTGGGATCGCGCTGTCGACTGGTTCGTTCTCACATCGGGACGCTTCGAGCCATCAGAACCGGATGACAACAGCATCTACAAAAGCAAAATCTTTCCCGGTCTCTGGCTCGACGCCAAGGCGGTGGTCGATGGCGATATGGCCCGTGTTGTCGAAGTGCTTCAGCAGGGCACCGCCTCTGCTGAACACGCCGCGTTCACCCAACAGAAGTAGACTCCCTCGCCCGATGCCCGACGCCCAAAAACCGGCTGCCCACGCTGTGCTGCTGCATCCCAACGATCATGTCTGCGTAGCGGCCCGTGATTTGATGAAGGGCGACACAATATCGGTCGCCGGGCAGAGCATCACGGCACGAGTCGCGGTGCCGCTGGGTCATAAGGTTGCCCATCGCCCCGCCGCCAAGGGTGAGACCATTCTGAAACACGGCCAACCGATCGGCATCGCCACCGCCGAGATCGCACCCGGTGATTGGGTGCATAGCCACAACCTCACGGCCGGCGAGTTCTCCGCCGATTACGCCAAGGCGACCGACGCACCCCCGCCCCCGGCCCCCATCGCCGATCGCATGTTCGACGGTTATCGCCGCGCTGGCGGCAAGGCGGGCACACGAAACTACCTGGCCGTGATCTCGACCGTCAATTGCACAGCCTCCGTCTGCAAATACATCACCCGGCGTTTCGATCGATCGACGCTTGCCGAGTATCCCAACATCGACGGCGTGATCGCCCTGACACACGACACCGGATGCGGCATGCAGTTCAGCGGCTTGAAGCATGAACTGATCAACCGCACGCTGGGCGGCATGGCGCGGCATCCGAACATCGGCGCTTTCCTGCTGATCGGCCTGGGCTGCGAACAGACCTCGGCCGGCTACCTGATCGAGCAAGAGCGACTCGTACAAATTGACGGGGCGACCGCGTCGCAGCCAGCCGGCAGCCCGATCGTGCTCACGATGCAAGACCTGGGAGGCACGCAAGCGACCGTCGAGCGGGGTATTGAATTGGTCGCCCAACTCCTGCCTCGCGCCGACGATGTGCGGCGCGAACCGATCTCGGCAAGTCAACTCATCGTCGGCACCGAATGCGGCGGCAGCGATGGCAACTCGGGCGTGACCGCCAACCCGGCCGTCGGCGTCGCCAGCGATCGAATCGTCGCGGCGGGCGGTACCACCGTCCTCTCAGAAACCTCGGAGATTGTTGGAGCCGAACACCTGCTCACCCGCCGCAGTCGATCGGTAGAGGTAGCCGACAGGCTGCTCGAACGGATCCGCTGGTGGGAAAACTACGTGGGCAACTACGGCGTCGAGTTTGAGATGAATCCTTCGCTCGGCAACAAAGCCGGTGGACTGACCACGATCGTCGAGAAGTCGCTGGGCGCCATCGCCAAGGGGGGCGCGACGTCGCTCAACGCCGTCTACGAATATGCCGAGCCGATCACCGAGCCCGGTCTCGTCTTCATGGACACCCCCGGCTTCGACCCGGTCAGCATCACCGGCAAGATGGCCGGGGGCGCGAACCTGATCGTGTTCACCACCGGCCGCGGCAGTTGTTACGGCTGTAAGCCGGTCCCCTCGATCAAAATCGCCTCGAACACGCCGATGTACGCGCGACTACAAGACGACATGGACATCGACGCTGGCCGAATTCTCGCCGGCACGAGCGTCGAACAACTTGGCGAAGAGATCTTCGACGAGATCCTCGCCGTCGCCAGCGGCAAGCAGACCAAGAGCGAACAACACGGTATCGGCGAAGAAGAGTTCATCCCCTGGATCGTGGGTCCGACGCTGTAGGGGCGGAAGCTGTCAGTTGTCGGTTTTCAGTCGTCAGTTTTCAGCACGCGATCCGCAGGCTCTGCGCATAAGACCTCCCCGCCAGGTGGAGAGACGAACCTGACGGGGCGTTGTATTTCACAATCGATTGTCAGCGGCTCGCGTTACCGGGTACCCGGTACTCAGTACCCGGAAATCGGAGCAGCCACCCGATTGCCACCTTTATTTGTGTCATCGACTGAATCCGACCAGGCCCAGAAAACAAACCGACTCGCGCAAGCGTCAGAGATGTCGCTTGAGATCGCCCGCTCCTATTTCAACGTCTCAAGCAACTGCCGGGCTTCGTCGGCCTCGGGCGAGCCGGGCGCGGCGTCGATCACCTTTTCGGCATACTCGCGGCCATATCTGGCCAAGATTTGACGTACAGATTGGCCATTTTCAGATCTGCCGTCGCCTTCTCGCGTTGCTCAGGCGAGGCTTCTGGCTCCGGTTGAACCGGGGGTTCATACGGCACCGTATTCGGCTCAGAGGCCGGTTGCGTCTCGGCTGGCGTTTCGCCCGCATCGAGTTGCTCGATACGCATCGAACAGAGCTTGGAACCGATCGTGTCGGGATAGGCCTGAATCACCTTGCGATACTTGGCGACGGCATCGTCGTTGTCTTCCGGGTTTTCGGCGGCTCGGCCGTCGTCGATCATCTCGGCTTGGACCAGCCACGACTCCATCTTCGGGTCGCCGCGGTAGACATCGAGTTCGCCATCGACCTTCGGACCAACCGCTGGCAGACTGCCGAATTCGCGTTTTGTTTTCATCAGCGCCAACAGGCCGAAGAACTGCTTTTCGTCATCCTTGAGTTTCTTCTTAGCGGCACGGAGCGAGGCCTCGCCACTTCGGTTGAGCTTCGCGATCACCTGCACCAGCAATTTCTCGGCGGCGTGTTTCGGCTTAGCCGCCTCTTTGATCTGATCGGCATAGGGAACGATCACCTCGACCGCCTGGGGGATCTTACGCTCAGTGATCAACTGGTTGGCCTCGCGAACGGCCGCAACCATTTCCTTGTCGGGCCCGTCATTGGCGTCGCCGCCCTGCTTGGCGACCGCCGGACCTGCTTGGGCCGCGACCTGCAGCAGTAGTCGATTGAGCCCCTGCCCCGACGGCGCACCCGATTGTTTGTGCAGCACTTCGCCCGTCGACGAAACGAAGTAGATCATCGGAATGCCTTTGCCGGCCACGCCAAACTTCGACGACCAGGTCTGGAAGTCGGGCGTGTTGACATCCAGATTGATCGGCACGAAATGCGTATTGGCAAGCTGCTGGATTTCAGAATCGGTGGCAAACCGTTGCTTGAGCGCACGACATGGGGGGCAGCTTTCGGAAGTGCAGATCGCCAGAATGGGTTTGCCCGTGCGTTGCGACTCGACAACGGCAGCGTCCAGCACTTGGGCCTTGGCGTAATCTGTCACCAACAACGACGCTGCCAGCACTGCGACCGTCCAACCAATCCGCACTCTCATCATTGCCTTTTCTCTGTCTGGGGGATTACGAAAAAAACTCGAAGTTCCGGCGGATGGACGGAAGCCCAGGTCCAACCGCTGGCGCTTCGAGTTGTCTCTATCAATTAGAGCGTCAGAAGGGCCCATTTGTACCCATCTGCGAAGCCTTCCGTATCGATCTTATCGGATGACGCCGGGGAATTCCACGCACTTCGTTGCCTGGCCCGTTTGTCTTGGCCAACTTGTCAAACCCTGAACAACCGGAAAGTTGACGGCCCCAAGTGCATGTGTTAGCCTGTTTGGCTTCCCTTTTCACGAAAACTCTCGGCGGGGGCAGCGGCTCCGGCCAGCGAATACGACAATCGAACCAATCTGTTGAGGAGTAACAACTTATGGCACACGAAGTGACGCTCATCACTGGCGACGGCACGGGCCCCGAACTGGCTGAGGCCGCTCGAAAATGCGTCGATGCTACCGGCGTTGAGATCAATTGGGACGTGCAGGAGGCCGGGGTCGACGTGATGGAAAAGACCGGCACGCCGCTGCCCGATTCGACCATGGAGAGCGTCCGCCGCACCCGTTGTGCCTTGAAGGCCCCCATCACCACGCCCGTCGGCACGGGCTTCCGCAGCATCAACGTCCACCTGCGGCAAGAGTTGGGGCTGTTCGCCTGCATCCGCCCCTGCAAGTGGTATCCCGGCGTGCGAACGTTCTTCTCCGACCGCAAGGTCGACATCGTGATCGTCCGCGAGAACACCGAAGACCTGTACGCCGGCGTCGAATTCGAGGCGGGCCAGGAAGACACCGGTAAGTTGATTGACTTTATCAACTCGCTGCCGTCGGACAAGAAAATCAAAACGACCGGTGACGAGACGGGCGTCTCGATCAAACCGATCAGCGTTTCCGGTACAGAGCGAATCGTCCGCTGTGCGTTCGACTACGCCCGCAAGAACGGGCGCAAAAAGGTGACGGCTGTCCACAAAGCCAACATCATGAAATATACCGACGGCCTCTATCTGAAGACGGCGGAGCGGGTTGGACAGGAATACGACGACATCGAATTCGAGGAACGCATCGTCGACAACATGTGTATGCAACTCGCGCAGAAGCCCGAGTTGTATGACGTGTTGGTGCTGCCGAATCTCTATGGCGACATCGTGAGCGACTTGGGCGCTGGCATCGTCGGCGGTTTGGGTGTCGCTCCTGGCGCGAACATCGGCCCTGAGGGCGCCGTGTTCGAAGCGACTCACGGCAGCGCTCCCAAGTACAAGGGCCTGAACAAGGTCAACCCAACCGCGTTGATCCTCTCCGGCATGTTGATGCTCCGACACATGAACGAGATCGACGCCGCCGAACGACTCGAAGCGGCCGTGGCAGAGGTCATCGTTGAAGGCGAGAGTGTCACCTACGACATGAAGCCGCATCGCGACGACCCCACCGCGGTCGGCACGCAAGAGATGGCCGACGCGATTTGCGCGAAGCTGAAGTAGCCGCTCGCGGCTCAGCCGATCCGTCAAGTTCGACGCTGCGCTGTCCTGGACTGGCATTGCAGGTATAATGGGAGCGGAAAGACGAGACGTTCAAATCGGTCTCGCATTGTTTTTCATTGGAGTTGACGGTATGTCGATTGCCACGAATCTCGTTACCGCAGAGCAGTATCTCAAGTGGCCGGATACCGGCTGCCCGACGGAACTCATCAGGGGGCAGGTGATCGAGATGAATCCACCATTTGCGCGGCATGGGCAGATCTGCAGCAAGGTCGATCGTATCGTCGGTTCTTACGTGGATGAACACGAACTGGGGCACTTGATCGTCAATGACTCGGGAGTCGTTACGAAGCGCAATCCTGACACCGTGCGCGGCGCGGATGTCGCTTTTTACAGTTTCGAGATCGCGCCCAAGGGGCCGCTGCCAACCAGCTATCTGCCGCACCCCCCGGAACTCGTGTTCGAGGTGCTCTCCGTACAGGACCGCTGGTCGGCTGTGATTGCCAAAGTAGGCGAGTACCTCGAAGTTGGTGTGCAGGTGGTTTGCGTACTTGATCCCAATGAGTCATCCGTCCACGTCTACCGCCCCGACCGCTCCGTCGAAGTGCTCAAGGAGGACGATGCTTTTTCACTGCCCGAAATTCTTGGTGGGTTTGAAGTGCGGGTGGGACGGTTTTTTGAGTAGGAACTTGAACATACGACCTTTTTTGTCTTTGATACATACGAGATGGTGATGAGCAATGATTAGTTCTGCAGATATCGCGGAAATGTCGCAGCAAGAAAAGCTTCAGACCATGGAAGCGATCTGGACTGAACTGTCCAAGAACGCCGACGATGTAGTGTCTCCCGATTGGCATGCCGACGCACTGAGGGAAACCGAAGCCAGATTGGCCAATGGTGAGGAAGAGATTCTCGATTGGACAACCGTGAAACGAGAACTCAGGAATCGTTTTGAATGAAAATCCGAATCTTGTCATCTGCTGTTGACGATCTGCTCGACGGGCAAACATTTTACGAACGACAGGGCGAGGGCCTCGGCGACTACTTCCTGAATTCTCTGTACTCCGATATCGACTCGCTTACGCTCTTCGGCGGCATCCACGCGAAGTATTGCGGCCATCATCGCCTCTTGAGCAAACGGTTTCCCTACGCGGTTTACTATTCGGTTCGCCAAAACGTAGCGGTCGTTCACCGTGTTCTGGACCTGCGCCAGGACCCCGGAAGAATCCGCAAGGCGCTATCCGACGCGAATGATCCGCGGGAACCAGGTTAGACTGACATCTGACCCAGGAAGACAACTGCTTGGCTGTCCCTATGATTCGCGCCTCGACCTTTGCCGATCTTGTCAGCGGACGAAAAAGAGGGATCGGCGCTGCGCTGCTGCGCTGCATGCTGCGAATTTCCGAGGTTCCGTATGGACTAGCCGTGCGTTGGCGGAATCGACGATTTGATCGCGGCAAGCGAGAGATCCACCAAGTCGAACGGCCAGTGATCAGCGTCGGCAATCTGACCGTCGGCGGTACTGGCAAAACGCCGCTCGTCGCTCATCTGGCTCGCTGGTTTCGCGATGAAGATGTCCGCGTGACGCTCATCAGTCGCGGTTACGGGGCAGAGTACGGAGCGATGAACGACGAAGCCCTCGAACTCGAACGCCGCCTGCCCGACGTACCACACCTGCAGAACCCCGATCGGGTTGAGGCGGCTCGCGTGGCGATCGACGAGTTGGCTTGCCAGTTGATTCTGCTCGACGATGGTTTTCAGCACCGACGGATCTATCGGGATCTCGATATCGTGCTGATCGACGCCACCGCCCCCTTCGGCTACGGACACCTGCTGCCGCGCGGGTTGCTGCGGGAACCGCTCTCAGGCCTAAATCGAGCCGACGTCGTGATCCTCTCGCGAGCCGACATGGTTGCCCCCGATCGCCGCGCCGAGATCCGGCAGCGCGTCGAGCGATACGCCCCCGACGTGCCCTGGGTGGAGCTTGCGCACCGCCCGCAATCACTGGTCAGCGCTGGTGGCGTCGAGCGCCCCTGCGACGAACTAGCGGGCAAACGAGTGCTGGCATTCAGCGGGATTGGCAACCCGACCGGGTTCGCCCATTCGCTTGAAACTTGTAGGTACGAAGTCGTCGACACGCGGAGCTTTCCCGACCATCACGCCTATGACCGTGAAGACGTGGATTCACTGATCCAATGGACGGGCGATCATTCTGACATCGATGCCATTGTCTGCACAGCCAAGGACATGGTGAAGATTGGCGTCGATCAACTTGGCTCGCTACCGCTTCACGCACTGACCATCGGCGTGGAGATATTGCGGGGCGGCGAGGCTTTGGATGATCTAGTCGAACCACTGCTGACGAAAGCCCGGGCAGCAGGCTAAGAACGTGTTTCGACACTCCCTACGATGGGTTTTCTAACCCGTCGCAATAGACGAAACCTCGGCGAAATCGACGGACAGGAATGTCCATCGTACAGGGGAAGCGATCCTCACTGAATTTCAAAACACCTTCTAACCTGCAAGCGGCTCAAATCTGAAATCCAAAATCTGAACTCGCTCGTTCTCCATTCAGGCTTGACACTCCAACAGGGGATGCTTACCATCCCGCCCTCTTCCCCGAAAAATCAAACCAAATCGATACACGCCTACATCACGGCAACCCAGTCCAGGTCAACGCACTATCATGTCACAGCTAGCAGTGGGGATTGTCTCCACGCAAAAAGGATGGCGCGGCGGCGAAGAGCAGGCACTCCTGCTGGCGGAAGGGCTGCGTAGTCGCGGGCACTGCTGCCAAATCCTGGCTCTTCACGGCGGGCGGTTTGCCGAGCGGATGGCCGCTGAAGGCTTCGACGTACAAACGTTTTCCGGCAGCCGGTTTAATCCCGTTACGCTTTGGAACGTGCGGAACCTACTCAAACGCAACTACTACGACGTATTGCACTTTAACGATGCGCATGCCCTGACAATCGCCGGCATGGCGTCGCAGGGATTGCAGGTTCCGGTGCGGGTGATGGCTCGACGGGTCGACTTCGACATCCGCTCACCGTCTCGCTATCGACGCATCTGCGACCGTGTGATCTGCGTTTCGCAGGCTGTCAGCGACGTCTGTTTTCGCTGTGGCATTCCGCTCGACCAGTTGTGCGTTGTACATGACGGCGTCGATCCAAAGCGAGTTGCGTCGGGCGACCGATCTCGCGGCCGGCGAGCCCTCGAGTTATCGGACGACAGACCGCTGCTGCTTGTCGTATCGTCGCTCACCGATCACAAGGGACACCGCTTTTTGCTCGACGCCATGCCGCAGGTGTTGGCCAATTATCCGCGCGTCCAGCTTGCGCTGGCTGGTTCGGGCGAATTGCTGGAAGCACTACAGTCCCAAGCAGCAGGGCGGGGAATCGGTGAAGCCATCCGTTTTTTGGGGTTCCGCAAAGATGTGCCTGACTTGATTCACGCGGCCGATCTGGTTGTACAACCTTCACACCTCGAAGGGCTGTGCAGTTCACTGATCGACGTGATGCTAGCAGGCCGGCCGATCGTGGCGACCACGGCGGGCGGCATTCCCGAGTTGCTTGGACCACTTGAAACCGATCGCCAGCCGGTTTCGTGGCTCGTTCCCCCGCGCAACCCCGGCGCCTTGGCAGAGGCAATCTGCGACGCGCTGGCAGATGCAGATCAATGTGAGGTCTACAGTTGGCAGGCGCAGCGCCGCGCTTTCGCCGAATTCGTGGCCGATCGCATGGTCGACCGCACGTTGGCCGTCTATCAGGACATCTTGGCTGCCAAGGGATTCGAGGCTCCCGACGCCGATGACCGGCGAAGCGCGGCGTGATTGCTCCCACGCACGACGTTCATCGCAGAACGCGCGTCGCCGTTGCGACGCGGCTATCTCCCTCGCCCCTTGCCCCTTTATTTACCAACAACTGACCTTGGTGCAAACTGAGCATTCCGCCATAATGCCGCGCGCGAACCGTTGTCGATCGTCGCCGTTTGCTAGCACTGCCGTGCGATGCAGAGGTCATCGGCCTCGCTTGAGAAGGATCTCAACGCCCGGGAAGGATTCCGATGCGGCAGAAACTCACCGCGATTATTCCTTGCAAGAATGAGCGGAAGAATATCCGCGCATGCATCGAGTCGGTGCGCGCTGTCGCCGACGAAGTGCTGATCGCTGATTCCGGATCGACCGACAGGACGCTGGAGATTGTCGATCAGATCGGCGACTGCCGCGTCATCGAGCGCGAGTACATTAACTCTGGCGACTTCAAGAACTGGGCAATTCCCCAAGCCGCTCACCCCTGGGTGCTAATCGTCGATGCCGACGAAAGAGTTTCCGAAGCACTTGCAAAAGAAATCAAACAGATCCTCTCGACCGATCCGCCGCAGGACGGATACCGCATTTATCGAATCAACCACTTCATGGGCCGACCGATCCGCTACGGAAGCTGGGCGCACGACAAAGTGCTAAGGCTCTTCCGCCGAGACGTCGGCCGCTACAACGACGAAGGCGATCATGCCCGCGTTGTGATTCCCTCCGGCAAGGTCGCGTACACAAAGGCGAAGTTCCTGCACTACACGTTCTGGACCTATCGGCGATACCTCGAAAAGCTGCAAAGGTACGGAATGCAGGCTGCTGAGCGACGCTACGAACAGGGGTATCAGGCGAGTTTCTGGAGGATGTTCTTCCGGCCGCCGTTTCGATTTTTACACCTGTACTTGGTCCGACTCGGATTCATGGACGGGCTGGCTGGCCTACAGGTCGCCGCCGTGACCGCCTTCGGCACGTTTCTCAAAGAAGCCCGATTGTGGGAGCTTTGCCGGGGCGGTGAAGAGCCTGACGCCGAACAGGCATACACTGAAATCTCAACCGAACCTACAACGACCGACCGCGCCGCGTGAGAGGAAGTTGTCGGCATGAAATACAGACACCAACTTCGATTCTTCCTGCGAGCCATGCGGCACCGCGTGACGACGAATCGGGGTCTAATCCGATACATCCGCCGACACTTAATTACCGGTGACACGGCCGTCGATTTTGGGGCCAACCAAGGTGAAATCACCTATTGGATGAACTGGTATGTAGGTCGTCGCGAGGGCCGGGTTTTCGCATTTCAATCGAATCGAACGTTGGCGCAACACTTGAATCAGGTCGCCGAAGCTTTCGACTGGCCTCACGTGACGATTTCCGACTCGCATCACAGTTCGTCTTACACACAGCGATCCGTGCTAACCACTAAAGACGCCGACGGGAGATCATTAGAACGAGACGATCAAGCGCAAAGCTCGGTTGTATCGCTCGACGACTACTTCGCACGAAAACCGGGGCGTCCCGTTCGCCTGATTCGATGCAACTCACCTGGTGACGAGTTGGCGTTGTTTCAAGGAGCCGAGTCAATTCTGCGAGAAGACCGCCCTGCCCTGCTGTTCAGTTGCGAGCGTCAACATCATTCCAGCGGACAAATCGAACACGTCTTCGAGTACCTCAGCGGGCTCGGGTATCGCGGCGAATTCATCATGCACAACGGTATCTGGCTGCGACCATTCCAGGTACCGTTGACAATGTTTCGGTCGGACCGTCACCAGCAGCCGGGGTCGCGGCTCTATATTCGAGACTTCACGTTCACGGCCCGCAACCCTAAAAGTCGAGCCGCATAAACGCAGATCACAGGAAAACCACGTGGACATTGGCATCATTTTACCCAACTGGATCGGCGACGTAGCAATGGCGACACCGACGCTGCGCGCGATCCACCGTAAGTTCGGCGAGCAGGGCCGAATCGTGGGTGTGATGAAGCCTTACGTCAAGGAAGTACTCGATGGATCCCCCTGGCTCGACGACATCGTGTTATACAACCGTCGGGCAGGAGACCCCGGCATCAGCTTCCTAACGGCCGCACGCAAGTTGCGGACAATGAAACTCGACGCCCTGGCGATCCTGCCGAATTCACTTTCGAGCGGGTGCCTTGGTTATCTTTCGGGAGCGAAACGGCGAGTCGGTTACGCCCGAAATTGTCGCAGCACAATGCTGACCGACCGGCTGACCGCCGCCCGTTCGGGTGGCCAATGGACGCCGATCTCGGCCGTCGACTATTTCCTGCCGATCGCCTATCAACTCGGCTGCCCGACCGAAGAACGGCGGATGGAATTGCGCACCACCCCAGAAGAAGAAGCGATTGCCGACGACACATTCGCCGCGCTCGAAATCACACCCGATGAAAACGTGGTCGCCTTCAACACAGGCGGCGCCTTCGGCGGCGCCAAGCATTGGCCGGTCGAACACTACGTCGACCTTGCGAAGCGTGTTGTCCGCGAACCGAACACGACCGTGCTCGTGAATTGCGGTCCGAACGAACGAGATGCGGCCAATGAAATCGCCATCAGCGCGAACCACCCACGCGTCAAAAGCCTAGCCTCAATGGTGCCGAGCATCGGCCCCAGCAAAGCGATCCTCGCTCGCTGTCAGTTGGTAGTGAGTACCGACAGTGGCCCCCGACACCTGGCGGTGGCGCTTGGCGTACCCACCGTCGCTCTATTTGGCCCGATCGACAAAAAGTGGAGCACTACCTACGGGCCGCGCGAAACCGTGCTCGACATCGAGGTCGATTGCGGCCCCTGCGGTCAACGGGTTTGCCCCAAGAAACATCACCGTTGCATGCGCGATCTGAGCGTCGACATGGTTTTCGCGGCAGTGCGTCGGCAATTGAGCGTCGACAACATTTCGGCGGCCTGAGATAGCTTCCCGTACGATGGACATTCCTGTCCGTCGATACCATGGAGGTTTCGTCTATCGCGACGGGCTGGAAGCACCATCTTACGAAACACGAGGTCAGTCCGCATCTTCCCAATAGCGGCCAGCCTCGGCACCGACCGTTTCCGGGCTAACATCGATCGTGTTGATCACACGTAACCCATCGGAAACCGCGCGAACGACTTCCTGGGCAACTTGCTTGTGATAGAAAGTGTCGACGGTTCCTGAGATGAGTAATGCATCCCCATCGTGCTCGACACACAAGTTGCGAATGACGTAGATCGGACTGGACAAGAGTGCCGTTTGCGCTCGGCGTTTTACATCCATTGCGAGAGTTCCAACCATGAACCGCCCCCCTCCTTGATTTGGCGTGCCTGACGAGCCTCATCCACTGCTACATATCCGAAAACCACTCAGGCACGAACCGTAACTCGTGAAGCGATTTGCCACACGGCGGCAACGTCCGACGACAATCAATGTATGCCTTTGACGCCAAAGAAGTCAAGCCCGACGATTCGGTTTCGTTTTCGAATTCGCCGAATCTTAGCGCTCCGTTCATCGCCGACGTCGAAATACGAACCGCGAAGACGACTGAGAAGAGAAAACCAAAACCTCGCTGCAGACGAAACAGGACAATTCCTGATCGATGATGCTAGCAATCGAAAGTACCCGACTCTTCGTTACTTAAAAACAAATGGGAACGCTGGTCATTTGATCTTCCCGGTCGCCCGCAGACAATCGATTACCTGGTCAGCACATTCTTCCGCCGACCGCTGGTCGGTGTGGACGACCAACTCGGGGCGTTCAGGCTCCTCGTAGGGATCGTCGATGCCGGTAAAACCAGAGATTTCTCCCGCCCTGGCCTTTTTGTAGAGCCCCTTTGGATCGCGCGATTCGCAGACATCGAGCGGCGCTTTCACATGCACTTCGAAAAAGTCATTCGCATGTCCATTTTCGACAAGCACGCGGCGCACAGCATCGCGATCGCGCCGGTAGGGACTGACAAACGCCGTTAGCGTTACCAACCCCGCCGAACAAAACAGTTGGGCAACGGCCCCGATGCGTCGGATATTTTCTTCGCGATCTTCCGCCGAGAAGCCCAAACCAAACCGTTTTGCGAAGTCATCACCGTGCGTAGTCGACAGCATCCCCGGCCCGGCGTTCAATCCATGCCGAATGTTGTCACCATCAAGCACAAAGGTGTGGACACCCAAAGCGTGCAACTTGTGGTCGACAAGATTGGCAATGGTGCTCTTGCCACAACCGCTCAAACCGGTGAGCCAAACAACGCATCCCGAGTGTCCGTTGAGTTGTTCCCGATCCGCTCGCGACACACTGTGTTCGTGCCAAGTGACTTGTGGTTCTGACATAAGTGTTAATTCCTTCTATTCTCGACTGCGAGTGCCGACATCCCTTTTGCGGTTTATCGGTCGTTATGCTACCCCCAACCGTAACGCGATGGCGGAACGAAGCAACCCCAATTCACGTATCTCACCCCGTCTAACACCGGTCTCCCCGCAATTTTCCAAAGCAGTTATAATTCCTCGCCTTGCGTAACTAAACAAACAATATCGAATCCACCTGCAAAGGGGAATTCGCATGACGAAGATTGGCATTCCGTTTCCCGGACAACCCGTTGAAGACACCGCTGCCGAAATCTCGGCCCAAACGCTGTACGAGAAGTGTACCGCATTGGCCCGGAATCTTTGGTGGACTTGGCATCCCGAGGTCATCAATCTCTTTCGAGATCTCGACCCGATTCGCTGGCGACAACTCGACCACAACCCAATCGCGCTGCTGAAGGAATTCACTCCCGAACGTTTGGAGATGCGGGCGGCAGAGATGGTGCTCTACAGTCGCATCAACCATGCCTACCGCCGACTCAAGGAGTACACCTCGAACCAACCGACATGGGCCTCGACCAACGCGGGCGTGTTGGGGGCAAAGCCGGTCGCCTATTTCTCTGCGGAGTTCGGCATTCACGAGTCCGTACCAATTTACTCGGGCGGTTTGGGCGTGCTCTCGGGCGACCATATTAAGAGCGCCAGCGGACTGGGCGTGCCGCTCGTTGCCGTCGGTCTGTTTTACGATCAGGGATACTTCAAACAGTACCTCGACGAAAACGGCTGGCAGGGCGAAGACTCGATGGACATCAAGCCCGAGAACCTGCCGATGGAAGAAGTGGTCGGCGCCGACGGCAAACCGATTACCGTCCAAATCGACACGCGCAACGGCCCGTTGCTGGCAACTGTACGCAAAATGCAGGTCGGACGTGTTCCGCTCTACCTGATGGATTGCGACGTCGAAGGCAACAGCCCCGAAGATCGCGAACTCACCAGCCGGCTATACGGCGGCGACGAACGCACGCGTATCCGCCAGGAGTTGGTGCTTGGCGTTGGTGGGATGCGGGCCCTCAAGGCGCTCGGCATCACACCAGGCGCCTATCACCTCAACGAAGGTCACAGCGCGTTCGCTCCACTCGAAGGAATCCGCGAACGGATGCACGGTGACGGATTGAGTTTCGACGACGCCCTGCGAGATGTCGCCCAACACACCGTCTTCACCACGCACACGCCCGTGCCTGCCGGACACGACCGCTTTGACGGCGGCTCGGTCGAAGAACACCTCGGGCCGCTCCGCGAACAACTCGGCATCTCCTATGACCAACTGATGGGGCTCGGCCGCGTCGAACCGCAAAACGAAAACGAAACGTTCTGCATGACCGTCATTGGCCTGAAACTGTCGCGACGCGCCAACGCCGTGAGCGCCTTGCATGGGCATATCTCTCGCCGCATGTGGGCTCACCTCTGGCCCTGGCGGGTGGAGGAGGAAATCCCCATCGGGCATATCACCAACGGTGTGCATATTCCCAGTTGGCTCGCCTATCAGATGCAACAGCTTTACGACCGGCACTTTCCCTCGGACTGGGAAGCCCGCATGGGCGAACCGGAAGTCTGGCAACGGATCCACACAGTCGACCCCGGTGAACTTTGGGAAACGCACAACGCTCTAAAGGCGTTACTTCTGCAGTTCGTGCGACGTCGTGTCAGCCGGCAATGTCGTCGGCGCGGCGAGAGCGACGACGCCGTCGAAAAGGCCCGCAACCTGCTCGACCCACGTCGATTGACGATCGGCTTTGGTCGTCGTTTTGCGACCTACAAACGAGCAACACTGCTGCTGAGCGATCTCGATCGTCTCGACAAGATCGTGAACGCCCTCGATCGACCAGTGCAGTTCATCTTCGCCGGCAAGGCTCACCCGAAAGACCAACCCGGCAAAACCCTTATCCAGAACATCGCCAAGTTGCGCGAGGACGAACGGTTCGCCGACAGTATCGTCTACCTCGAAGACTACGACATCAACGTTTGCCGCCACTTGATCCAAGGTGTCGACGTCTGGCTCAACAACCCGCGGCGACCGCTGGAAGCCTCGGGCACGAGCGGCCAGAAGGTCGTGCTCAACGGCGGTTTGAACCTGTCGGTCCTTGACGGTTGGTGGGCGGAAGCCTACGACGGCAAAAACGGCTTCGCCATTGGCAAGGGCACCAGCCATGTTGACACGAAAGTAACCGACGAACGGGACGCCGAGTACCTCTACGAAACGCTCGAAAACGAGGTCGTGCCTCTCTACTACGATCGCAACGTCGACGGTTTGCCGCTCAATTGGATCAAACGGATGATGAATTCGATCGGCACGTTGGCTTGGCGGTTCAGCGCCCACCGCATGGTGATGGATTACACCCGCGCCTGCTACGTTCCCGCCAGCGGCGGCTTGAGTTGCGATATGGATTTACACTAAAGGGACCGCGCCACTCGGCCCAAAATGCCTTCACTCGTTCCAAGGCTCCGGCCTTGGAACGCCCTGTCTTGGAGGTTCTGCCTCCCGGGTCAATCGTCGTCCATTGGCGCTTCCCATTTGCCATCACGGAAGACAGATTTCCGAGGGTCGATGCCGGGGACGAGTGTTTCGAGTGAGAGCGTCGGCAACGGATCGAGTTGACCCGTGGCGATGACTTGCCCCCAGGTCAGGCGGGCCGCAGCCGGTTCGTCGACACCGTCATCGGTAAGCGATGCACCTTCGAGCGCCAGCTCCAGCATCAAGATTCGCCGCAGCATCCCCGGCGTGAGTCGAGAGGCCGGTTTCGCAGCCTCTTCCAAGTCCTCGTAGGAAAGAAAATCGCGATAGCGATCGATCGTTTCTTTGACGGCCGTGGCTCGCAGCAGATTGGCCGCCTTGCGACGATCGCCCATCCGAATCGCATGCAACGTTTTGGTCAGTTTCATTCGGGCGTCGAAGTCGGCGGCATCCAGCGTCGTCGACGGGGCAACAGTCGATTCCTTGAGCACGGCGCGGTCGTGATCGGGGTCGAGCAGATAGGCCATCGCTCGATATCGCCGTTGCTGCTGATCGTCTTCCGCCAGATCGATCAAACCTAGCATCGCGCTCTGCCCCAACTCGTTAGGCGCTAGACTCGCGGCGATCAAATACAGCCGAACGGCCATGTCGCGAGCGTCGGGGTCTTCTCGCTTTGCTGAAAGCTCTTCAGCGTAATCTCGATACTCGGCCGGCTTCTCGGGCGAAAGCATTTCCAACCGATCTTTGGAAACAGCCTTGAGGATGTCCTCGATCTCGCTGCGGGCAAACGTGTACTTACGAACAAATCCGTCTTCCCGCTCTACAGAGATCACGATCTGATCGGCCGTCTCTTCGACCAACCGTCCTTTGATCGGTTCCGTGTTGCCGCGACGGTAAATGATGACCGCATCGGCAGGCGAACACACCGCCGAGCAGACGATCGATAACAGCAGGAACACTCGAATCATGGTTTACACCGCAGCAGCCAGAGCTTGGCCAGTGTTTTTTCGATGTCGCGAAGTTGAGCCACTAGGTTGCCGGCCGTCGCGGCCGCCTCGTGGGTTTGCTGAATCAACAGATCGGTTTCGGCGACACGTTCAGGTTGTTCGACCGCAACCGTGATCGCCACGAGCCGCATCCAAATTCGATCGTAAAGGACAGTGCGGCGCAATTCATCCGTGCCGAGATAGTCGGCGGCCGTCAACTGATAGGGCAAATCACGCAGATACCGCCGATCGGCCTGACGCACGACGTTGCCGCTCAGTTCGGCCGCAAAAAAATCGATTAGTAGTCGCAACACGTCGGCCGGCGTATGAGCCGCTTTGTACTGTGCGTCGGAGATTCCCAACAATCGGGCCTGCCAGCAATAGCCTTGGTAGATGCGTTCCATCGACACATCGCGCTGTGCCGCGGTAATCGGGCGCAATGGCCCGTCCGAAAGCCGACCAATCACGTTTCGCAACACCCGTTTTCGCAAGTCGCGCCGATACGCCCTTGTTTCGAACGGCTCTGGCACGTCGTCCACAAACATGCCTACCAACTCGGCGGTATTCTCGGCGGAAAGAGCCATTCCGGCACGCGGGTCGATCTCGCCCAACTCATCCGCGAGTCCGACCCGGACGCTATTCCAGTTGAGGATACCGCTGGCCGAGCCGTCGTCTTCATCGGCTTCAAGAATGGAGATCACCGCGTCGTGTTCCTCCTGAGACTTCCCGGCCAGCAGATACGTCGCGATGGCCGTACCTTGTTGCGGTGTGACTTCATCCAAGCGATTCGCCGCCGCCTGGATCAACCGCAAACTCGCCAGTCGCTGCCCCTTTTGGTATGAACGGTAGCGGTCGAGCGTATTGACCGGAGCGACGATCCCCGCCCTCATTCGCTCTTGCACCATGTCTGTAGCTCGCGAGCCGATCGGCGGCCCGCCATACTCAGGTTCCCCGCGTGCCGAAGGGCGTTTCACCGGCTCATCGATCAGTTCATCGAACGTTGGATACCCCAACTCTCCCTGAGCCAGTGCACAACCGAGCGTCGAAAGTCGATTCAACTCCGCTGTGTTGAACAGCATCTCGTTATGATCGGCCGTCACCAAAAGCGACGAAATCACTTCGTCGGCTTGCTCTTGCAGTTTCTCGTAGCGATCCTCGGCCGAAACCGGTCGCACGGCAACCGTCGCCCCAAATCGCTCGCGAACCAGCCTGGCCACTTCTTCGACGGTAGCATCCGCCCTTGAGGCGTCCGCTCGCAGCAGCAGCGGCACGCGCAAGTACGTCTGAAGCTCAGAGTTCTCAGTCCGTTCGAACAGTTCGAGCACGTCGAGCACATTGTGGGGATCGTTCGACCCGACGCAATCCAAAAGCAGATCCTTGCATTGCACCCACTGCTCGCCCAGTGCCGGCACGAGCTTACATACAAGCTGCGTATCGAGTTTCTCCAACGACCTTGGATCTAGATAGGAAATGGCTCGATCAGACAGTACGGACTGCAACGGCTGGACAACCAACGCTTGCGTCGAAGCAGCAGCCCCAAACACGCGGTATAGTCGTTGGCACAATCCTTTGAGCGCCTGCCGCTTGTTCTCGAGAACCGTGGCTTCGGTCGTTAATGTACCACCCATGTTGTCCGAGATAGTCGAAGCGAGAGCCTGTGCACGCTGTGGCGTGAGTTTTTCGTGCACCGACATCAGCACGGCGGTCTCGACCGCCCAAAACCAACGGTCGAGCATCCCCTCCTTCGTCGGTACTTCATCGCCGGGCTGCGGAACAGCCGTCAGCAACGCCGAAAGCAGGCTGGCCGCGGCGGTATCGTCGGGGTCGAGCGCGTAGCAGCTAATCAGCAAACCTTCCAGCAGTGAGAGATCTCGCCCAGACTCGAAACCGTTGCCCCACAGGTTGACGACTTTCTGGTAAGCAGCAATGCGGACGTCGGCATCGGGGGACGCCAGTTTCGCAAGAGGTTCCTTGAAACGCAGCAACGACTTCTTGGCCAACACGACCTGGGCAGTCAAGTCGCTGTCCCACCAAGCGCCGACTTCGGGTATCGGGGCCAACCCGTTGCCGCCATCCGGATCCGTTCCGTTTTTTGGATCGGACGGCGATGCCCTACCTCCCGGCACTTCGTCTCCGTTGGGATCGTCGGCGACCTCGGTATCATCCGGAACCGGTGATGGTCGCCCCGCTTGAAACAGCGCCCAACCGCCAACTCCAGCCCCCACGGCAACCACCAGCGCGGTCGTCGCCGCCAAAGCGAGCGCCAGCCGTTTTCGCCGACGATGGCTGGCCAACTGCACCTCGCCACAACGCGCCTTGATGATCGCCTCGACTTCGTCGGCCTCAAACCCTCGCTTTCGCCCTTCGGCGAGCAAACCTTCAACAACCTCTGGCTCGGGGCGTGCGCCGTCGGCAATCTGCTCCCTGGCGAGATCGGTCAACTCAGCCACCGCCTGTTCGCGGTTGATCCACCGCAAGTTCAATTCGCGGACCAAGTCGAGCAGAATTGGTTCGGCCAGATCACGGCTCAGGCCGTAACGCCGCTGGGCAGCTTCGATGAGTTGCTTCTGAACCGCGAGATTGACCAGTCCGCCTGGCAATTTGGGGAGTTCTTTGACAAGCGACTTGCGAAAGGCAGCCGAAAGTTCCTGGTGTTCCGTCGAAATTTCGGTGGACGATTCTGGTTCCTGATTGGACTTGAGCGCTTCCTCCATTTCGTCGTCGCTCATATCCAACTCGCGAGCAATTGCCGCCAACCTCACTCGGCTTTGCACGTTGATGCCGCGATATTGTGCGAGGATCGGGGCCGCTCGAAACAAAAATTCCGCCAGACGAGGATCTTCGCCCGCATCGTCTGGGGCGTCGTCATCATCGGCCGCCTGGGACGTTACCGCCATTCCACATGCTTCGGCTTCCTGGCGAACCAATTGCCGCGCGTAGACCTTGGCCAGGCCGTACTTTTTGTTGCCCAGGAGGATCGCCCGTTTTTCGAGCTTTCGATCAAGCTGATCGCCGCCAACCTTCGAAAACGCCGACCGCAGCGACTCGCAGAACTGATCGGCCGGGTCGGCCTCGACCGGCGGCGGCGCGGGAATCTGAGTGTCGGAAGAGCCGTTCGGAGGCGGCGGTGGAATTACCGAAGTGCTCGAGGTAGGCACGTCATCGCGCGGCTGATCGACCATGATCGGGCGGGCTGGCACACGCGGTGGCGGTTGCGGTTCTTCGGTAGGCAATTCAGGAGGCGGCGTTGGGAGATCGATACCGGTGCGCTGAACGTCGAACGAAGGCAATGTCCCCCGCGAAGACGACCGTGGTGGGGGAGTCGCCCGCCCTTTTCCATCCGATGAACCGCTGTCGTCGCTGGCCGATTTCGTCTGCTCGCCACTTAGAATAGAACGCACGGCGTCTTGAAACTGTGACTGCTGAAGGCCCAACTCGGTGGCCAGTGCCAGCAGAAGTGGACGGCTCTTGTCGTTCAGTCCTCCCGAAATCGCCAGAATCTCCTCGGCGCGTGCGCGAAAATTCGCCATCGCATCGCGCGGCGGCGGCGTAGCGCCGCTCGAGTCGGGTTGCCTCTTCGGTGGTCCGGACGACATGGACGCTTCCTAGTCCGTCTTGTGCAGATACTTCACGTACGAGTCGACTACTCCATTGTACGTCTTAACTGCAAGAATTGATCCCGCCACTTGGGACCGCCCAGATCAGGATACATCAACTCGAATTGCCCGAAAACCTTGCGAAACAACGCCTTATCCGTTTTTTGCAAACACCGCAGTTGATTGTATTTTGCGTCAATCCAGTCGTCCGTTCCCCGCTCCAGCCCGTCGAGCAACGTGTTGTACAACTTCAGGGCCAGTTTTGGGTTGCCAGACAGGCGATGGGCGTTGGCGGCCCGCTGTAGATATCCTCGGTCTTTCGGGTAGACCTCCAACAGTCGATCGAGCAGTTTGGCGGCCTGGGAGTGATTGCCCAACTTTGCGGCGTAGTCGGCCCGGCGAGATACGGCTACCCGCGCGTTCTTGGCCGCTTCGATCGCGGCGGTGTCATCTCCCCAAATCGCCGAAAGACGACTACAGACCTCGTAGCCCGACTGCAGCAACTCCAGTAGTTTGTCTTCGCCTGCTGATGCGATTTGAACGTCGATCGACTTGGCCAGGGCGATCAACGCGGCGGCCTCGTGGGTCGACCCAGGCGCGTTTTTGATGAGCCATTCGGCGTGGTACTCCTGTTTGCCGTCGTCGGCAAGCAGACGGCTCAGCCGCAATGCCGTACCGTGGAAATCGGCCACGGCGGAATCGCTATCAGGCAATCCCGCGGCGAGCGTTTCTGCCCGTTGCAGATACTGCTGGGCAGTTTCCGTCTGCCCGTTGCCGAGCGACGCCTTGGCGACTAGCAGCATGCGATTGAGTTTTTGGTTTCCGGCTGACTCTCCCGCCTTGGCAACGTAGTTGTCAACCGCCTGCCGTAATTCGGCCGCCGTCTGCTTGGCCTTGTCGACATCACCGCGGATCTTCTCCCAGCGGCGATACAGTAATCCACAGAGATCGTATTGCGCCGCCAGGTAGTTGGGGTTTTCCGAATCGATCTCTTTCAAGCGATCGATTGCTTCGTTGTCGTTCGCGATGCCGGCTTTCAACTTGGCGATTTGATAACTCGCCTTTTCGGCATAACTCGTACCGGGGAAGTCGCGTTGGATTTGTTCGAGCACTTCAAGGGCAGCGTTCGTACTGCGAGCGTCGTCCGAGGCGCGACGGTAAGACACGAACGCCATCCACGCCGCCTCCACGGCCTGTTTCGCACTCGACGACTTCAATCCGTTGCTCGCCGCCCGAAACGCTTGGGCGGCTTTGGTGAAGTCTCCCAAACGATAGTACGACCAACCGAGGAAATTTTGGCAATCGGCTGCAACGGCCACTTCGGTATCGGCCTCGGGATCGGCCAACGCCTGGGTGAGAAGCTCGATCGCCGACTGATAGTCCTCGTCTTTTCCCGACTTTTCGGCCTGCTCGAATTGTCGCTGACCGCTGACTGATTTGAGCAGGAATCCGGACTCCGCATCGGTATCGACGTTGTACTTGGCCAGCAATTGCTTGAGCGGGCCAAACTGCCGTAACTTCGTCAAACCGGTGATGCCGAGTTGTCCAAGCTGCCGGACTTCAGCGGATCGACTTTCCTTATCGCCGGTGAACCCCGCACGAATCAACTCGGCGCAAAAGCTGACTTTGCCCTGAGTCGCATTGTTGTCGTAATCGTCGACCCTTTTCTGCGCATACTCGACTGCCTCGTCATATCGCTCGGCGAACAACAACGATCGCAGGTACCAATAGGCTGCCTGGTCACGAATGGCCGGGGCCACCGAGGGCGACTCGATCAAACGGAAGCAGTGCCGGCTTCCCGCGGTATTGCCGAGCAACGACTCCGTCAAACCCAAACCAATCAACGATCTGGCCAACCAGGACGAATCGAGAGGCAACCAGGAGGTTTCGATTTCTTCGTACGGCTCGTCGTCTTCGATGCCGATCAACTGGCGAAACACCTTGCGAGCCGACGCGGCAGCCGCCTGTTTCGTCGCGGCGTCTTGAGCCGTCAGACCAAAATAGAAATTCGCCCAACCAGCAAAGTAGGAAGCGCGGCCGGCGACCGATTGCAGACGAGCCACCTCCTTCTCTTTGGTGGCGCGGCGGTCGTCGTTCTCCGTGAGCGACTCGATTTCCTCGTGCAACGTGTTGACTTGGTTGTTCAACTCCGTTTGCAGCGAGTACAACTTGGGGGCGATTCGGCCGAGGATCGTGCGTGCCTCGGCGATCGGCTCGGTCGCCTCCCGCGACTCGATCCAACGGGCCACGAGTTTTTCTGCCCGGTTGTAGTCGGCCTCGAGCAGCATCACGGAGAGCGAGGGGGTGTTTGCCTCGGGGGTGCTCTGCGTAAGCCGATCGATTTTGGTGAGCAAACGATCGTACTGATCTTTGTCTTCGGCAGCCGCCATCAACTGCCCGGCATAGAGATCGGCCAATCGCTTGGCCAACACGGTTCGCCTCGCGTTTGGGGCGCGACCCCAGATTTGGTCCTCAAGATGTAACACTTGTAGGTCGGTCAATCCCAACCGCGACAACAATTGCTCGACCTGAGCGTCCTCATCGGCGCAGACAGTTCCGCAGCAGAGAACAATAGAGAGGACTACCGCAGAGATCGCAAAGAGCCGCAAAGGAACACAAAAACTGTTTACCGCAGAGGGCGCAAAGAGACGCAGAGGAAGAAACGAAGGAAGGGAAGAGCAGAAGAGTGGTGCAAAAAGATCACCAACCAATGAGGTATAGGGAGACCTTGCTATGATCCATCGTGTTTTTTCGTCTTCTGATGCGATCCGATACATCTAACCAACGCGAGAAAACACTCGCTCTCTTTCTTCCTCTGCGCTCTTTGCGACCTCCGCGGTGAACGGTGAGGCCATCAATGCGCTATGTCATAGACCGTTGACCAATCGGCGGATACCATCCTTTAGCCGGGTTTCGTGAAAATTCATCAGTAGGCCGAGTTTCATTCCGCTCAGCTTCAAGTATGACATCAACTGCGCTTGGTGAATTGGTGCGATCTCTTTGACTGCCTTCACCTCGACAATCACTTTGCCCTCGATCAGAATGTCGAGACGGTAACCAACTTCGAGTACAACACCGTCGTATTCCACCGGCAGGTCCACTTGAGATTGAACGGACAAACCGCTTTTCCTCAACTCATGGCACAGGCAAGCTTCGTAAGCAGATTCAAGCAGTCCCGGCCCCAGAGCCCGATGAACCTGAATTCCCGCATCGACAATCACTGCACTGATTTCATTCTCGGTCATACCCGCCCCTTTTTCTATATCCTTCCTAACCTCTACTCATCTTTGCGCTCTCTGCATGACACACTCGTGAAAGCTTGTTTTCGTGACAAGCTTTTTTCGAGTGGATTCGTGTAGGGTGGGACAAGCAAGCTGTTTTCTGGTGGGCCGTCGGTCGCTTGCTAGAGCTAGTTTTCATGCTCACACGCGAATTTTGTGAGGTCTGCTT
>Ga0180435_10001181_pt1 | contig 27407 bp, 20 predicted proteins | sample SS_ome_3_FD_132467 | JGI IMG/M metagenome (GOLD analysis project Ga0180435, IMG submission 132467) | Hypersaline lake sediment archaeal communities from the Salton Sea, California, USA - SS_3_S_1 metaG | ecosystem: Environmental > Aquatic > Non-marine Saline and Alkaline > Hypersaline >... | reverse complement strand
TTGCGACGCAGGACCGCCCGCGGCGTCAGTCGCCCGAACTGAAAAGCTCCACCGGCGCCAGCACACTGCACCCCTTTGACTCCAGGAGCTTGATGGCGGCGTCGGGATCGTCGAAGCGAAAGACCAGTACCGCCTTGTTGCCGCGGCGGAAGGTGAAGGCGTACATGTACTCGATGTTGATATTGCCGGATTGAAGAATCTCCAGCACTTCCGCCATGCCGCCCGGCCGGTCCTCGACCTCGGTGGCCACGACCTCCGTGACGTTGACCACAAACCCTGCCAGTTCCAGAACTTCCTTGGCCTTCTCCCAGTCCTGCACGACCAGGCGCAGGATGCCGAATTGCTTTGTGTCGGCCAGCGAGAGGGTCTCGATGTTAATCCCGGCATCGGCCATGGTCTGGCAGATCGAACTGAGATGCCCCGGCTTGTTTTCGAGGAAAAGTGAGAGTTGCTGAATCTTCATTGTGCAGTCCTTTCTCTTGTAGCCACGGACCTGTCACGCCGAAGCCCCGACCCCCGCGAGGTCGGGGCGAAGGCGGGTTTCCTGCTATTTCATCTCGCGGTTGTCGATTACGCGCCTGGCCTTGCCCTGGCTTCTCTGAATCGTGTGCGGTTCCACGAGGCTTACCCTGGCGCGGATGCCGGTCACCGACGCGATGCTCTCGCCCAGCTTCTGCTGCAGTTGTTCCATCGATTCGACGCGGTCGGTAAAGAGCTCTTTGGTTACTTCCACCTGCACCTCGATCTGGTCAAGATCCTTTACCCGCGTGAGCATGATCTGGTAATGCGGCAGTGTTCCCTCAACGCGCAGCAGGGCTTCCTCGATCTGCGACGGAAAGACGTTCACGCCGCGGATGATCATCATGTCGTCGCTGCGCGCTCCGATGCGGCGCATGCGCCGCATCGTCCGCCCGCATTCGCAGGGCTCGGTGATGAAGTGCGTAATGTCCCGCGTGCGGTAACGGATCATGGGCATGGCCTGTTTGCTCAGCGTGGTGAGCACCAGTTCGCCCTCTGCGCCCTCGGGCAGCACCTCGCCGGTTTCCGGGTCGATTATCTCGGGATAAAAATGGTCCTCGAAAATGTGCAGGCCGGACTGGACGCGGCACTCGCTGGCGACGCCGGGTCCGATGATCTCGGATAGCCCGTAAATGTCGTATGCCCTGATGCCGCCGGCGGCTTCAATACGCTCGCGCATGGCCTCGGTCCATGGCTCGGCTCCGAAGATGCCGGCTTTGAGCGGCAGCGACTTCATGTCGATGCCCTTCTCGGCCGCTACCTCGATAAGGTGCAGAAAGTAGCTCGGCGTGGCGCAGATCACGGTGCTGCCGAAATCATTCATGACCATGATCTGGCGCTCGGAGTTGCCGCCCGAGATGGGGATTACCGTGGCGCCGAGCGCCTCGGCGCCGCAGTGCAGACCCAGCCCCCCCGTAAACAGGCCGTAACCGTAAGCATTTTGCACAACGTCGCCGCGCCGGACACCGCAGGACGTCAGGGTGCGCACCATGACGCTCGACCACACGTCCATGTCGCCCTGCGTGTAAGCCACGACGATGGGCTTGCCGGTGGTCCCGCTGGAAGCGTGCAGTCGCACGACTTCACTCAGCGGGCTGGCAAACAGTCCGAAGGGATACGTATCGCGCAGGTCGGTCTTGACCGTGAACGGCAACCTGGCGATGTCTTCAAGCGATTCGAGGCAATCCGGCGTCAGCTTCAAATCGTCCATGCGTTGCCGGAAGAGCTTGACCTTCTCATAGGCTCGGGCGACCACGACGCGCAGGCGGTGGAGCTGCGTCTCGCGCAGTTGTGCTCCGGGCAGATAATCGGGCGCGCTTGCCGGATGTACGGGTGTATCGCCGTCGTTCCAGAATTCAATCATGGTGTTTCTCCTTGTCTGCGGTCGCCCTCCCCAGCGCAAAGGCCGCGGCGTTTGCGTCGTGCAGTTTCGCGGGCAGGTATTCGAATATCGCCTTCCGCCATACGTCTTCGGGAATACGTAGAAACGCACTGAGCATGCCCATCATGGCCACGTTAAGGGCCTTGGCCGTCGGCAGCTTGGCGCGGTCAATCATGCCCTCGTGCAGTAGAACGCCGTTTGCGCGCAGGCAATGGCGCGCCGGCTCGACCTGTGTTTCTTCAAGAACCACCAGGTAGTCCGCTTCGCCGGGCGGGACCATGGGGCTCAGTACGCGATCGCCGAAACGCACGTCGCTGGTGACCGATCCGCCGCGCTGGCTCATGCCGTGCACCTCGGCCTTCTTGACGTCGTGGCCCGCGAGAAACGCGGCGTAGGACAGCATGTCGGACGCCTTGATTACGCCCTGTCCGCCCAGGCCCGCGATCACTATGTTGGTGATGTCCACCACTTCAGTCTCCACCGGCGCTTTCCAGCCGCTTCAGCATCTTTACCGCCAGGATGCAGGGGCTTCTGACGATTATGACGCACAACTCTTCGCTTTGAAGGCACTCCACCAGGCATTGCTCGATCACCTCGCCGCCCTCGCGGGGGTTCAGGACGTGCACGCGTTTGATCCCGAGAGCGCGGGCAAGTTCCTCAAACACCACCTGCCCGGTCGGTTGATGATCCAGCGTCCGTCCCGTTCCGGGATGCTCCTGCAGGCCCGTCATGGCCGTTGTGCTGTTGTCCAGGATCATCAGCACGTGGCCCGTTGGCGGCGGGTTGTATATCATTTCCACAAGGCCCGTAATGCCGCTGTGAACAAACGTGCTGTCGCCTATAACACTGACGACGCGTTTGGCCTGGTCCGGCGGCAGAACGTGCCGCAGGCCGAGCCCCACGCCGACCGCGGCCCCCATGCACACGCACGTGTCCATCGCCTCGAAAGGCGGCAGCACCCCCAGGGTGTAGCAGCCGATATCTCCGGAGACTATGCAGTCGTGCTTGCCGAGCACCTCGAACGCGGTGCGGTGCGGGCAGCCGGGGCAAAGCCGCGGAGGTTTGCCCCTGGGGGGAACGGGTTCAGGGGAAGTGTCGCCGTCAAGGATGCGCCGCACGCGTCCGACGTTGAGCTCGCCGAAGCGGTACATCTCGTCCTTACCCTCGACGACGATGCCGGCCGCGCGGCAGGCGTCTACCAGCACGGGGTCGTTTTCCTCGATCACAACGCAGCGCTTGACCGACCCGGCAAACGCCCTGATCTTGTCGAGCGGCAACGGATACGTCACGGCGAGCTTCAGGTGGCGGGCCCGCGGCGCCGCTTCAAAGGCATGCATCGCGGAAACGCCCGAGCTGATTATCCCAAGCTCGGCGGAGTCTCCGGTTTCGCGATTCAATGCGGAACCCTCGTTCCACTGAGCGATCCGCGCCAGGCGGTCCCGCATGCGCCGGTGAGCCGGACGGGCGTTGGCGGGAACCATTACCCGCGCCGAGCGGTTATGCTCAAAGAAAGGTTTGCCGAGCGAAAACTCGACCGTCCGCGGCGTAACGATGGTCTTCGAGTGGCTGATGCGCGTGCTCAGGCGCAGCAGAACCGGTGTATCCCAGCAATGCGATATCTTCAACGCCTCGATGAAGTAATCATACGCCTCCTGCGAATCGGAAGGCTCGAGCATCGGCACTCCGGCGGCAACGGCATAGCGGCGGCTGTCCTGCTCGTTCTGGCTCGATGCCATGCCGGGGTCGTCGGCGACAACCACTACCAGCGCGCCGGTAACTCCGGTTTCGGCCGCCGTAAAGAGCGGATCGGCCGCGACATTCAGACCGACGTGCTTCATCGTGGCCAGCGCCGCGCCGTTGCCGAAGGCCGCGCCGAGTGCGACCTCCAGGGCAACCTTCTCGTTGGGCGCCCACCGTGCGGTGCCTCCAAGGCCGGAAAGAGTCTCGATGATTTCGGTGGACGGGGTGCCGGGATACCCGGTTCCCAGATCAACCTTCGCGTCAAACGCCGCGCGCGCGACCGCCTCGTTGCCGTTCAACAACAATCGCTTCTGCTCGTTCATCCCGTGCACCAACCTTTATTCGGAACCATTTCCCTTCGGCAGTTTCGCGCGAACGCGTGCATCTATAGCGGATTGAGACGATGTAGTCAACTTCAAGCATGAGGCGCCGGGCGTCGCTTGCTTGCGAGCGGTCGGTTGATCCGGGAGCGTGCTCATGGCACAAGGTCAGAGCCTTTCATGGAACGGCTGCTACAGTTGTTGCGGCATCGGTTCCGCCGGACGATCGGTGTTGCCATAGCCGGTAGTCCCGAGATCGAAACCGAATTCCTCAAAGATATCCTCGAAATCATTCGCTATCTGGCGGGGATCGACGTCTCCGTCCCGGCAAGAGTAGTCGTGGCCGCTGCTGTACGACCTTACACTTTCGGCTTGCGCTTTCAGAACTTGCCTGAAATCCTCCGACATACCGATACCTAACCGGCTGTAGACGGCGGAAATAGTCTCGAACGGCTCCCGCTTCAACTCGTCATAGTTCACCGTCATACACACGTCGTCCGGCATGGATTTCATTTCGGCGAGCGGATGACGGTAGTAGGTCTTGAGTATCTCGTAAAGCCCCTCGACCAGGGCGGGCGCGGGCTCATAACGCATGCAGGTGCGCCACATCTCCCGCGCCATGCTCAGCATGGAAGGCACGACGTCCAGCGGGGTGCGCACGGCGCAGATGAAGCGCGCGTCGGGGAATACCTCGCGCAGGTTTCTGACCTTGGGTGAGAGCATCGGGCTCTTGGAAAGCAGGCAACGCCCCCTGCCGCTGACGTAGGCCTGGCGCTTCAGGCAGCCCTCGTAGAATCGCATGATCCGCTCGCGGCTGCGCCGGTCCAGCGCGGTGTCGAATTGCCCGAGACGTCCCAGCTCCGCAAAGGGGAAGAACCAGATCAAGTCCAGGCAGGAAAGCGTGTGCATCAGCAACTTGTCGTCCTCCTCGGGCAGGAAGAGTCCGATCCTGTGCAAGCGGTCGAAATCAGCCGATGCCCTTGCCATGCGTCTTTCGATTGCAGCCAGCGCCCTGCCGCCCAGCTTCCTGTCGAGAGCGCCCAGACGGGAGATGAATCTCTTCTGGATTATCGACGGGAACGCGATTTCCCAGGTACGGAACGAGAAAAACCTTTCCCTGTCGGCCGCCAGTATACGTTGTATTACGGTAGTTCCGCTGCGCGGAGGACCCAGAATAAAGACGGGGCGTTCCAGGCGGACCCTTCTGAAGCCCGGGAAGAATAGATTGTCCAGGGCAAGACAGATCATGTTGAGCGTGTATTGGACAGGGAAGAAGAGCATGAACGCCATGAGGAACAGGAGGCGCCGTCCGACGGGCGGCGCTCCGGCCTCCCGCCATCGGAAGAACGACAGGTAAAGCAGTCGAAAATACGTTCTGAAACCGAAGTACATCGCCGATTGCTCTCAGTCCGGGCGCCTCGCCGAGCCCGACGGACGTTCATAGTAAGCTGCCGCGCGGTCCAGGGAGCTCTTCGCCAGCGGTGCGATTAGCCATTTGTAGATCAAGACGGCCGGCAGCGACAGAACAAGCAGGGACGCCAGGAAAACGCCGAAGATCGCCAGCGCAAGACAACGGCGGCGCTCTCCGGGGGCTCCGCAGCGTCTGACCGCGCGTGCCCAGAAATCGAAAACGGCCCGCGCCGCGTGTTCCTGCGGAATCAGGGCGCGATTTACGCTGACCGCGCCCAGGCCCTCCAGCATGGGCCTGCCTTTGCGCTCGCGGCCCTCGATTAACGCGGCGCGGACGGCTTCTCCGAAACGCCGCGCGCCGGCGATTTCGGCTGGATCGACGCCCGCCGGAGGGAATATCCCCCAGAAAGCGTTCCTTCTGCCGGTCCACATCCAGCGGAGTGTTGTTACGAGATTCTGCAAGGCGTTTCCAGAGTGCACGAGCGCAACATGGTCGGTGTGCACGGCGCCGATGCGCGCCAGGTGCGCCTTGACCAGTTCCTGTGCCGACAGCCACTTGTCGCGCGCGTTGACTACCGTCACGACCGGTGTGTCCTTCATGACCCGGGCCGCGGGTGATTGAAGGAAGGCGCTGACCGGCGGCGAAGGGGCCAGGTACCAGACCGTGTACGCCAGGATGACAAGATCGAATCTCGATCCGGCGTCGATCGGCAGGGGCGCCAGTGCCGGCGGAATCATCAGGGCCGACTCCGGGAAGGCATCTAGAAAAGCGCCGATCGGCCATGGGAAGGGGTAGGGCGGCAGCGGCGCCAGCCGTACCGAGACGACTTCAATGCCTTCAACCGCATGCAGCGGACCGAGAATCGATTCGACAATTTCCGTGAGTTGGCCGCTCTGCGAGTAGTGAACGGCCAGAATCCTCTTTCTAAACGGCTCCGGCGGTTGCGCTCGGCCTTCAGAATGATTCTCAGGTGCTATCAACGCCATGACAACCAGCCGCTTTCCTGTCTGAATCTCGCGCCGACGGCGCCGGCCAGCATATCGAAATCATGGCGCACCCTTTCTTCGCCCATGACTTCCATCAATTCAAACGGGCCGCGCTCCATCAACAGCACCTCCTTCATGCCCCGGTCAAGGTCGGCGGCCGAGGCCGACCCGGCGCGGAGACTGTAAAGCGCCCCGTTGAGGATGGCATAGAGCAGACGGCGCGACAGTACGTCGTCCGCCTGCCGCTCGACCGGCCCGCGCGTTATTGAAGGGTCAACGTAGAAGTCGGCCCTGTCGTCAACCGGGCGGTCGCCATCGTAGCGGTACAGTCCCGCCGAAGTCTTCCTGCCCAGCCGGTTGGCCGCCAAGAGCACCTGGAAGAGGTACGGCACGTGGAATCCCCCGCGGCCGGCACACTCGTCGCGCGTCAATAAGCGTTCCGCGTTGCCGGCTGCACGCGTGCCGAAGAGGCCCCCCATGGCGGTGGTGTTCCGCAGTCCCCTGACAAATAGATCTATGCCTACGGCATCGGCCGATTCGCACGGGCCGAGACTGCAGAAAGTCCTGGCGAGGGCGTCGACTTTAGAAGGCACGGCCTGTCCCTCTTCCAGGATGTACAGGGCTTCTGTGTAGTAATACGCCAGGATGGAATTAATGACGGATCCCGGCCCGTCCCGGACCTCGATCGGTATTCGGGAGATGCCGCCGCAGAAATCGCGCAGGAAGCCCCGCAGCTCTTTCGAAGAACCGCTCCAAAAGATGATTTCAACCAGCCTGATCAGGGCGGCCGGGTGGAAGAAATGCAGCCCGCAAAAGCGGCCCGGGTAACGCAACCCGGATCCCATCCGTTCGATCGAAAGGCTCGAGCTGTTGCTGACCAGTACCGCGTCCGGACGCACGATCCCTTCGATCTGCTTGAAGAACGCCGCCTTCCGATCGAAATCCTCGGTGATGGCCTCGACGACCAGGTCAGCCGCGGCCAGGTCCGCCGGATTGTCCGTGACGCGCAGCCGCTTCCGCCGCGACTCGGCCTCCTGCCGGGTGATCGTACCGCGCCGCGCGGAGCGCCGCAGGTCCTTGAGGCATTTGCGTTCGTGCTCCCCGGCCTGCGCCGCGTTGCGCGCGTAGAGCGTCACGTCGAGGGGCGACCGCGCCAGCAGACGGAAGATCTCGCCACCCATTTTTCCGGCGCCGGCCACGGCTACATTCATCAGCCACCTGCAAGGCGATGCGCTACGGCGAGCGCGACATGAGGATACTGCAAAGATGTCCGCCGAAACCGAACGTGTTGGTCAGAGCCGCCTCGAGACCCTCGGCTTTGACCGCCCGGCCCGGGACATAGTGCAGATCGCACTCCGGGTCGGGGACTTCATAGTTGACGGTAGGCGTTATGGTCCGGGTCCGCAGGGTCAGGGCCGTTACGGCAAGCTGCAGCGCGCCGGCCCCGCCGATGCAGTGACCGAGCATCGATTTCTGCGAACTCACGGGAATGACGCCGGCTGTCTCCCCCAGAACGCTCTTGATGGCGATGGTCTCGTGCTTGTCGTTTAGGACGGTGGCGGTGCCGTTGGCATTGATATAGCCCACCGTTTGCGGGGAGACACCGGAATTTTCGAGCGCCAGCCGCATGCATTGCGCCATGCCGTCGGGATGCGGACGCAGTTCTTCCCGCCCCGACGGCCACGTCAGGAATCCGGCGCCGCGAATCCACGCGTAAACGGCGGCGTTGCGCGCGGCGGCATGCTCCCGGGACTCGAGCACCAGGGCGCAGCCCCCGTCCGAAAGAGCGCCGCCGTCGCGCCGGCCGTCGAAAGGCTTGACGGCGCCGGCGGGATCTCCGTTGCAGCGGGACAGTTCGCCCATGGCGCCGGCCCGCGTTATGTAATTGCGCGTCAGCAGGCAATCGACGCCGCCGGCTACGACCGCATCCGCAACGCCGTCGCGAATCATCTCGCAGGCCCGCGCAACGGCCCACGCGCCGGAGGCGTCGGCCGCCGACACCGTGAACGTGGGCCCGCGCAAACCGTACTCAATCCCGATCCATGCCGAGATCGCGTTTACCATCTCGCGGATTACCTTGTGCCTTTCGCTGGCGGAATCACCCAAGTCGTGCGGACTGCGCACGCTGGAACCGGAGGTGCCTATGACGACCCCGCAGCGCTTGCTGACAGCATCCTCGACTGCCAGCCCGCTGTCCGCGATGGCGTCTTCGGCGCATATGCGAATGAGACGGCTGGCCCGCACCGACTGCTTCATCAGTCGCCGCGGCGTCCGCTGTTTCTCGAACTCGTCGTACCCGGGCGGCAGCTCGCCTCCGATGGCGGTCTCGCAGCCCGCCGTATCGAACTTGGTGATCGGACCTATGGCGGATACGCCGGCAGTCAGATTATCCCAGCAGGCATCCTTGGAAAGCCCGAGCGGACAGATCATGCCGATGCCCGTCACGGCGATCGGGGCGCAGGCGGGCGAGACGGTAGATGGCGCGTTTGTCAAAAGATTACCCTTCGTCGGCGTGATCCAGGAGTTCCTCGCCCTTTTCGATAATTTCATATATGGACGCTATGGTCTCGCCGACGGTGGATATACGCTTGTTAAGCATGTACTGCCCGATGACGCGGACCTCCAGATCGATCCCGTATTTCTCCTTGAATTCATCGATCATCTCGATGAACAGAATCGAATCTCCCCCGAGATCGTCCACCACGCTGGACTCGTCCTTTATATCGGCGGGATCGACTTCGAATTCTTCCGCGAGGAAGCCGATGACATCATCGCGGATCTTCCGTTTTTCTTCATCCGTCAATGTGCGTGCCATGATATCTTCCCCCTCCTTCAGGTGTTGGATCCAAGGAAACAACAACGCCGGGATCACTCTATGCGCCCGGCCGGGTTGTGTCAATCACGCGCGGCGAGCAGGCGTCTGAACGCTTCGCCGCTTCGGCGGATAGCCTCCTCGTCGCCGCATTCCCTGGCGCAGACAACCATCTCCAGCAGCTCTGACACGGCTGAGGCAGGCGCGGCGATGACGGTCTTCACGAAGGAAAGCGTTCTCCGATGGAAATCCTTGCGCGGGAAGACCCGGCTGACGAGGCCGATCTCGGCGGCTTTTCCCGCCGGGATCATATCGCCCAGAAGCAACATCTCAACGGCCCTTGCTTCTCCGACGATGCGGCCGAGTCGGGCTGCCCCGCCGAGACCGGGCACCACTCCGGCCGAAAGCTCCGGCAGACCCATGCGCGCCTTGTCGGAACAGACCCGCACGTGGCAGGCCAGCGCCAGCTCGAGACCGCCGCCCAGGCAGGCGCCGTCTATGGCCGCCACCACCGGTTTGGACAGCTTCGACAGATCCGTCAACAGAGCATTGGCGCGGAGCATTGCGACTGCGTCGGGGCGGCCGGCCCGCGCGCGCAGCTCGTCCACGTCGAACCCCTTGGAAAACACGCTGCCTTTGCCGGTCAAGACCACCGCGCGCACCGCCGGATTGTGAAACACGGGGCGGCACTTGCTCAGGTCGCGCAGGAAAGCCGCGTTCAGGCGGTTGTGCGGGGGGTTGTCGATCGTCGCGAACAGGATCGCCCCTTCCATTGCCAGACTGAGCTGCTCGGTGCGCGGCAATTTCATCGGATCAACTTCCCCGCCGGCGGGACCGGCCCGCGAATCACGCTTTCTCCAGAAGAAAACCGGCGTGCATCCATTTGCTGGATTCCGTCACGAAGCTCAGCAACTGGTCGCCCGCTCCAAGCTTGTTCTCCGCCAGGTATTCGTCAAGGGCGATGACGATCGCCGGGGCGCCGGGATAACCGCGCGTGCTCAGCCTCGTGTAGAAGGGAACGTCCGCCCGCCCCAGGCTCTTTCTCGCCGTTTTCGATCCCAGGTCCATCATGTGCTTGGTTGGAATGTTCAGGAAAATGCACCGCAGTTTCGAGAGGTCCAGATTCCACTTGCGCAGCATTACGTCGAATCCCTTCGCTCCCAGGCGCGGTGCCACCCTTGTCACGGTCTGCAGGTCCTGAGTCAGGTGATGCCAGCCGTGCTCGAAAATCTCTCGCGGTTCGGATCGGTGCGCCCCGACCATGACTTTCATGGTGGGCTCTATTCCCACCCCCACGGACTCAAGGTAGGTGTCAACCACCCTCAAGGCGCGATCGTGGTCGGGTTTGTCGGCCGTCAGCACCATCGCACCCGCGCCGTCGCTCAGGAACCAGCGCAGGATGGCCTGCTGTTCCGTGATGACTTTCTGGTTGAAGAACTCGGCGCGCAGAAACGGGGAGGAGAGCTGGGATGTCACGATCAGGGCGTTGGCGTAGCGGCCGTTGGCCACCAGGTCGGCCCCGACCTGTATGGCCTTGTATATGGCGGTACAGTTGGAGTGGATCGTGAGCTCGGCGCAGTACGGAATGTTCAGCGCTTCCTGCACGAACACGCTGTTGGGCGGACACATGTAGTCGTAGAGGATTCCGGCGTAGACGATCAGCTCGATGTCGCCGGCCTTTATTCCCGCCATGTCGAGGGCGGCCCCGGCCGAGCGGGCGCTCATGCTCGTATTGGTTTCGGTCGGCTCGCGCGTGCCGGGGTCCATCGCATAGTGCGAGTATTCGATGCCCAGCATGTCCTTCATAATCGGCCGCAGGCGGTCGATGCGCTTCAGAAGGCGCGGCGGGGCGTCGGTAATACGGCCGAGAACGTCCTCGATACGGTCGAACGGCACCGGTTCTCCCGGCGAGTAAGAGCCGATGCCGGCCATGTACACGTCGCGCAAGTGAATGCCGTTGTTCTTCGATGCCATGGTCCGTCTTCCCCCATTACCGTTTTCAGGCGCCCGATATATCGGCGCTTTCGAGCACCAGCGTGCTGTTGTGTCCGCCGAAGCCGAAGGAATTGCTGATAGCCGCCTCGATCCGGACACCCCGCCGGGCGGTATTCGGCACATAGTCCAGGTCGCATTCCGGGTCGGGCGTTTCATAATTTATCGTAGGCGTTATCACTCCGTGAAAAAGGGTCAGGGCGGTCACGGCAAGCTCTATGGCGCCCGCGGCCCCGATAGAATGGCCGATCATCGATTTCTGAGAGCTGATCGGTATACCGTAGGCCTTTTCGCCGAATACGTGTTTGATCGCCATGGTTTCGGCGCGGTCGTTCAGCACCGTGGAGGTGCCGTGCGCGTTGATGTAGGCGATTCTTTCCCTGGGTATGCCGGCATTACGAATCGCCGCGTCAATCGTGCGGGCCATTTCGCGCCCTTCCGGCTCGGGTGCCACGATGTTGTGGGCTTCACTGGTGGTGGCGGCGCCGGTCATCGCGGCATATATGCGGGCACCGCGCGACAGAGCGCGATCGTAATCCTCGAGCACTACCGCCCCCGAGCCCTCCGATATCACAAAGCCGTTGCGATGCTTGTCGAACGGACGGCTGGCCCCGGCGGGGCAGTCGTTGCGGTCGCTCAGCGCCATGAGCCGCCCGAAAGCGTCAACCGCCGGTCTGTGGAGCATCGTTTCGACGCCGATTACGATGCAGGCCCCGCCGGTCTTGAGGACGTAGTCGTATCCCGCGTGTGCGGCAAACGCGCCGGAAGCGCAGGCGGCGGCGATGTTGTAGCACGGCCCCCGGAAGCCATACTCCAGGCAGACGTTCGCGCCCAGCGCATTCAGCATCTCGTAGGGGTAAGCCACGGGACGGCCGTCCGTCTGCTTGACTCGGATCACGTCACCGAAGGCCGAGCCGCCGCAGCCTGTGATGACCGCTACCCGATCGAGATCCGAAGCAGCGATGTCGAGCTTCGAGTCCTCAATCGCTTCAGCCGCCGTCATGAATGCCAGCCGGGCCGGGTAAGTATTGCGGCTCAGGAACTCGGCGGAAAGACGCTCCCTCTGAGCGTCGGCGCAGGAGTCCGGGATCTGTCCGGCGATGCGGCTGACGCAGTCCGAGGCGTCGAAACGGGTGATCGGGCCGATACCCGATCTGCCCTCGACCATGTTCTCCCAGCATTCCGGCGCGGTGATGCCCAGCGGGCAGATTATGCCGATGCCCGTCAGCGCAACACGCCGTGCTTGTCGAGTTTCACTCATTCGGTCGGATCCTAATACGGGAGGAATGTTAACCGGACGCATAGAGCAGTGTCAAGAATGCGGGGCAACGGCGAATCCGGTCAGTTGGGGTGCATCATCGGGCACACCACTCGCTGAAGTGCAGTTCATCCAGCCGCTTGTGCAGGCGTTGAGCTGCCTGTGGAGAGGGCGCCGGCAGGGGGGGGCGCGTCGGCCCCACGTCCAATCCGACCCGGGCCATGATCGACTTGAAAGCGCCGACTGTGCAGCCGGTCGCGTACAACGCTTCGATCATGTCGGCGGATGCCTTCTGTTTCCGGCGCGCGGATTCCATGTCGCCGTTCCTGAAATCGCTGATGATGCCCAGGTATAAAGGGGCGGCAAAGTTGTAAGTGCTGCCGATCGCTCCGCGCGCCCCGCATTCGAGTCCGTTCAAGAGATGCTCGTCGCGGCCGAAGAGAATGTCGCAGGCGCCTTCGGCGAACCGCACGCACTTCCGGTAATCATCCAGATCTTCGTACGTGAACTTGATGCCGCGAAAACTCGGGATGCGTTCGACGGCGCGCGGAAGAAACTCGATCATGCGCAGGTCTACGCCGGTCATGCCGGGCATGTGGTAGAAGTAGAACGGCAGATCCGGAGCGGCTTCGGCAATCCCCGCGCACCAGTCCGCCAGTTCGTCGACCGTCTTGGGCAGGAAGAAGCACGGGGCCATTGCGCCGATGCCGTATGCGCCGTGTTCCTGCGCATGCGCGGCCATGCGGCGGCAGTCCTTCAGGCAGGTATGGCCGACGTGAATCAAGACCTTCAGGCCGTCCGGCGCGTCTTCGATCCAGCGCCCGGCGTGTTCGAGACGCTCCTGCAGCGTAAGTGACATGCTCTCGCCCGTAGTCCCGTTTACGAACACGCCCCCTATACCGTTGGAGTGAAGAAACGCCGCATAGCTCTTCACCATCTCGAGTCGGAGCTCGCCTTTCTCCGTCATGGGCGTAAAAGGCGCCGTTATCAACCCCTCAATGTGTTCTCCTTTGTTCATGCGAACTCCTTGTATACCGTCACGATTCCGCCTGCATCTTGAAGAGATATTGCCTGATGAACAACCGGCGCGACCCCGGTCGGGAAGCGCGGCCGGATCGCCGTCAGGCATATTCCTCCGCGAGCTGCAAAGCCATTGCCGTCCATTCAGTCAAGCGCCGCGGTTCGTTGTGCAAGGTGTGCAGATCCTGGAGGGTCACTTCCAGAACATTGTTCCGCGTCTTTTCGAGTGCGTCGCGAAGCTGCGACCGCGCCAGTTCAAGGTCCCAGTGATGCATGCTGACAACGCTGGGATTGGGTTTGTGGGTGTATACGTAGTCCCTTCCGACTTCGCGCGAGGCCCGCTCGACGTCCACCCACGGGCTCATCGAAACGCGGCGCAGGTTGCGGATCTTCCTGACGACATGCATCTTGCGGTCCAGCGGCTCGCAGCAGCCGTAGCAGGACAGTCCGAACCGTTCGAGCAGACGTTTTTCGTACTGAACCGCGAACTCGTCGTGCATTTCGGGCGAGACGTCGACGTAGATTTGCGTCGCGGCCCGGGCCCAGAGGTCCTTGAGCCGGACATGCCGGCCGTCGAAGTCCGACTGCGGGAGCTCGTCCGTCCAGCCGTAGCCTCCCGAACCCAGCCGCACATTGCCGTTGCCCGGCGACAGCAGGTGCAGTTTCTCGCAGCGTTCGAGACCGTTGATATACCCGGTCACCATCCGCTCCAGGACGGCGTGTATCCATTGCGGACGCTCGATCAGATCGATGAACGCCTGCTCGATGCCCCTCCATTCGATGAAAGTGTCCATCGGGGCGAACCAGAAGAAGTCCGTTCCGCGCTTCTCGACGCGCAGAATCCCGTCGTAAATGTCGCACAGTCTCTGGTAATTAAGTTCGGTTTGCTCCCAATCCGGCGACCATTGCGGCTCGGTCTGGATCTTTTCGATGTCTTTCTCTTCAACGATCACGGCCTCGAAGGCCCTCGCTCCGGACGGATCGTCCGGCCTGTGGGACTTCTTGCTTACGCCGAAGTTCGTTACCCACTTTCCGCCGAACCCTTCCACGACTATCGGGCATGCGATCGTATCGTCGACGACGCGGTCGTCCCGGAAGTTCTCCCAGCAGTAGATCGTTTTGCGCAGCTCCATCTCCTGCCGGCGGGCGAAGGAATCGGTTGTGCGCAGCTCCTTTTGCGGGATCAGTTCCTCCCAGATGTTCGCGGCAACGGCCTGAACGTGGACCAGCGGCCGCACGCGTTCCAGCCGGTTGAGCCGCTTCCACATGTCGCGTTTGACGTCGTTTACCGGATCGGCGGCTATCTCGGCCACTCTCCGGGCCAGCTCCCGCAGAATGTTTTTTTCGTCTTCCTGCATGGTTATCCTCTCCTGCATGCTCATTACGGATCGCACAATCTCACACTAAGCCGAAGTGTAGTCAAGCCCGGGCCCGGCAGTGTCAATCCTGCGGCTTGTTCGAAACGCCCGATCGGCCGGGCTCAACCACCGGCTGCCGTCGGGCAAGCTTTCGGCTTGTGCGGGAAAATCACACCGCCGCGCGCTGCTCCAGCGCGGCGCTGATCAGTGAGAAATACTGCTCGTCCGGAACGTAATCGGGGACGCTGTTGCCGGTGCCGAGAGCGTAAGCCCCGTCACGTTCCGCCCTGGCCAGCATTTTCTCTGCCCTTTTATGCACGGCCTCGGGAGTCGATCGGCAGACGAAATCTACGTCGATGCCGCCCAGAATCGCGATGCGGTCATGGTATTGGTCGTAGGCCTCTTCGACCGGCTGGATCGCGTCTTCGTAGGAGTGCTTGCCGTCGTAGCCCATGTCGTCGATGATGTCGTCCATCACCGCCTGCAGTTGACCGCACGAATGCAGGACGGCCGGTTTGCCGGCGGCGTGGGCCGTGCGCACGATCTGCTTGTGCCAGGGGAACACGAAGCGCCGCAACTGTTCCGGAGGCAGCATGGTCTGCGACTTGAACCCCCAGTCGTCATTGCCGATAACGGCGCCGACGGCCTCGTGCGAGACACAGTGCTCGTAAAAGCGCACGAGCCGCGAACCGACGGCTTCGAAGACGTCGAACACCAGCGTTTCGTCATCGACGGTCATGAAGCAGAGGTTCTCGAAACCGACGAGCTTGACGACGTTCTCCAGCACGCCTCCCGGTGTGCAGACGATCAGCTTCATTCCCGCAGGCAAGGCTGCGGCAAGGGCATCGAGCACGTCGTAGCGCGCGTCGCGCGGGTCGGGCCACTCGTACGCGTCGAACGAGGCGCGGTCCGTGATGACCGCGCCCTCGTTCAGAGAGCGCGTCGACGCGGTGCGCACCTCGCCGGCCGCGAAGCCGAAACCGGGCAGCCGGACCGTCGCGTAATCGTAGCCCGCGCCCCGAAACGCCTGCATCCGCAGCATTTCTTCCGTTACCCGGTCCGGATCGGGGATCGTATCCGCCGTCAACTTCCGGTAAAGACGGCCGTTCAGAAAGAACTCGAACAGGGTCGGTCTGGCCGGTTTCGAGCGGGACAGCACGGCAAGCAGGTTGCCGAAATCGGGGGGACCGCGGACCTCCGGAATTTCCTGCCGCTGCCCCTCGCGTTTCGCGTTTTCCATTATCTCAATGCTCCTTTCGCGCGTCTTCTCAATCGGCATCCCGGATCCATACCAGCATCTCACCCTCGCCGCGGTTGGCCCACATGAAATATGGAATGGCGAAGATCCGGCAGGGACGGAGCCGCGACGGGCTGGTCCGATACAGTGTGCCCTTCCATCCCGCCCGGTCCCGCCTGAATCCGCCGGCGCTTATGACGGGGACGCCCTTCAGGATGCCTGAGGCGCCTTTTACGACTTTCAGCGCGGCGCCGCGCGGCAGAAGAATGTCGCTGAGGTCCTTGCCGTTGTCTTTCTCTTCCAGGCAATACAGCACCGGTCCGCGCCGCAGCGCGACGCGGCCGCAGTCATGGCTGACCGAAGGATGCGCCTCGACCCGTGTCGCGGGCATGGGCAGGGTCAACTCGAGCTTGTCGCCCTTTTCCCAGCGGCGGCGGATCTTCAGGTAGCCCTTGCGAAGAACCGCGTCTTTTCCGGGTCTCTTTCCGTTGACTGTCACCCGCGCATCCTCGCACCAGCCCGGAATGCGTACCGCCACCGCAAAAGCGGACGGCGATGCGGGCGATACTTCAATTTTAACTTTTCCGTCCCACGGGTAGCGGGTTGTCTGAGTCAGCGTCACTTCCCGCCGGCCCAGCGTAAATGCTGCGCACCCCTGCGCAAAAAGATGAACGTAAACGGCCCCGTTCGCCTGCGAATACACGTATTGGCCAAAGGATGCCAGCAGACGCGCGATGTTGGGCGGACAGCACGCGCAGCCGAACCATTCCTGCCGCACGGGCGACTTCTGACGGGTAAAACGATGCACGCCGGGCCGCGACGCCAGGTAGTTGTCGTAAAAGAAACGTTCACCGTCGAGCGAAACGCCGCTGATTATTCCGTTGTAAAGTGCCTGCTCCATCACGTCCGCATACCGGCCGTCGGGGTCGATCTGCAACATGCGGTGGGCAAAGAAGACCAGCGCAATGGCGGCGCAGGTTTCGGCGTAAGCCTCCTCGTTGGGCAGATCGTAATCCAGCGTGAACCGCTCGCCGAAGCGTGATGAACCGACGCCGCCGTGGATATAGAGTCGTTTTTGAACGATGCTGTCCCATATCTTCCGGCATGCCGCCAGCAGCTCTATGTCTCCGGTTTCGGCCGCGACGTCGGCCATGCCGGCATAAAGGTAGCAGGCTCTGACGGCATGGCCCTCGGCCGTCTTCTGCTCCCTCACGGGAAGATGCGCCTGCGTGTAGTCGTAATTCCCGTGATTATATTGACCGGGATCTTCGTTGCGCAGCCTGGCTTCCCTGTCAAAGTAGTGCGGTTTCCTGCCGCGCTCGTCGACGAAAAATTTTGCAAGCTGCAGGTATTTTCCCTGTCCCGTCGCCCGATAAAGCTTCACCAGCGCAAGTTCGATTTCCTCGTGGCCGGGATAACCCCGTTTCTTGCCGCGCCCCCGCCCGAACACCGTGTCGATGTAATCCGCGTAGCGGCACATCGCGCGCAGGAAGTTGTCTTTGCCGGTTGCCTCGTAGTGCGCCGTTGCCGCCTCCATCAGGTGGCCTGCGCAATACAGCTCGTGCCGGTCCCTGAGGTTGGTCCAGCGTTTCTCCGGCTCGACTACGGTGAAATGGGTATTGAGGTAGCCGTCGTCCTGCTGCGCCGAGACGATCAGATCGACCACTTCCAGCAGCTTCTTCTCCAGCCCGGCGTCCGGACAAGTCGCAAGGCTGTACGCGGCGCCTTCGACCCACTTGGCAAGATCCGAATCCCAGAAGACATGCGGTGGATCCGACTCGCCCTCTTTCCAGCCAAGCCGGAAGGCGTCGATCCTGCCGGTATCCTTGCACTGCTTGTACTCGATGGGCAAAGTGACCTCGCGGTTCACGCGCAGGCGCTCTCCCCAGAAACCGCCGTCGATCATAACCTTCGACTGCGCAACCGGCGTCAGTCTTCTCAGGATCTTCGTCTGAATCTTGCTTGCCATAATCGCAACCCCGCTAACCGTTAATTCGCGGCAAATGCACCGTCACACTGCAATTTCCGCCGCCGCGAACGGGTAAGAACTCCTTGCTCCACCTCTCGCCGTCCACTTCAACACTTATCTCGGACCCCGCCGGCAGGTCGCGCACCAGGTCCACGACGTAGCGGCAGTCGCGGAACGTGCGCTCGACGCGGGCGCGCTCCCATGCGCGCGGCAGAGAGGGCCGGATTGTCAGCCCGTCGACTGTGGCCCTTACCCCCAGCATGTAATCCACCACCGTGTAAAGAATCCAGGTGCACGTGCCGGTTCCTATAATGCGGCTCGACTTGCCGAACTGGTCGGAGCCGCGCAGACCGTAATAGCAGTTGGGCTGCCAGATCGGCGCCTGTCCGCTGAGCTCCGGCGGGTTGTCGGGATTGGTCGGCAGCGTGCGGCGGACAATATCGTAGCAGCGGTCGCCGTCGCCCAGCAGCGCCATGGCGTAAGCCGCGAAAGCGGAGCCGTGGCAGTAGACCGATCCGTTTTCCGTGGTGCCGCCGATCTTGATGCTCACGCGTCCTATGCCGGGATTCCAGCCCGAGTAAGGCGGGTCGATCAGGACCATGCCGCACAAGGTGGACATCCCTTCCAGAACGGCAAGCACCTTTGCCAGCCGTTCGCCTTCGGCCGCGCCGCTGATGATCGCCCAGGTCTGCACGTTCAGGTAAGTGTGCCCGTCGGCGGGGGCGCCGAACATTACGCCTTCGTCGTCGAACCCGTAAGCGTACCATTCGCCGGTCCAGGCGTGCGTATTGACGGCCTCGATAAGCGCGTCGGCGCGCTGATTCAACGCGCGCGCCGTTTCTGCGCCGTCGCTTCCGAGCGCCGCCAGGGCCGCCAGCCGCCGGCAGGCGTAAGCCATGGCCATGGTGGTCCAGACGCTTTCGCCCCGGCCCAGCCGCCCCGGACCGTTAATCGGGTCGGTCCAGTCGCCGTCGCGCATCAGCACCAGCCCGTGGCGGCCGGTTTGCGAGGCCGTGTACTCGGTGGCCAGCACCAGGTGCCGCAGCAGTGTGCCGTTTCCGCCGTCGGCAAAAGGCAACTCTGCGTCCAGCAGTTCGGGTGCGCCTGCCTGTTCGACGGCCGCGCACCAGCAGAGCACGAGCCACGCCCCGCCGTCGCTGTGCACCATGTCGGCCATCGGGTGGTCGGGCGCCTCTCCCGGCCGGGTGTTCCAGACCTTCAGGTAACCGTCGCCGCGCTGCATGGCGGTGACCTCGCGCAGGTAGGGCAGGGCGGAGGCCGGGTCGAAACAGGCATAGCCCATGGCGTCCTGCAGCGCGTTGCGTCCCGGCGCGGTAATGCAGTTGCGCCACATGCGGCTCATCCAGACGATTTCTTTTTTCAGCCAGCGGTTGACGGCACGGTCGAGATCCGGATCGGGAGTCGAGATCTTCAGGCGCTTTTCCGTGTCTTGCCACTGAGCTTCCACCGCGGCAAGCTCGCGTTCGACGGATTCCGGCTCGGCGTAAAGCTCCCGGCAGGACCGCGCATCATCCGCATCGTACGCGCAGCCGGCGACAAAGTGCCCCCGCCACTCGGCCCCCGGTTCCAGCACCAGGCCGTAATGGAAAGCGGCGACCGGCGCCTGCGGGACGATCGACCTGCTCGGGCAGCGCCCCGCGGCCACGGCATCCGGCACCGCGCCGGCCGCGTCGCAGCCGAAGAAATCTTCCTCGCCGCAGGCGTAGGAGTCCGGAGAGGCCGTCGGCGCCACGAAGTTGTAGTTAGGCAGGTCCTTGTACCTGAAATAATCGTCGTAGACCCCGTGGTGCGGGAAAGCATACTTGCCGATGAGCTCGCGCTCTTCTTCCCACGCACAGCGGCATCCCATGTGCGGGATTATGTCGAACGAAAAGACGATGAAGACATCCAGTTCACTGCGCTCGGAGCCCTTGTTCGCAATGCCGAGTGTCCAGACTTCATGCAGCCCCTCGCGCGGAACGAACGCGCGCAGCGAGGCGGCCGTGCCGCCGCGCACGGCGTCGATCCTGCTCCAGGCCGGGGCATGTGTACAGCGATAGTCGTCTATGTCGCGGCAGAGCGGCGCCCAGGTCGGACACCAGGCTTCGCCCGTCGCGCGGTCCTTGACGTACACGTAGCGCCAGCGCCTGTTCCAGCGCCGCACCTTGGGCAGGCGAATCAGGCTGTCGCCCTGGCCTGTCTGCGAAAACTCCAGGTAGGTGGTGTCGTTGAAGCAGTAGTTCCACCAGGCAACCGGCAACCGCGGCGTGGTAACAACGTAGTTGCCGTCTTCGTCAAAGAAACCGTGCTTACTTTTCTGCGGATTCATAAGTAAACCCCCGCCGGAGAACCATGCTCCCTGCCGGGAGTCTTCATTTCATCTCGATCGAAAGCACGGCCTGCCCGTTTGCGACACTCAGAGTCAAAACACGCATCGATCCGGTGCGGCGCGTTTGCGCTTTACCGCCTTCTACGGTTGCCTTGCGGAAGCGCGGGCACTCGAGCCGAAGGACCCCCGACCGGCCGGTGCAGTCGGCAAACCCTATCCTCGCCGCCTTACCCGACAGATCGACCGACGACACCGGCAGCGTGCAGTCAACGATCCGCAGGCCGTTGCCGACCTTGACGTCCAGCGGCAGGATCAGCCCGCCGCGGGCGGGAACCGTCACCTTCCCGAGATCGTGCCGCCGCCCGACCTTTACCGCGGTCTTCACCTCGTACTCGTGACAGTTCAGAAGGAACAGGAACGACGCGTCGCGCCCCTTTCTGAGGTGGGCGGTTACATCCGGGTCCGAGAGCTGCACGGGTTTGCGCGCGCCCAGGCTGCGCGCCATCTTGTCGAACATCGGCGGGAAGATGTGAAAACGGTCGCTCAGAGCATAGCCGCAGAAAACGAGTTTGCCTCTTCCCGCCTTTCGCAGCAACGCGCCTGCCCGGCCCGACGCATCGCGGAAGAAAACGCGGTCCTTCGCGCGGGGCAAAGCCACCACAGCCTGTTCTGCAAGAAACTCTTCGCCGTTTCCGTACGTCATGAAGACCTTGCCGGCCGGCGCCGCGCCTTCCAGGCCGAAGGCCTTGCGCAAAACGTTGCAGCGCCGCCAGCGCAGATCCCGCTCGGGCATCTCCGGCCCGAGATACATCCGGCCTCCGTTCCGGACAAAGTCGGCCAGCTTGCGCTGGGTCCGGCCGTCCATGTATTCTGCGCTGTAAACAAACAGCGGCTGCGCGGAATCCGGCTGTTCTCTTTCGAGATCGATCATCCGGTAGGGGATGCCGAGAACCGTCAACAACCTGCAGATTCCGTCATAGAACCCCTTTTGCCTGCGGCTCTCCCACGACGCCGTTTCCGGCCCGCGCATGAATTCGGTCATCCAGTATTGCGGGTAGAAGCCGACCTGGACCGTGGAAACCGGCCGGGTCCGCGCCATGCGATTGCCCATTCCGGAAAAGAAACGGCCGTACTTCTTCATGATTTCGAAGTGGCGCCTGGCGCCGCCGTCGGGCTTCACGGGCGCCTGCCATTCGTGGTGGGTGCCGTTAGAACCCAGGCCCTTGCGGTTGAATCCGCCGGAGAACATGTAGGCGTTCAGACCGTTCAAGCCCGAGGCCGTGGAGCACAGGATGTTGAGCTCGACGTCCGAGCTGTAAAGCCGCGGCCATTCGCGCAGGACCCCGGTTTGCATCTCGGCGCAGATGCCGGGGGTGTCGGGGTCGGAAATCATGCGGACCGCGGCGGTCGTATTGAACAGATCGTGAAAGTTGTTGTAGTCGATCCGCCTCGGCTGGTAGGCGCCGCCGAATACCACTCCTTTGACCTTGCGGGAAAAATCGCGAAAGATACAGGTCGTGAGCGGAGCGAAGACGCCGCGACCGCGCACATCATAGTCGAAGAAATGAGGTATGTTGGCAACAAGCGGCACGGTCACGCCCAGCGCGCGCGCCTCGGAACTGAGAACCCTGAAATACTCCGCGAAATAATCCCGGCAGAACGCGGCGCGGTCGGTGTACTTGAGCAGGCAGCCGTCGTAATCGATCGGCAGCGGCGGGATCGATTCGAACCGGCGGTACTCTGTTCCGTAGGCGCGGTTGAGCTTCTCAACGGCGCCGTACTTCCGCTTCAGAAAGTCCCTGTAACCGGCGGTAACGTGCGGGCTCTCGTCAACCAGCTTTCCCAGCCAGTGGTGCATGGCTATCTCGTTGTCGAGCTGCGCCAGGACGATGCAGCCGCCCCGGTCTTCCTGGTGATCGCGCAGGATCGGAATAAGACGCTCGTACCAGCTCCCGACCTTTTCGAGAAAGGTCGCGTCGAGGTAGGATGGCGTGCCGTCCATCGCGCGGACGGGGATCTCGCGCCTCTTGAGAAGCATTGACTCCGGGTAATCGCGTGCCAGCCAGTCGGGCAGGCCGGCCAGCACCATCTCGCCGTTGCAGACGGGGCCGACGCGCACGGCGAGACGCAGTCCTTCGCGCGCGACCATGCGGATGAACGAGACGAGGTCGCGTTCAGGATAATTCTCCCCCGAGAAGTCGAACTTGCCCTCTTCCGGCTCGTGACACCTCCAGGGGATATAACTGGAGACGGTGTTCAACCCGGCTTCCCTGGCGCGCCGCAGGTGGATTCCCCAGCGCTCGCGCGGTACACGGAAGTAGTGAATCTCGCCGGAGTAGATGAACAGTTTACCTTCAGCGAAAGCGCCTCGCTTGCTCATGCCGCTATATCCTCACCGTGACCGCATTGACTTCTTCTTCTCCGATGAAAGCCGACCCGGGTTCAAGTTCCCTGCCGTTCAGTTCGAGCAGCGGTTTGCCCCGAGACACCTCGATGTCATAAATCCTGCCGCGGAACAGGCGCTTTGCCCGGAAGCCGCCCCAGCGCGCCGGTACGGCCGGCTTTACCACCAATCCCTGCATGGTCGGGCGCACACCCAGGATCCACTCGTTCATCACCCGCTGCAGCCAGGCGGCCGAGCCGGTGTACCAGGTCCAGCCCCCCCGGCCGAAGAGCTCGCTGTCGGGGCCGTCCACGTTGCCCGGCGTAACGTACGGTTCGGCCCGGTAGAGGTCGGGGTTGTTGCCGCGCAGAACCGGGCAGAATTTCTCGTAGAGCGAGTACGCCCAGTCGCCGTCGCCGGTCATGGCCGCGGCCATCACGGCCCAGGTGGCCGCGTGGGTGTAGACGCCGCCGTTTTCCCTGACTCCGGGGGCGTAGCGCGTGAGGTAGCCGATGCGCGAGTCGGGCTTGGTGTAGGCCGGCTGGAAGAGCAGGGGACCGTATTCCCTGTCGAGATGCTTGCGGATCGCGCCGATCACCGAGTCCCTGCGGTCTTCCGGCGCCGTGCCGGCGATGATCGACCAGGTCTGCGGATTGAGGAATACCCGCCCCTCCTCGCAGTTGCAGCTGCCGATGACCGTGCCGTCGTCGAGGGTGGCGCGAAAATACCATTCGCCGTCCCAGCCGTGTTCGTTGACGGCCTTCTTCAATACCTCCCGCTCGGCGCGGTATGCGCCCGCGGCTTCGCCATCTCCGGCGGCGTCCATAACCTCGGCGTAGTCGGCCAGGATCCGGCACAGAAAATGGGCCATCCAGACGCTTTCGCCCTTCCATTCGCCGCCGCACGAGCTCAGCCCGTCGTTCCAGTCGCCCTCGCCGATGAGGGGCAGCCCGCGCGCGCTCTTGCGCGAAAGGGCCAGCTCCAGGGCCTTGCGGCAGTGACCGTCGATCGTGTCCTCGTCGCCGTCCAGGTAGGGCGCCTTCAGGTTCAGCAGGTCCGTTTTGCCGGTTTCGCGCACGCAGCGCGCGACCACGAACGGCAGCCAGCACAGATCGTCGGAGAAACCCGACTCCTTGCCGGTCTTCGAAAGGTTGTGCCACCAGTGCAGCACCTTGCCTTCCCGGAACTGGTGAGAGGCGTGCTCCGTGATTCTCTCGACGGTGCGCCGCGGTTCCAGCGGCAGGAAAACCAGCGCATCCTGGAGCTGGTCGCGGAACCCGTACGCCCCGCTCGACTGGTAATAGGCGGCGCGTCCGTTGATGCGCCCCGAGATTGCCTGGTACTTCAGCCAGTGGTTGGAGAGAATGTTGAAATGATCGTCCGGCGTATCGACCGTCGAGCGGTCGAGCAGATCGCGCCAGCCACGCCTGATCGTCGCGAGGATATCGTCGCCATACAGGTCGAGGAACTTCCCGGATTCGGCCGGAACACCCAGCGTGAACCGGGTCTCCTCGACCGCGCCGGGAGCAACCCGCAGCGTGACCCGCGCCGCGCAAACGCCGTCGCCCCACTTGCCGGCTTCGCGGCATTCCGTCAGGTTCATGAAACGCGGGGCGGTATAGGATCCGTTCCTGCCCAGGAAGGTCGTCTTGTTGTGGGTATATGCGCCGATCGCACGCGATGAGGAAAACGCGATTGTATGCGGATAGCTCTGGTTCCAGGGCTCGCGAGAGCCCGGCAGAGGGTAGAGGCGCTTGGTTGCCGAGATGGTGTTGTCGGCGAAAGACGTTTCTATGAAGATCTTGTGAAACTCGCGGTTGCCTTCCGGGTGATTTCCCAGCAGCCACTCGAAGTACGCCGTGAGATCGATTTCCTTTTCTCTTTCGCCCCGGTTCTCGATCCGCACGATCCAGATCTCGCAGGCTTCTTCGAGCGGGACGGTTACGGTCAGCGAACAGGCGATGGGACCGTGCTCCGCCTCGAAGCGCGTGTAGCCGATGCCGTGGACGCACCGCCGGAGGTCTTCGCGTCGGCCCGCGGGGCGCAGGGCGGCCGACCATGTTTCGCCGGTGTCCTTTTCAGTGATGTAGAGCCATTTGCCGGAGGCGTCGCGCGTCAGTTCCTGTTCCCACGTCGTTATGCGGTTCAGTTGCGAATTGCGGTACCAGGAGTAGCCCCCTCCCGCGTTGGATATCGTCAAACCCCACTCGCCGTTGCTGATGACGTTGATCCACGGAGTGGGGGTATCGGGGTCGGTAACGACGTATTCGTCCCCGGTCTCGCTGAAATGCCCGTAAGCTTTGCCATCCGACATGAATTCCGTCCCTGCATACCGACAACAGGCCGCGGATAGTACAGCAGCCGCACGGGCGGTTCAAGCGCCGATACCGGTCCGTAATCCGAAAATAGGGTGACAGATGGATGAAGCACCACCTCGCAGGACACCGGAAGCCCGTAACAAGCCTTCTGAAGTAGTCCGTCAAGGTGGATTGATCGCCCGTCTCAGCCCGGCATGATCCACATGGCTTTGGGTGGAATCGACGTTAGCCAGAAATACAGTCCGCCGTAAACCAGTATGAACAGCCCCGCCAGCATTTCGCCGACTATCAGTCCGATCATGAGCGGTTTCAGCCGCTGATACAGGCTTGCGCCGCCGTAGCGCACGATTGCGGTTCTGATGGCCCAACCCAGCAGGAATGACGGGGCGAACGCAATCCCGGGCCAACTCCCCAGGACAAGCAGGAATATGGGATGCAACGGCCACTTGGCGAACCTCAGCCTCATGAAGGCCAGGATCATGACCAGTGCCATCGCAATGCCGAAGCCTGCCAGGGCTTCCCTGCGGGGATGAATCTCGCGGAAACGGGACCATCCGCTGAGGGCGGCGAGTTCGTCGATCCTTCCCTGCGACACGACGCGATCCCGGATGGCCTTGTCGGCGATGAAGACCACCTTGGGCCAGATCTGGGCAGCGTAGCCGTAGCTGCAGGCAATGGCTCCTTCCCGGTACTGCCAGTAAAGCGTGGCGGGCACGGCGATAGCAAAAGTCAGGGCCAGCGCGCAGAACCCCCATGCGGCGGTCCTGCCCAGGGCTATCCGTCCCCTGTCGGCTATTGCCAGCGCGTTGACAGCAAACGGCATAAGCAGTTCTCTCGTCTCGTTCATCAACGGTATGCTTACGATTCCCATAATGATAAGCTGTTCGAGTCCGACGCTGTCCCCGATCAGGCCCCACAGAACGTAGCCTGCCATAAGATACCCTTGCACAAAGAAGAGGCCGCACTCAACCGTGATGCGGCTGACGACCACGTGATAGGCCAGGGTGAGAGCGGTGAACAAGACGGCCAGCTGCCAGTCCAGTCCGACGCACACGAGTTGGAGACCGAATACCGCCGCGCCCAGCATGCCGATCCTGAATCCCCAGATCGCACGCCCGTCCACCGTGCCGGCTCTTCTGAATCCAAGCGCGCGCTTGACCACCTTCGAGAAGTAGTGCCGACCGTTATAAAGCACCATGATGAACATTCCCACGTAAGCGCCGGCATAGATGAAGAATCCGGCCCCCTGCTCCGGTTCGCGTCCGTCGACAACCACGCCGTAGGTTGCGAACGTGCCGGCAATGAAGTGAAAGAGGTACGTGCCTATTCCAAGGGAGAATGCAACGTCGCTGGCCACGAAATAGGAGAAGGCCATGGCCGTGAAATACAGCTTGGGATAGAACAGGTAGCTGTAAGGCGCAAGCTGCGGCATCACGGCGGCGACGGGAGATATGTCGATGCGCAGCGGTATTTCGATAAGCACATCCGGGTACCACCGCGAAGCGTAGTTATTAAGGTGGATGCACAGGACTGCCGCCACTCCCAGCAGGAAACGGCGGTCGTGGTATATACTCTTGCCGTCTTCCCGATCGGAAGGCAACAACGAGCGGGTAACCTGTGCGATTGGATAGGGAAGACTCTCGTGATGCAGCCACTGCCGGTGCACCACCAGTGCCAAGCCGGTGCCCGCGAGCATAAGCGCCATAACCAGCGGTACCCAGAACAGCAGCGTCCTTCGCCATGCCCACCATGGAATATCAAGCAGAGACATGTCCTCGCCGCCCTGGGACAAACCGGTCACGAACCCCTTGAGCGCGGTGTCGGGGTCTTCGCCGGGATCGGCCAGCATGCGCGGCGGCACATGCTGCGTGGAGCCTTTGAGTGCGACATCGGTAACCGCGTGGTGGTGGGGCATCATGAGCTGGTTGGTAAACAGGTGCATCAGACTGCGACCGGGTATACAACACGCGAAGAACACAACCGCAACGGTAACCGTCAGTTCCCGCGAGGAAAATTTCAGACGCGGGGACAAGCGCGCCAGCAGCGGGTTCACAACGATCACGAACAGCACCAGCGAGCCGACTACCGACATCGGCAGGTAATTCCCCACGAGCTGCGTATTACGGATTACGAGATCGTTGAAAAACGTGAAAGCGCCAAGAACGGCCGCAACGCACAGTCCAAGGACTATTGCACGGAAAGCCATGCACTACCCCCTTGGCCGCGGTCGTCGGCGTGGTTTCGCCCGCAGGCTAGTGTCATGTCACACTTGATATGTTAGATAGAGTATGGCATGTTTGCCTCTGTGAAAGGAGGTGTGACATGCCGAAAGTAAAGTATCGGCTTTCACTGACATCGGAGGAGCGTGAAGAGC
>Ga0180435_10001180_pt1 | contig 27415 bp, 33 predicted proteins | sample SS_ome_3_FD_132467 | JGI IMG/M metagenome (GOLD analysis project Ga0180435, IMG submission 132467) | Hypersaline lake sediment archaeal communities from the Salton Sea, California, USA - SS_3_S_1 metaG | ecosystem: Environmental > Aquatic > Non-marine Saline and Alkaline > Hypersaline >... | reverse complement strand
AGTAGTCATCGAGCCTTTCTTTGAGCATGGACCTCAGCCTATCCCGGCCTATGGCCTTATAGGAGAATTTCTTCCCCCTTTTTGATGGAAGCCTCTTTCTTGTCACCATCCCAATGGCTGCCATCTCCTGCAGGGCCCGCTGGACGCTGGTCCTGTCACGCCCGCAAGCCTTTGCGATATCTGCGACCTCGAGGGACCCCCCCTTTTCTGTGAGCATGCGGAAGATGCTCGAATGCAATCCCCTAATCCCCATTATGGAGCAAAGGGCATCCTCCCTGCAAAGGTCGGCTCTCAGCCCATATGAGACGATGTCTGCGGCATCCATATAAGATACACTGAATCGGTATATAAAAGTGTATAACTGTTGAACACTATACCTTTTTATATCTTTTTTCCCTATATAGTCCCATAGACTGTGGGGCCCCAAATGGACGAGGAGCTTGAGACCATCAGGCGGCAAAGGATGGAAAGCCTCGCGAAAAAGATCAAAGGTGAGAACATGGCAAAACCGATAGAGCTGACAGATGACACATTTGCGAAAAACATAGCAGACAATGAAGTTATGGTCGTGGACTGCTGGGCGCCTTGGTGCGGTCCGTGCAGGCAGATAGCGCCCGTGATAGACGAGATGGCACAAGAGTATGACGGCAAGATAATGTTCGGCAAGCTGAATGTCGACGAGAACCAGGCAGTGGCCGGACAGTACGGCATAATGAGCATACCTACGCTTATGGTATTCAAGGGCGGAGAGCTTGTTGACAGGATCGTCGGCGCGATGCCCAAGGCGATGCTCGCCCCAAAGATTGAGAAGCATATAGGGTGATGGAACAGGGATTCACGGTTTCATTCCCTGGCGGACAGATGGTGGATGTGGCCCATGCGGGCGGCATGATACGGACGGATCAGGGAGGAGATGACCCCTCCCCATTCAACCTGTTTTTGGCATCCATCGCAAGCTGCGCAGGATTTTATGTCATGTCCTTCCTCAAAAGGCGCGACATACCGACAGAGGATGTGAGCCTCAGTATGCGTGCCCACCGCGTGGAGCACGGCAAGCTGGATCGCGTGGAGATAGAGATATCGCTGCCCGAGGGATTCCCCCAAAAATACGTGGAAGCGGTCATAAAGGCGGCAGGAAGCTGTCTTGTGAAAAAGACATTGGAGTTCCCGCCCGAATTCGAGATAAAGGTCAGCCGGTGAGATATTCCATCTCTGCAGGGTCGAATCTGTAAAGCTCCTTTACCTGCATTTCATCGAAGCCCTTGCCCAAAAGCCTTTGGTACATCGGGATATACTCGAGCTTAGCGACCCTCTTTGAGACATGAAGCACATGCCCCATCTTTGAGGCGATCTTATCCTCCACGCCTCGCATCCCCTTGGTCCTGCCAAGCGATGCGAAATAGCCGGGGAACCGATATTGGGTGAAGTTTATCCTTGCCGGCCTTTCTGAGTTGACACCTGCGGTCATCAAGACATTCGAGTATCTAAGAAAGCCCCAGTACTGCCTCCTCATTATGCGACCCAAAAATATGTCCGCTCGCGACAGGTTCTCATAGCATCCGGCGATGGATGACATGTCCTGATAGAGCCTTGGGACATTCTCATCGACCCACCAGAGTATGTCGCGCTGCTGCATGGATAGGTCCCATGTGCTTTTGACGACCTTCTCATAGTCCCTGCCGCCGAAGATAACAGAAAGCGCTCTGTAGATATCGGATGTCCCGTCCCTTGCCGAGAGTTTGCCATCGACATCCTCTGCGTCGAATGGCTCCCCAGGGGCCGCCATATACTGCAGATCGAGTATGGCTGCGCGTATGTCGCCCTTGGCGCTCTTCGCTATGGAACTCAATGCTTCCTTGTCGCATCCTATGCCCTCCTTTTCGCATATGACGGCAAGGTGATTGGCGATGGAAGCCGGGAGCGCCCGACGCAATTGAAGGTCCTGGCATGATCTTTTGACTGTGGCGAGCCTCTTATCGGCAAGATCTGATGTGGAAAGCATTATGGGGCTTGCACAGTTCTTTATGAGGGCGGGCACTGCCTTTATGTCCTTTATGGTCTCGACATCATCCAGGAAGAGGAGCTTTTTCCCGCCGAAAAGCCCCATGGTATTTCCGATATCCGCGGCATTTGCGATATTGTCATTGGTGACCACATGCAGGTCCCAGCCCTTGTGCTCAGCCGCGAGCCCTCCCAGAAGCGTCTTGCCGCATCCTGTGCCCCCGTGCACGAGCAATGGCTTTGAACCGTCCCATCCCTCAATGGCTTCCTTGGCCTTATTGCCTATGAAACCCTCCAAAGCATCAGGCCCGTGCTTGTCGCACCACATGGCGTAAGATATTAATCTGGCTCAATATAACTTCGGCCTTTTTATACATCTATCAAATCATTGTATATGGCCTACAAGGTCGTGCGCGACCCGATACACGGCAATATCCCCCTCGACGGAGATTTCATCGCCATACTCGATACGCCCCAGATGCAAAGGCTCCGCCACATCAAACAGAATGGCCTGTGCTATCTTGTCTATCCAGCCATGAACTCTACGCGCTTTGAGCATTCTCTTGGCGTATACCATCTAGCCAATCTTCTGACAGCCCATCTTGAGCTTCCAAAGGACGACTGCATACGGATCATGGCGGCGGCCCTCATACACGATATGGGACATGGTCCATTCAGCCACACATTCGACACGATCTTTGAGGCACACGGCCTGGACCATGAGGGCATCTCATGCAAGCTGGCCTGCAAGTCCGAAGTGACTGAAAGGCTCGTCCAGATGGGAGCAGACCCTAAGGACGTATCCGACCTCATAATGGGAAAGGGCCGACTCGGAAAGCTCATCTCCTCAGAGGTGGACGTCGACAAGATGGACTATCTCGTCCGCGACGCATACTATGCCGGAGTGGCATATGGGATAACCGATGTGGAGCGCCTTCTATACAGGATATCGCTGTCCCGCTCCGATGTCATAGTCGGACATGGAGGTCTTGAGGCTGCTGAGTCACTTCTCATAAACCGGAACATGATGTATCGGACCGTGTATCGCCACCACACCAAAAGGATAGCAGAATCCATGATGCGTGCCGCGGTCGCATCGCTTATCAAGGGTGGGCAGAAGGCAAAAGAGATCATGTCCTGGGACGATGTGACCCTTATATCCCGTCTTAGGGGGGCAACCGGCTATCCGCGGCAGATAATGGATATGATAGACGCAAGGACCCTTTTCAAGAGGGTATTTTCCGAGCCTCTCGGCTCATTCACGACGGCTTCGCGAAATGAGCTCGCCCAAAACTCCGAAAAGGTCGCGGATTCCATCTCCACCGACCTTGGTATCTGGGAAGGCCATCTCCTTCTGGACTATCCCGAAGCGAGCATGAACGAGTATCGCGTCAAGGTCGAGACCTCAGAAGGACTCAAGACCATAGGTGAGGTGTCATCACTTGCCAGGTCCCTTGAGGCCGCAGAGCAGGAGAAGATGACCGTGAATATCTATGTCCACGGCGAAAGCGCCAAAAAATTCACCGATTTCGATGCCCCCTCATATTTCACCTATGAGCAGACAAGGCTGCCCGGATTCACCTGAAAATGCTTCCCCACGAGCATGTCATCATATCAAGCTTAGCAGTCATCGCCCTTTGGGCATTGCCCGGCCATGACGCGTCCCTTCTCATCTGGTTGGGGGCGGGGGCGGCAGCGACGGTCGCCATAGACCTGGACCACTTCATTCTGCGGGCCATACTTCCGGGGGGAAGTCGGCTATTTGAGAGGATAAGGCGGGACCCCTCCCTCCTCTTGGACATAAAGAACCTGACTTCTGCCATCCATTATCCAGGATTCGGGGTGATACGCCTATACGCCCATCTCATCGAGACCTTTACGGCATCGATGGCCCTGATCTATATCGTCCATCCCCTTGCGGCGCCCATATCCGTGTCCCTTCTCGCCCATTGCGCAACGGACATGTATCAGGCATACCGGTGGCCCGACACACGCTAGAGGAGCTTGCCTACAGCGTCTTTGATCTTTGCCCCTACCTCTTGCATATCCTTTGAAGAGTCGATGACCGTGAAGCCCGGGAATCTCATGTATTCCTCCTTCACTTTGGCTAAAAACCCGGCCTTCTCAAATATCTCGCCGGTGGATGTCCGGTCTTCGGCTGCATTGGGCTCTACATCGAGGAAGAGGACGATGTCCGGCTTCGCCGCGAACTCATTGAGCCCCAAAAGCCAGTCCCGCCCGACCCCTTGGGCGGCCTGATAGGCGACGGTCGAGAAAAAGAACCTCTCGCATATTACATGGCATCCGTCCTCGAGAGCCGCCCTTATCTGGGCATCATGCTCTATCCTGTCTGCTGTGAAAAGGAGAGCCAAAGATCTGGGATCCAGTATGATATCCCCAGAAAGCGCTCGCCTTATGAGCTCTCCAATGGCTCCGGTGGTCGGTTCCGCCGTCAGCCAGACATCAAGGCCCCGCCCCTCCATCCACTCTGAAAGGAGCTTGGCATGGGTGGACTTGCCGCAGCCGTCAATGCCCTCGAATACGATGAACATGGTAATACATTGTCACTATTCTTTTTAACGGACAAGGGATATGTATTACCCTATGGACGAGAAAGCCGTTGAAAGCTATGAGAAGGCCGGAAAGATAGCGAAGGAGACCCTCGCATGGGGGGTGAAGCTTGTGAAACCAGGCGTCAGCTATCTCGAGGTCGCGGACAAGATCGAGGCCCGAATAACCGAGGCCGGGGCAGGCCTGCCCTTTCCGACCAATATATCCGTTAATGACATAGCGGCGCATTATGTCCCAAAAGCCAATGACAAGTCCGTCTTCACGAAAGAGGATGTCGTCAAGGTGGACATAGGTGTGCACATAGACGGCTATATAGCCGACACGGCATACACCGTCGATCTCACCGGCGAATACGGCGACATGCTGGCCGCAAATCAGACTGCCCTTGACACAGCGCTTGATATGGTTGCGCCCGGAGTGTCTGTGGCAAGCATCGGCGAGGCGGTCCAGGATGCGATAACCGGCGCCGGATACAAGCCAATAGAGAACCTCACAGGCCATGAGATAAAGCAGAATGAGCTCCATGCCGGCCTTTCCATACCGAATATCAAGGTCCCATATGACTGGCAGATAGAGGAGGGAATGGCCATGGCCATCGAGCCTTTCGCAACGGATGGGGCGGGCCATGTTATCGAGTCCCCATCACCTGAGATATTCTCCGTCCAGCAGCCGCGGCCGGTGAGGATGCGCGAGGCAAGGATGCTATTGAAGACGCTCGCCGAACGCGGCGAGCTGCCCTTTGCAGCCAGATGGTATGCCAAAAAGTTCTCGCCACTGAAGCTCTCTCTAATACTGAATCAGCTTAAGCAGGCGGAAATACTGCATGCATATCCCCCATTGCATGACCGCTCCAAGGGGAAGGTCAGCCAGTTCGAACATACTGTGATCGTCACAGAGGACGGAAGCACGGTCACCACGAGGTAGGCCCTGTTTTTATTTTTTAAGGCCCAGAAGTTAAAGATGCACCAGACAGAGGTGGAGATCTACATAGGACCTGACGGCAAGGGGCTGTTCGCCCCATTCAAGCCCTCCCTGAAAAGGCTTGCGAATGCTTTGGCCCCCGATGACGAGGAGCTGCCGAGCGTCTTTTGCGGATAATCACTATGGACCCCCTAACCGGATGCGACAAGGAGATAGAGATACTCATCAAATCACGGTATCCCCTCATATATGTCGTGAGCCCCGAGGAAGGCAGGGTCATCGAAAAGCTCGACACCATAGCCTGTGACGGTGGCAAGGAGCTGAAGCTGTGGTCCATAACCCGCGGCATACACGATCTCAAGGGGGATGGCAGGGACGAGGAGACTCAGGACCCCCTCAATGCATTGGACTATGTCAGCGACTATTCAAGCCCCTCAATATGGGTATTCCTCGACTTCCATAATTTCATAACCGACCACACCCTATGCAGGAGGCTCCGGGACCTTGTGAACCGGCTAATGGCAAGCAGGAAGACGATAATACTCCTGTCGCCGGTACTCACGGTCCCTGTAGAGCTTGAAAAGGACATGTCCATAGTCGACTATGACCTGCCGGACTATCACAGGCTCTCCGCGCAGTTCGCGGCCATTCTCGAGAAGTTCAAGGACAAGGACTCGGTATCCATAGACATCGACGAGGACATCAAGGAGAAGCTCGTAAAGTCTGCCCTGGGCCTGACACGCAATGAGGCGGCCAATGCATTCGCAAGGATAATAGTCTCTGACAAAAAGCTAGACGCCACAGACATCCAAAAGGTCCTGGTGGAAAAAAAGCAGATAATCAGAAAGAGCAGGTTCCTCGAGTATTTCGAGTCGCAGGAGGAGTTCTCAAAGGTAGGGGGCCTTGACAGCCTCAAAGACTGGCTGGCAAAAAGGGAGGTCGCATTCACAGAGAGGGCAGCGGAATTCGGCATACCCCAGCCCAAGGGGGTGCTTCTTTTGGGCGTACAGGGCTGCGGAAAGAGCCTCACAGCGAAGGCGGTATCAAGCCTTTGGAAGCTGCCGCTTCTGCGCCTCGACATGGGCTCCATATTCTCTGGGGTCGTGGGCTCATCAGAGGAGAATATGCGCAAGGCCATAAAGACCGCGGAGTCCCTAGCTCCGATAGTGCTTTGGATAGACGAGATAGAAAAAGGCCTGGCAGGCGTGCAAAGCTCATCATTTTCTGATGCTGGCACATCATCGAGGGTCTTTTCGACATTTCTCACATGGCTCAATGAGAAGACCGCCCCAGTCTTTGTCATAGCCACCGCCAATAATATCACGATGCTCCCTCCCGAGCTTCTGAGGAAGGGGAGATTCGACGACATATTCTTCGTGGACCTGCCGACCGCGGAGGAGCGCTCCGACATATTCTCCATCCACCTCAAAAAGAAGGGGAAGGACCCGGAAGCATTCGATCTTGGGGCGCTTGCGCGAGTCTCTGACGGATTTTCCGGGGCTGAGATAGAGCAGGCTGTCATATCCTCCCTCTATGACGCATTCAATGAGGAGCGGAGCCTGGAAACGGAGGATATCGCCACCTGCATCGCAAAGACCGTGCCTTTGTCTGTCACCATGAAAGAGGACATCGATTCGCTTCGGAACTGGGCGAGATTCAGGGCGAGGCCGGCATCCAGCAAGAGCCCTCTGCACAATATGATGCATCACAAGGAGAGGGGTGCCTGATGGACAATTGGCTCAAGCGATTCGACTATCTGGAGCTGGGGGACGAGGTCAAGGGCGAGCAGGGTTGGTTGCTGTCCAAAAGGCGCCTTCTGGTGGAGACCCAGGACGAGAAGGTCGAGGTAGTGATAAGCGACCAGATAACCCCTACGCTGGCAAGGACCGCCCCACATGACATAGAGCTCATGTTCTGCTGCCATTTCTGCGGCATGGACAATACACCCAATGAGCTCAAATGCTCGGGATGCGGCAAGCCCCTGGAAAAGCAGTTGACCGAGGAGGAGACCGGCATCGACCAGATACTCAAATGCAGCTCATGTGAAGCCGACAATGACGCGAAAAAGTCCAATTGCTGGGTATGTGGCATATACTTTCCAGCTGATGGGCCGCAGTCGGAGAGGGACTGCACGAATCTCATAACCATAGACTATATGCAGGGCCACTATACCTCAGCGGACAAGAGGCTCCCCAAGGAAGTGACCTATCTGATAAAAAAGATCCGGAAGGCAGGCCTGTCCCAGGAGATAGTCGGGCAGTGGATAGTGAAGAAGAATCAGTATCTCGCGCAGGTCAAAAGGATCGAGGACAGGAGCAAGGAATTCGGCGACAAGGCAATGGAGATGATCAACAACTACAAGGGATATTTACTCGTTGCGGCAATACTCCTTTTAATGTTCTTGGTGGCAAGGTAAGATGTCGACCCATATAGAATTTTTGTCTCCGATCGAATTCGTCTTCGTTGACATAATGAGCGCACTGTTCCACATGGATGCGGAATATGTGGACATACGAAAGCTCGAGGCCGACAGGGGCCAGCTCATAGATGTCGACGGGGTCATTAAGGATTCGGCCGGAAACCAGATAGGGATATGCAAGGTCGGCAAGGACAAGTGCAAGCTCATATCAGGCCATGCAAAGACCGCACAGGCGAGGAGGACCCAGTCAGACCTCTTCGATGCCATAAGGCAAAGATATGCATATGACCGCGTGATGCGGGAGCTGAAAAGCCAGGGCTATGTCATAACCGGCGAAAAGGAGGAGGCCGGCAATACCATAAAGATAACCGCGAGGAAATACTGATGGCAAAAGGACAGGAAGTGGAGATATACATATCCCCCCAGGGGGAGCTGAAGGTCCACATCAAGGGGGTCCACGGGCCCGACTGTGTCAAAAAGGCTCAGGCCCTTGCCAAGGGAGCGGGCAAGCTCAAGTGCAAAAAGCTCACAAGCGAATACTATCAAAAGGCTGAGAGCAAGACGAGCTCCTATGTCAGGCGCTGAGGATCCTTTTCGCCTCATCCACTGAGACCTTGCCGGACTCCGCCATCGCCTGAGCAATCTCGTCTACCCTTTCGGGCGGTGCGCCGGCGAGTATCGCGATATTTTTTGCATGCAGCCTCATATGGCCTTTCTGTATGCCCTCTGCTGATAGGGCTCTTAGGGCCCCCAGATTCTGTGCGAGACCCACGCAGGCCATGACCTGTCCGAGTTCCGCCGCCGAGCGGACACCGAGCATCTTCAGCGCCGCCTGAGCTACCGGGTGGGTCTTTGTCGCGCCTCCGACAAGGCCGACTGCCACAGGGACCTCTATCTCTCCCACAAGGTCGCCCTTATCGTCAAGGCACCATCTGGTGAGCGACCTGTATGCGCCGTCCCTTGCTGCGAAGGCATGGCATCCCGCCTCGACGGCCCTTGTGTCATTGCCTGTGGCCATCACCAATGCTGTTATGCCGTTCATGACGCCCTTATTGTGGGTTACTGCGCGATAGACGTCCTGGTCGGCGAGGCTCCATGCGTCGACGATCCTTTCAGCCACCTCTTCTCCACCGACCGTCTCCTTTTTTATGGTGCAGCTAGCCTTGGCTGTTCGCTCCACCGCGAAGTTCGAAAGTATCTTGAGGATTGCTCGGCCCCCTGACAGCTCCTCTAATCTCGGGGCCAATGCCTCGCACATGGTATTGACGGCATTCGCTCCCATGGCGTCGGCGACATTGACATGCAGGTGCACGACGGCATATTCGCCGACCGATCTCACTTGCAGGTCTTTGACACCGCCGCCGAATCTCACAAGCGTTGGGTCAAGGCTTTCGGCGAATTCCATGAGGGCGCTCTTCTCAGCCTCTATCCTTTTCGGGGCATCCTTCCCGGCGCCCTTGAGCTGGATCTGGCCTATCATCACAGGCTCGCTTGCGGATGCGATAAACCCTCCGGTGGCCCTTGCCATCTTCGCAGCATTTGAAGCTGCTGCGACGACCGAGGGCTCCTCAGTGACCATCGGCACAAGATAGTCCTTGTTATTGATCTTGAAATTGACGGCCACACCTAGGGGCAGGCCGAATGTCCCTATGACATTCTCTATCATGCTGTCAGCCTTTTCGATAGGAAGGCCCGAGCTTATGGCTTTGGCGTCCTCGATGGAAAGACCCGCTCTCTCGCTGGCAATATCGAGCCTCTCGCTCACAGATAGCTTGTAGAACCCCGATATGCTGGAGTCCATCTCCTCAGTCATAGACCGACTCATATGCTCCGTAGTCGTCTATGCCGTAGTCGTCTCCCCTATAGTCCGGCAGCTCTATCTGATTGTCCAGGCATGGTATGCCCTTCTTCTTCCCATAGGTGCATTTGCCGTTCAGATAGAAGTCGCAGTAGTCGCAGCAGACCCCTCTCTCCTCGCAGTTCTCATAGTCAGGACAGTGGGGGCAGCATTTTTTACTCTTCTTTTTGGGATTTTTGGCGTCGGTGGCTTTCTTTTTTGAGGAAAGCTTCGGCTTGGCTGTCTTCTTAGAGGCATTGCTCTTGCTCGCTACCGTCTTTTTCTTCTTCGCGTCCTTCTTTTTCACGGCAGCCTTTGGCTTGGCGGACTTCGCCGCCTTTGCCTGGCCCTTTGATTTCCTCTTCGCTGTCGCCATATGAAACCCCTGGAAATGATATATCCATATATCCTCTGGCTATAAAAGTACTCAATCGAATGACAATATGTCTTCAGCATGGACGATATCATAGCACGGCATGTCACCGACCTTTTATGGATACGTGACGAACTTACGGGGATGGATGAGATGGCCGATCCCATCATGGGGGCTGCTGACTTCGACGATGCGGTGTGCATCGAGATGCCTGGGGATCTTTTGGTATCCACGGACGGACCTTATGACATGAGGCTTGTGATGAAAAGCGCCCTCATACACGCCGCAACCGATGTCATCGTAAAGGGGGGCAGGCCACGCTTTGCATTGGACAATCTGGCAGGCCCGATGGACGATGTGCGAACGATGCTCAAAAGCATAGCCTACCAGTCGCGGGCAATGCGCATACCTGTGCTTGGAGGAAATACAAAGGTCGAGGATGTTCCACCAACGGCATGCATCACGGTCATCGGAGATCTCCTTCTGTCTGAGCCCATAAGGGACAGCGGGGCCGGGGCGGGGGATATCATAGCCCTTATGGGCGAGCCTATCTGGGGGGAGCGCGATGAGAGGATAGAAAAGGCCAAGACGCTCTTTGGTGCCTGGTATAAAGCACTGGAAAAGGTGGAGATAAGCTCTGCCAAGGATGTAACAAAGGGGGGGCTTGCGGCAGCCTCCCACGAGATGCAGCAGAAATCGGGGAGGAGATTCGAGCTCGATGCGACACCCCATCACCCGGGGCGGAACCTGGACAATTTCATGATCATCCTAAAGGATGACCAATGCGAGGAGCTTGAGCGCATATGCGGGGACGCTGGCTGCCCGCTTTTGCGCATAGGGCGCGTCCTTTGAGCTATCTGGCCCTTGCCGCCATGCCCCTTGTGAAGTCTGAGACCTCCCTAGGGGCGAGGTGCAGCTGACCCCCCCTTATGAGCCTGTCATTGCAGTCCACTATGAGGCATTCGTCGCCTGGGCGCAGATCCGGGTCGATGTCTGCCACGAATTTGCACATCGCGCTTCTGCCATCCCTGACGGCTGCCACGACATCTGCATCGTCTATTAGCCTTATTCGGAGCCTCGGGGCCGGGAACTTGGCGTGAAGAGCGGCCAAAAGCGGCTCATGCGGGAGTATGAAATGGTCGCTGGCCCTGACAGAGGCGAGCATCGCGCCCTTGTGATATAGCCACCTGATCCTTTTGGTCTTTCTGGATCTCTTTATAATAACATCTGCTGGGATGAGCTCTCCCGCGCCGGGGCCGAACTGGTATTCCATTATGGCCCGAAGCTTTCTGATGTCCCTGACCTTCGGCATGGAGTCGTCCATCATGGAGAATACGCCATTGAAGGGATACATGTCCAAAAGCTCATCATTTACCTGGCCGAATGGCGCAAGCTCTATGTGGTTTTTGGAGCCCACCCTATCGAGCCTTATTTTGGCATTGATGACCTCCGGCCTTTTCTGGCTTTCGGCACCCGTATGATACATGGCCCGCGGCTTTGTTATCGGATCGAGCTCAGCCATCCAAGGGCTGTGCTCCAAAAGGGCGGTGAGCGCAGCCATCATCTTCGGGTGGCTTCTGGCTTGCTTTGCAACGAGCTCCCAGAGCCTGCCGCTCTTTATGGCATGCTTTATCCTGCCTATCATGTCGAAGCTGACATATAGATTGTGCCTTGCGACAGCCTCAACCCTGTCCTGGCCAAAAAGCTCCTTTATGCCGATGCCGTGCTTTGAGCATACAGGGCAGCAGCAAAAGATATGTTCCATGGAGTCGAGGTCCTCTGTGCCTGAGTCGGTCATGTATCTTCCTGCCTGGGCATAGAGGGCATAGGCGGCGGAGTCGAAAAGGTCGCATCCCATAAGGGCCGCCAGCGGAAAGAGCATCGGATGTCCAAGGCCAAAGGCATGGACCACCCTGTCGGCGGGCAATGCCTTTTTAGCCGCCATTATGACATGGACGAGCTCGTCGAATCTGTATGCCTCCATCAAGGGCACGATGCCTCCGACGGCCACCAGCTTGAACCTTTCACCAACGCTTTTGGCGGCCTCCGCCCTAAGCTCGGGATACTTGGCTCCCTGTATCGCGGCATTGACGGCAAAGCCAGCATTTTCCGCCTCGCGGGAGCGCTCAAGGGTCGTTTCTAGCTGCTGCCTGGCGCGGGGAAGGTAGGCGTCCGGATGGCTGGGGATGTCCAAAAACGACCCAATATCGGTCCCGATGCCCTCCTCGAACTCTATGATGTCCTTATTATCGATGTCGACGGCCCCGTATACCATGAGCTGATATGAACCAGAGTCTGTGGCGATGATGCCGTCATATCCGAGATAGTCGTGTATGCCCTTGTCGAGGACCTCCTTTTTGGAGTCTTCATCCTTGTAGAGCATATAGGCATTGGCCATTATGGCCCCGGCCCCGAACTCCTCTGCAAGGTCCTCGATAGGTATCGTCCTCTTTTGGGGATTGTATACCGGCATGAGGGCCGGCGTCTCCATGGACCTGTCTCCGATCTTGAGCCTGCCCACCCTCGCGGCGATATCCTTTCGCTTTATCTCGAAATCAAAGTCCATATATACACCCTGCCCCTAATACTTGCATGTATTAGGGCCCAAGGTATTTAATAGTGGGGTAGACGATGGAAAACATAGATGATATAAACGTGGCGGACGCTATGACCCGGGGCGTCATATGCGTAGACAGCGAGGACACTGTGGAATCTGCTGCACAGGTCATGAAAAAGAACGACATAAGCGGCGTCATAGTCACAAAGGACGGCGAGGGAGTCGGTGTCGTCACCGAGCGGGACATAATCTGCAAGGTGGTGGCTGGGGGAAAGGATCCCGAAAAGATGATATCCTCTGATGTCATGACATCGCCTCTGATAACCATCGAGCCCACGGCTTCCATAGACGAGGCCGCAAGGACGATGCGGAACAAGGACATCAGGAGGCTCGTGGTCTCTGAGAACGGCAAGATAATAGGCCTTCTATCCGAGTTCGACATAGTGCGCATCGAGCCGGCCCTGCACCTTCTCATAAAGGAGAAGACCAACTGGGACATCTCAAAGGCGCATGCAGCTCAGTCCGGAGACATTGCAGGCATCTGTGAATCATGCGAGAACTACTCGGACGGACTGAAGAACGTGGATGGCAGACTCCTCTGCGACGAATGCTATCCCCAATAAGATGCTCTCCCTACCCGAGATAAGGGCCGACCCGGACATAGTGCGAGCCGACCTGAAAAAGAGGGGCATGGGCGACAGGCTCTCATGGGTAGACGAGGTCATAGAAAAGGACGCCCGATGGAGGTCGCTAAAAAGGGAGACCGACGACCTGAGGCACAAAAGGAATGCGGCCACCGAAGCCATAAAGCTGGCAAAGACCGATGGCGGGGACATGACCTCCCTTATCGAGGCTGCCAAGTCCATCCCGAAAAAGATAAAAGCGGCCGAGGAGGAGATGACGGGCCTTAGGGAGCGCATCGACCACATACTCATGCGCTTGCCAAATATATTGCATGAGTCCGTTCCTTCCGGGGCATCAGATGCGGAGAACCTGGTCGTGAAAGAGGCTCAGGGGGCAAGCCCCCCCGGCTTTGAGCTCGTCCATCACGGCCAGCTCGCACAGGATCTAGGCGTCGCCGACTTCGAGCGCGCGGTCAAGATATCCGGAGCGGGCTTTTACTTCCTAAAGGGGGGCCTTGCCATAATGGATATGGCATTGCAGCAGCTTGCAGTGAAGATGCTATACGAGCGCGGATACACCATCGTCGAGCCCCCGTTCATGATGCGGAGAAAGCCTTATGAGGGCGTCACCGACCTGGCTGATTTCGAGGATGTCATGTACGGGATAGAGGGAGAGGATGAATACATGATAGCGACGAGCGAGCATCCCATCGCCGCAATGTATCAGGACGAGATACTCGAGCCCGCAGACCTTCCCATAAAGTATGCAGGCATAAGCTCATGCTTTCGAAAGGAGATAGGAAAGCATGGATTGGATGAGAGGGGCCTTTTCCGCGTCCACCAGTTCCAAAAGATAGAGCAGTTCATATTCTGCGACCCAGCCGACAGCTGGGAGCTGCATGAAAAGCTCCTCGCCAATGCAGAGGACTTCATGACGGCATTGGGGATACCCTATCAGGTCGTCAATGTATGCACGGGCGATATGGGCACAGTGGCCTCCAAAAAATACGATATTGAGGGCTATTCACCCCGGGAAGACAAGTTCATAGAGCTTGTCAGCTGCAGCAATTGCACAGCCTATCAGGCAACAAGGCTCAATATCCGTATGCGCGGTAAGGAGGGGACCAAGCCCCTGCATACACTCAATAGCACCATGGTCGCCACATCAAGGACATTACGCCTTATACTAGAGAATTATCAGAGGGAAGACGGCTCTGTAGAGGTCCCAAAGGCCCTGCTGCCCTATATGAATGGCATAGAAGAGCTCAGAAGTAAATAGTTACCTTTTTAAACTTAATCTTCCTCCTATATTGCCATGCTCAAGATAACGCCGTATCTGGGGTGGCTTGTCATCATAGTCTCCCTCGGAGGCATATTCTTTCCCAAGCTGGGATTCTTCCTCCCCATTGTATTCGGCACGCTCATAGCCACAGGGATATTCCGTGGGAGGTGGTTCTGCGGCAATCTATGCCCCCGTGGCAGCTTCAATGACTTCATGCTCATAAAGTTCTCAAAGGGCGCTCCCATTCCCCGGGCCTTTCGGAGCATGTGGCTTCGCATTCCCGTACTCATCGCGATGATGGCTTTCATGGCAGTGAGGGTCATAGGGACGGAGGGGGCTATCGACAAGGTCGGCATGGTCTTCGTCTCGATGTGCCTTATCACAACGGCGGCCGCCGTGCTTTTGGGCATAGGTTTCTCGCCGCGAGCCTGGTGCACATTCTGCCCCATGGGCACCATGCAAAGGCATATCGGCGCGGGCAAGCATGAGCTGTCCTTTACCGCCGAAAAATGCACGCATTGCAATGCTTGTGAGCGCGCCTGTCCCATGCAGCTTTCAGTGAGGCAGATGAGCGAGAGGCCCGACTGCATAAAATGCGCAAGATGCGTGGCTGCCTGCCCCGCGGGCGCCCTGTATTTCTAGTCTCCGACAAGCTCGTTTTTTAGCATATAGATGTCGGATGTCGGATCGATCAGGCCCTTTGCGGCGGTGACGCATTCCTGCCTGTGATTTGCGCCCTGGACCTTCCTGCATTCGCTCTCCAATGCCTTGTCCATGGCGCTCATCTTATGGTACATCGACTGGCAGAACTTCCTATTGGCTAGCGTCCTCTCCTCCCAGCACCTCTCATCCTCGCCCCTCCAATAGGCGAAAAGCCATGCGCAATTATTGTCGCCCCTATCTGCCCGCCCGCAAAGGACGAAGTCCCCAGCGAGCACTGAATACCATTTGATGCAGTCTTCGCTTTTCACTATGTGGTCGCATACGAATGGCGACCTTTGCACCCAGCCCTTGCATGCAGTCTTTCGGTACTGCCTCCACTGCATGGAGTCATCTTCAACGCCGTCGCAGACCTTCTCCCCCAAAAATCTTGCCCTGCAATAGACGGTCCTGCAAAGACTGACATCCGAGAGCATATAGGCGAGCTCATCATAGCATAGGGCCCTCCAGAAGCTCACGCCCTTGATGTCGCAGCTTGCGGTGTCTATCTCCCAGTCATGGTCGCCGATGCTCAAAAGCGTCGTCGTCGTTTGCGGCAGGGGCGCAATGGTCGTTTGGACATCCATGACCGTCGTCTGGACGGAGCGCGTGGACACCGTGGCAGAAGGCGCCTCCCCGGCGGGCACGGGGTATCCGTCGAATGGACCGTACCAGCTCGGTATGACCTGTCCTGGGCTCAGATCGAATACCCAGAAACGATTCTCCTTAAGGCAATAATAGGCATTCCTAAGCTCGGCCTCCCCCTCCTTCAGGCTCACTATCCTGGCAAAGTCCGTCGGGTCTCTCGGGCAGATGCTGTTTTTTATGAGCACGAGGCTCTCATCAGCCGAGTCGTCCATGGAATAGACGTCCGCGCAGTTCGGGGTCCCGTCATCCGCATGTGGGGAGCAGATCCGCTTATACTCCTCCAAAAGGCCTTCATCAACCGCCACTACATTCTCGGGCGATTCAGGATCGAAGACGGGCTCTGGCGGGAGGGTCGTTGTCGTCGTTTTGATGATGTCTTCCTCATCGCCTGCGGCAGGAATCTCATCGACTACATCGTCCCCTCCGATGACGCCCTCTATGCATCCAAGAAAGACGATGATGGCGGCAAGTGCCAAAAGGGCTCTGGGAGACTGCATCATTAAAGATGGGGATAGACGCTAAATATGCGCGTAGAGCCTAGAACTTGAACTGCAGGTCGCACATGGGGGTGAGGGTCCTCACAAGGTCCTCTGCCTCCTTCTTCTCTATGGTCAGTATGACGCCCATCAGCTGCTCCAGTCTTATCTTGTTTATGAGATAATGGGTGAATTCCTTCACGGACTTGTCGGTATTGTAGATGAGAAGCGATGAAACGGAATCCAAAAAGAGGAACTTATTGGGCGAGACGACCCTATCGAGCATCCTGTCAAGGTACATGCTGATCTCCTCAAGGGAGCTTGGGTTTTCCACATAGACGACCTTGTCGCTCTTTTCTGCCTGCATCTTGCCGGCCATCAGGCTTATGCAGTCTATGAAGAAGATGTCCCTTGAGTCTATGCCGGATTCAGTGATGGCGGCTATTATGGATTCGGATGGCTTTGTGATGCTCAGATAGACCCCGCCCATGCCGTTTTTAGAGGCAAGTATGTCCATAAGGCTTGCGAGCACCGCCTTGTGCCTCTCGCTTTTGGCCTCTACCATGATGACCCTCTTGTCAGTGAGGTCCTCAAGGCCTGCCTCGAGCTTCTCCCTGATCCTTGCCACTGCCTCCTCTGGGTCCTCGATGACCTCTTCCTCTTCTGAGGGCTTGAAGGGCATCTTGGCCAGCTGGGCCTTTTTGTGCATCTGTGATTCGATCTCCCTGATGAGCGTTTTGAGGTCGAATGTCATGGATGTGGAGATTATGACTGGGGCACCGCTCTTTCTTGATATCCTGAAATATCCTTTCATGGATGGTATGAACTGCGTGAGCGAGTAAAGGCCGGCGAATGCGGCGAACACAATCGCTGCGCTTATGAGGAACTCTATGGGCAATACCTTGCCAAGGCCCGGATTTATAGCGTCGACGATGTCCCTGATCGGTTTTATGAACGGCCTTCCGACATTGTTGAAATACAGGATGCCAGCGAATCCGAGCTCGGCTATGGCCTTTATGAGCTCATTCCACTTGATGGATGTGATATGCTGCAGGGATGCTATGTCCGTATAGCCTATCTCAAAGAATGCAGGCGGGAACTTCCTGACGCAGTTTATCCTCTCGCTGGTGGTGACTATCTCATAGCCGCCTATCTTATGCCTTCCAACGACATCCTCTCCCTCGGGCAAATAGTCGCCTATTTCGCCCAGCTTCTCAGGATTTTCGCTCAATTCAGTCAACCCCTGCCTTGAACATAGGTAGCAGGTTTATGCCTTCCTCCATGATCTTCATGACTTGCTTGTTCCTGGAGTGGCCAACCCCCCGCATCTTGATAACCTGTAGGGACCGGATAAGCTCCCCCTTCCTCTCAAAGTCCGAAAGCAGTATCACGCCATCAGCGATGAATTCCTCTATGCCATAGACGCTGTACTTGAATGTCTGCGGCTGTATCTCGGAGATCATCAAGGTGGTGCATCCTAGGTACATGAGCTCGAATCCGAGCTCCATTATGAAGTCCCTTATCTTGTTCTTCTGTTGAATGTTCTCGCAAAGGGCGGTTATGGAGTCGATGACGACCCTCTTTGAGTTATTGTCCTCTATGATGTCTTTGATGACTGCAACAAGGCCGGCGATATCGTCGAAGTCCAGGCCCCGAAGCCTCATATCCTTGGTCATGTCGACGACCTTGACATTATTGTTGTCGACCAGGGTCTGGTCATAGAATGTGAATGCCGACATATTCTTGATTATCTTGTCCGCGGGCTCGACAAGGGATATATATGCTCCATTGTCCCCTGTCTTTGCGCCTTTGAATAGGAATTGCTGGGAGAGGACAGTCTTTCCGGTACCTGCAGAGCCCGCAAGGAGCACGCAATTGCCGCGAGGTACGCCCCCCATCAGTATGTCGTCAAGCCCTATTATACCTGTCTTTATCCTCTCATCCATAGTTGACCTGCGAAGACTGTTAATTATTCACCCGGCTCTTTATATAACCACATAGCCCGAACAGGCTATGATACGAGGTGTGAGAGCTTCTCAATGGTTATGGGGATTGTGTTCTTGATGGTCTCCCCCCCGTGGGTCATGTTGAATATCTTGGTATTTGTGTGCCCTGCAAGGTCCTCGATTATCATCCGCCCTACCTTGAGGTTCCTGGGCTTTCTGACCTTGTCATACCTGCCCGAATGCACGCCTATAATGGAGCCGAAATCCATGCCCGCAAGCACTATGAAGTCGGCCCCGAAATGCTCGGCGATGTGCACGGCCCTGTCCCCGTCGGTGAAGCCGCCCCAATTGTGGACCTTCTTGGTGGGGTCGGAATGGGTCGTCCCTAAAACTGAGCCCTTGAGCTTGGGCATATACTTGACAAGCTCTCCGACATTGTCGGAATGAGCATGCACGACCGTCATCGTCCCGTGCCTGTTCGCATAGATTATATGGTCCGTATTGCCATCGAGGTCTGTGACATTGACATGGGGCAGTATCTTGTATCTCAGGCATGCGGAGACCGCCCCGTCGGCGGCGATGGATATGAATTTCTTGTCTATGCCTGCATTGACGATCTTATTGAGGTCGGATTCGAGGGAGGGCCCGCAGCCGTAGACGATGGCCGGCCTGCCCTTTATGAGCCTGGCCAGCTTCCTGGTCGACCCGTCCGAGATGAGCCTTTCAAGGACCCGCGCCGCTTGCCTGTCGGCAGCCATATTGAGCTCCAGGGACCTCACGATCTCCAGATACTTGTGTGTCCATTCCATACTTGGCTTTTAATGATGTTGAAACCCTAAATTAATATGCATGGCGTTATCCGACAGATGCTTCATGGTGGATGAGTCCATACTGGACGAGATGGTGGAGCATGCCATAATCTTCCCCGGCGATGTCGTCCTCGAGATCGGGGCGGGCTACGGGAACCTGACTGAAAAGATCGCAGAAAAGGGAAAGCTCTCGGCCATCGAGAAGGAGCCAGACCTCGTATCGGTGCTGCGCCGCAAGTTCGCAAACGATGGCGGAGTGGACATCATCTCCGGCGACGCCCTGATAGTCGAGTATCCCATCTACAATAAGGTCATCTCCAATATGCCCTATAGCATCTCGAGAAAGCTGACAGAAAGGATAATAACCGAGGGCTTTGTCCTGGCGGTCCTTGTGGTTCAGGATGAATTCGCTAAAAAGCTCGACGCGACTCCAGGCGCCATGGATTATAGGATGATATCGGTCCTTGTGCAGTCGACATGCGACATCGAGCTTCTCAGGAATATCCCCCCACAGGCCTTCAGGCCGCAGCCCAGGGTGGAAAGCCATATGATACGCCTGAGGCAGACCTGGAAGCCGGGCAGGGACTATATAGAGTTCCTAAACCGGTTATTCAGCCAGAAGAACAAAAAGCTAAGCAATATAATCGAGGTCGATGACGACATGGCCGATGAGAGGCCAGGCTCCATGCCGGCCGAGGCCTTTCGGAGCCTGTATCTGAAAAGCTCGGGGCAATAGTTTTAATATCCATCTCCTTATACTTATCCTGGTGGTTCGGATGAAAGGAAAGACTCACGGGACGCTCCTTCTCAAGGAGGGTTTCGCAAAGATGATGAAAAGGGGCGTCGTCATGGACGTCACGAATGCCGAGCAGGCGGGCATCGCAGAGGATGCCGGCGCATGCGCGGTCATGGCACTGGAGAGGGTCCCTTCGGACATAAGGGCGTCGGGTGGCGTTGCCAGGATGAGCGATCCTGAGATGATCAAGCAGATCCTGGAGACTGTCACGATCCCTGTGATGGCAAAATGCAGGATAGGCCATTTCGCCGAGGCGCAGGTGCTGCAGTATCTGGGCGTCGACATGATCGACGAGAGCGAAGTGCTAACTCCAGCTGATGAGGCGCATCACGTCGACAAGACAAAGTTCACTGTCCCATTCGTATGCGGGTGCAGGAACCTCGGCGAGGCATTAAGGAGGATAAGCGAGGGTGCAGCCATGATACGGACAAAGGGCGAGGCCGGCACCGGCAATGTCGTCGAGGCCGTAAGGCATATGAGGGCCGTCATGAGCGAGATAGAAAAGATCAAGGGCATGTCGGATGACGAGCTCTATGAGGAGGCCAAGGCGATCGGCGCTTCCATCGACCTCATACGCATGGTGAAAGACGAGGGCAGGATGCCTGTCGTGAATTTCTCGGCAGGCGGCATAGCGACCCCCTCTGACGCATCCATCATGATGCAGCTCGGGGCCGACGGCAATTTCGTGGGCTCGGGCATATTCAAGAGCGAGAATCCCGAGATAATGGCGAAGGCCATCGTAGAGGCGACACTGCATTTTGATAAGCCGGATGTCATAGCCGAGGTCTCATCGGGCCTTGGGAAGGCGATGCCGGGACTCGAGATGGAATCGCTCGATGTGAGGCTTGCAGAAAGAGGTGTTTGATGCTCGTCTCAGAGCTAATGACCCGCAGCTTCCCAACGGTAGCTCCAGATGCCAATGCCCTCGATGTGGGGGCGAGCCTTGAGGAGCAGGGGATAGGCACCGCTATCGTGGAGCGCGATGGGGAGCTTTTGGGCATAGTAAGCAAAGAGACCTTCGTGTCGAATATCCTGAAGAACAGCGAAAAGCGCATGGAGGACCTGTCCGTCGCCGACTTCATGGAGGCGGACATATCCTCCGTCGATGCAGGAGACCATATAAAAAAGGCCATCGAACTTCTCATATGCCAGAAGAGCTTCGTGGACGCGCTGCCGGTCAGATCGGATGGCCGTGTCACAGGCCTTGTCACAATGTCGGACATCACGAGGCTATTTTCACAGAACATGGTGGGCGAGTACAAGGTAAGCGACCTCATGCATTTCTCCCCCATCACGGTAGATGATTTCACGCCTGTCGATGAGGTCGTAGGGGCCATGACCAGTCTGTCAGCCAAAAGGGTCCTCGTTCTGAGCGGTGAATCCCTTTCAGGCATCATAACCATCCATGACCTGAGCCTTGCAATCTTTCATAGCATAAGGGAAAAGGGGGTCCTGGACCGCAAGAGCGCATTGCAGGCGAGGGACATCATGACCCTGGACCCGGTATGCGTGCGCTCAAAAGACGATGCCTCAAAGGCCGCCTCCATAATGGACGGGCAGGGCTTTGGCGGCATCCCAGTTGCGGATCCGGGCCTTGAGGGTCTCATAAGCCGCACCGATCTTCTGAAGGGATACGAGGTGCTGTTCTCCAAGGAGAACCTCTGAAGATGCTCTTCCCAAAAGACGAAGTCTGGGAGCTTTTCAAGTCTTGGGCGATAGTGACGCTGGTTTTTACCATAGCATATGCATCCGATGCCTTCGACGGGCCCCCGATCGACGTTGCAGCCTATGTCCTCTTCGTTTTTATCGCATCCGGCATCGGAGCCGGCTCCGGATTCCTCCTGCATGAGATAGCACATAAGATGGTCGCACAGCATTATGGCCTTGAGGCCCAGTACAAGGGCAATGATTCAGTGCCCATAATCTCCATCTTTGTGGCATTTGCGGGCTGGATACTTTTGGCCCCCGGCGCCGTCCATATAAGGGGGCGCACAATAGGCCGCAATGCATCGGCCTATATCTCCGCCGCGGGACCCGCAACGAATATCGCTCTCGCCGCTGCATTCCTGCCGGCATTGGCAGTGACTTCAGGGCTCGTCCAGGATATCGCATGGTTCGGCTTCAAGATAAACTCATGGCTCGCCCTTTTCAACCTCCTACCCGTCCCCGGCTTTGACGGCCAGAAGCTCCTTGCCTCCGACAAGGTCCTCTACCTGTCTCTGGCAGCTGCCGCCGTCTATCTGGTCTACTTCCTCTAGCTTTATACCAGCCATCATATTATCATCTATGCCTGATTTCAAGCGCTTTTTCAGCCTCATGTGGACGAGCATGGGCAAGCCGTCGGGCTATCCCCAGATGATCGGCGGGGGCTCCAATCAGGCCGCCCACTATTTTCTTGTGGTCTTCATCTTGGGGATATGTCTTTCATGGGTGGGCGTTGTCGCTTCCGCAGGCTACTCGTATATCACCCTCGACATAGACGAGGCATTGGCGAAGGTCCCCGAATACGAGATAAAGGACGGCAAGATGATGATGGGGGCCAATGTCAAACAGCCGCTTTACCTTTCCCCCTACATAGTACTTGACACGACGGGCGTCGTAACAGAGGTCCCGCAGGGGCCGGATGGGAGCGGGATGCTCATAACACGGACCGAGGTCCTCCACCATGACGGCACAAAGCTCAATAATATCTCGATAGCGGACATCGAGGGGATAGCTCCGAACAAGGGAGAGCTGATAGCATCGAGCAAGTGGGTGTTAATACTGGTGATGGGGCTTGTGGTCCTCATGGCTTTGGTCCTGAGATTCATAATGCTTTTTGCGGTCTCTTTGGCGATATGGGCTCTGCTCTGCATTACCGGATACATAGGGCTCATACTGTGGAAGAAAGAACCTTGTACGGGAGATATTTGCATAGCGGGCATCTACTCCCTTACACCTACCGTCGTCTTTTTGGGCATAGGCGCATGGTTTTTGGGGTGGTTTTTCGGGATCCTCGGCATCCTCTGGTCTGTGACGGTCTTTGGCCTGGCATTGGGGCATATGCATGGCGGGGGCATCGTGAAAGCGACGGTGAGCCCAGAGATAAGGGATACATCAGGGGACAGGATCAGCCTTTAATACATGTCTGACGTATAATACGACGTGAAACTCGGCATACTCGATGTTCAGGGGGATATCAGCGAGCATCTTGTCACATTTCGCAAAGCGATAAGAGAGGCAGGGCTTGATGCACATGTTGAATCTGTGAGGACCCCCCAAGCCATCGCAGATATAGATGCCCTTGTCATCCCCGGCGGGGAGTCAACGACTGTATCCATGCTGATGTCTCGGTTCGGCCTTGATGATGCACTGGAAAAAAGGATCCCAGACATCCCCATATTCGGCACCTGCGCGGGCTTGGTACTGATGTGCAAAAAGGGAGCAAAGATGAAGGCGGGACAAAAGACGCTCTCGCTTCTCGATGCCAAGGTAATAAGGAATGCATTCGGGCGGCAGGTCGACTCCTTCGAGGCGCCGCTTGACATCCCGGCTATCGGGGATGAGCCATTCCACGGCGTCTTCATAAGGGCCCCTGCCATAGAGTCCGTATGGGGCGACTGCGAGAGCCTGGCCGAATACAATGGCCTCATAGTCCTTGCAAGGCAGGGGAATATGCTGGCGTCAGCCTTCCATCCGGAGCTCACCGATGACCTGAGACTGCATCACATGTTCCTGGAGATGATACAATGCCAATAATCGATTTCAAGTCCGTCAAGGAAGAGCTCGACGAGGCGGAACATATGCATATCATGCAGGTCCTTGTGCGGGGCAGCCTGACCCACGGCGCGGACAATAGGCCTTATCTTCTCATAATGACCGACAAGGTCATCTACTGGGGAGGGACCCCCGACCTGCAGAACAGGTTCAACCGGATCCCCATATCGTCTGTGATGGAGGCGGCAATAGCCGGCAGATACATGTGGGAGTCGATAAAGCTCACACATATGGAGATAGAGGGCGAGCGGACTGTCTATATCACGCCATTCAAGGGCGATTATTCCCGGCCCGAAAAGGACGCAGAGTCGATGGACCTCATACTCGGCAGATTATGCGATGGAAAGGTTTGAGACATCCCTTGGTCTTTTGGGGATCGAGGCGACGGATGCAGGCATACGCCGCATATCATTCTTCCCGAAAGGCCCAATGGGAGGGGGCAGGGACCAGCGAATAAATGCGCTTCTGGCAGATATTGAGTCCTATGCCCGGGGCGATCCGGTCGATCTTTCCCGCCATCCCACAGACCTATCTCAAGCGACGGACTTCCAAAGGCGCGTCTGGCGGGCGGCATCATCGATACCTTATGGCGAGACCGCCTCATACGGAGAGCTTGCAAGGGCCATCGGATGTCCCGGCGCCGCACGGGCTGTCGGGAATGCATTGGGAGCCAATCCGACGCCCCTTATCATACCCTGTCATAGGATAGTGGCAAAAGGAGGTGCAGGGGGGTTCTCAGTCGGACTGCCCATGAAACTCAAGCTCCTCGGGCTAGAAGGCTCCACCATATAACCTGTGCCCGCAAATAAGGATGGTGATGGGTGTCTCCCCAGCAGGCACATAAAGCATGAGCATCTCTAAGACGATGATGACCTCTAGCGGGCTCTGGTGATATCCTGCATCCTCTGGGCATGCGAATATGAGCCGTCGGTCAGGCTCTCAGCTGGCAGGGATCTAGCTACTATCCAGCTTCTTGGAGCCCCGGATGGCGCCGGCCTGGAATATGCCTCCCTTTCCCCCGAATCCTCCCTTGGGAGCCCTGTCCGAAACCATGCATCATATTGATCACTGAAGTTCTTGTCTCTTTTCCCTTTCAGGCGCCGGTACTTGGGATGGCTCATCCATTTGGGGTCCAAGACAATCTCCTCTCCACCATCCCCTTTTATTCCAACCAGGGTATGCGGCCTGCCAGATCCCTTCTCATAGGTCACAAGGACCCGGGTCACATCTAACTTCGCTGCTTTGGCAAGCTCCACAAAGACGGCTGCCGTGTCATTGCATCCAGAGCCTGCAAGCATCCCTGATGCTAGTATCTTCTCTGGCTTCCTTTTGAAAATGTATGTGACCCCCTCTTCATTCTCCTTTTTGGTCCCAAGCTCGGCGGTGTTCTTGCATCTGAGCTTTCCGCCCCTTTTGGACCAGGTTGCTTCAAAGAGAGTGTCGCAAATGGCCCGTACCCTCTCCATGGGCTTTCCTCCATCCGGGGGGAGCCTGTCGAATACTCTATCCTCGAGGATATCCAGACCTGGGAATGGGAGCTTTTTGATGCCTATATCCTCGAATCCCCTCCCTTGAACTTTCTGCCTTGTCAATGGCATATTAGAATCTGGGCAGAATTGTGATTTATATACACAACAATCCCCATCTTAAACAATGTTCAATAGGTGGCTAGATTGAATACATACATACGCTTTGGGCTGGCTCATGGCATCATAGAGCCTGGGGACATCAAACCGCTCAAAAGATCATATGTCCACACATATGCCTTACCCAGAAAGGGGCTCTTAGGGGTCTGATTCAGGCGCGCGACAGTATCTTTATGATGTCGCAGTCGGACAGAGCATGGTCTTTGCCCACCTTCATCTTCGTCCTGCAGTCTATGGCGCCTATGAACTTGTCCCCGATATCTGTATGTATCCTATAGGCGAGGTCGAGCACCGTCGAGCCTTTTGGAAGCAGGAATGAATCCGGCAGGACATTGCCCTTGCCGTCACTGAGCTTGCCCTCATTTTCCACAGGATAGACCGTTATGAGGCCGAGCTTATCATATACGGCTCTGTTGAGGGCTTTTTGGGCGCCGGTGGAGCCGTATTCTGAGAATATCCTCTCCTTTATGAAACCAAGTGCCTTCCCCTTTTTTTCATCTAGCTCTCCTTTGACCTTGAAGTCCCCATCGCCCGGGATATACTCTATGAAGCCATGGGCATCGGCCTCCCGAAGTGCGAGCTCCGCCTCGGCACAGACGCCCACCATATCGTATTCGGCGCTCAGTCGCTTGAAATTCTTCCCTCCGAGGTCTATCTTATTGGCGGCAATGATTATGGGTTTTGAGATCCTTCTGAGCTTGAGGGCGAACTCATGGCATTCATCCCCTCCCCATTTCTTATTGTGAGCAAGACCAGCATCGTCTATGGCCTTTTTTATATGATACTCATTGACTCCGATGCCTGAAAGCACTGCGGCAAGCTCCCTCTCGACCTTCTTGCTCTCGTATTTTATCTTGCCCTCGACCTTCTTCCAGTTCTTTTTCACGATCTGGGCGAACCACAGGTCTACCTCCTCTTCGAGGAACCTTATGTCTTCCTCGGGGTCATGGCCCTCGCAAGCCTCCCCAACATCATCGGTCCTGCCCGAGATGTCAACGACATGTATGAGCACATCGGCTTGCCTTAGATCGTCGAGGAACTGGTTCCCAAGGCCCTTCCCCTCATGCGCCCCCGGAACAAGGCCTGCAACATCCACACATTTTATGGGCGTGAATCTCTCCCCTGAAAGGCAAAGGCCGTTTTTGGGATTGCATGATGCGTCAAAGTCGGTGCACGGGCACTTCGACCTCACATAGCCGACCCCGATATTGGCGGATATGGTCGTAAAGGGGTGGGCCGCGATCTCGGCGTCTGCCATGGTCAATGCCTTGAATAGCGTGCTCTTTCCGACATTCGGCTTTCCTACGAGTCCAATATCCATCATCTCCTCCAGGTCCGAGCTATCATAAAGAATGCGGAGCCCAGTATAAAAACCGAGAATGCCAGCATGATGCCCGTCGTCATGGGATCCCTTTTGGGGATTCTTGTGAAGTATATGCGGCCGCTGCTGGTCCCAGAAACGATATAGTGGCCCCTGCTGGCAAGGGCGCTGGTCCTGCCCTCTATGTCATAGTGTCTTTTGACCCTGCCATCCGCATGATACAGGCTCACCCTGTCATCCAGGGTGGCTATGACGATGCCGGCATCGGTGTCAAGCACATGCGATATGACAGAGCTTGCATTCAATGTCGATATTATGCTGCCGTCCCTGTCCAAAAGGATGGCGCGCCCGCTCTCCGTCCCCACTGTGATATTGTCCATGCCGTGCATGTCGGTTATCCTGCCGCCAATGTCTGTGTCCCATATCCTTGCACCCGAGAGATTGTATCCGTATACCCTGTCATCGTCCATACCCACGATTATAGCGTCAGAAAGGATGACCGACCCCCTTATCCTGCCGGATATATTGAGGCTCATCCTGACCCTGCCGTCATGGTCGAGAAGATACACATGCCTGTCGGATATGGCTGCTATCCTGTCCGGCAATATCCTCACATCCGTCACATAGCTGCCTATCAGCCTTTTCCACATGAAGCTCTTGGAGGAATTGAACATATAGACGAAGCCGTCCATGGAGCCTGCAAGTATCCACTCATCCTCCATGTCAAGGGCCCT
>Ga0180435_10001178_pt1 | contig 27449 bp, 16 predicted proteins | sample SS_ome_3_FD_132467 | JGI IMG/M metagenome (GOLD analysis project Ga0180435, IMG submission 132467) | Hypersaline lake sediment archaeal communities from the Salton Sea, California, USA - SS_3_S_1 metaG | ecosystem: Environmental > Aquatic > Non-marine Saline and Alkaline > Hypersaline >... | reverse complement strand
GAACGCCTGCTCCAGCGCCTCCTCGATCGAGGTGAGGAGTTCCTCCTTGTCGAGGTTGCGCTCGGCGGCGAGCACGTTGAGGGCGTCGATGAATTCCTTGTTCATCCTTCACTCCGGTCCGGTTCGTGGCTGCGTGATCGCAGCACGCCTGATTGTGGCCGCCTTGCGGCGGCGTGCCCCGCGCCGGTCACCCGGCCAGGACGTGGCCCCACCTCGCGGTGGGGGTCATGCCTCAGCGCGGCGCGTCGGGCCACTCCGCAAGGTGCGCCCGCTCGATCTCGTCGAGGTGCAGCCGCCGCGGCGGCTCCCCCTCGGTGGTCTCGAAGACGACGACGTCGCCTTCGACCCCGCGGACCCGACCGCTGAACTGCGTCCCGGCCGCGCGGAGCTTGACCAGCAGGTCGCGGAACCGCTCGAAGTGGCGCGCGGTGAAGAGCGGCCGCTGCGCACCCGGCGATTCCACCTCGAGCTGGTACGCGCCCTCGATCGGGTCGAGCCGATCGAGCTCGAGGCCGAAGGCCTCGGATGCCCGGCGCACGTCGTCGACACCGACGACCTGCTCGTCGAGCCGATCGATGCGAACCAACACGCGCCGCGAGCGCCCGTGTGGGCCGACCGACACCTCGAGCACCTCGTAACCGAGGGGCGTCAGGGCGTCGCGGGCGGCTTGCGTCAGGTCCATGCGTCCTCCGTCGTCGCGACCCGGCGGGCGCGACGCGCGAGGGCGCTGGTCCGCGCGAGCGCGGGTCCGAGCAAGCGCGATCGTCGCACGACGCGAGGGCGGGTCCTGGAACCCACCCTCGACGGCCGCCGGGACGTTGTCCGCCCACCAAGATAGCACGCGCGCTCGGCGCACGTCGCGCGTGGCAGAGCCGGGCGTCGGGTGCGAGCGCCCGTCGCCGCCGAGCGCCGCGGGACACGAGACCTGAACCCATACAGGCGGTTGCGCGCCGGCCCGCTCGCGGGTACACTCCCCGACGATGCGCTGTGCGCCGCGAGCTACACGACCGCGATGACGTGCGTCCGCCCAAGCGGCGGAGGCACGCTCGTCGCGTTGCGGGACCGTCCGTCAGGAGGGTCCCTTTTCGTTGCGTTCGCGGTGGGCCGCAACGCCGGAGCGCGTCGCCCGCCGTCGTGCGGCGGCCCGCCGCAGTGCGCGGCTGACCGGCGCGAGCCGGCACGGAGAGGACGACATGGACGCCGGACCCTGGATGGACGACGTACTGCTCTTGACGCCGGGACCCACCCCGCTCCACCCGTGGGCGCAGGCGGCGCTCGGGTGGCCGATGCGGGGCCACATGGACCCCGACGTCTTCGCCCACAACGACGCGATCGTCGCCGACCTACGCCGTCTCTACGCCGCGGAGGCCGATGCCTTCACCAGCCTCCTCGCGGGCTCCGGGTCGCTCGGCATGGAGGCGGGCCTCGCGAACCTCGTCCAGCCGGGCGAACGCCTGTTGGTCGCCAGCAACGGCGTGTTCGGCGACCGCATGGTCGAGATGGGTCGGCGCCTCGGGGCCGAGGTGCACGTGCACCGTGTCGCGCCGGGCGAGGCGATCGAGCCCGATGGCCTGCGCCGGGCGACGGAGCTGGCGCGCCCCGCCGTCGTCGCGCTGGTGCACGGCGAGACCTCCACCGGTGTGCTCAATCCGGTCGCAGATCTCGCGCCCGTCGTGCGCGACGCGGGCGCACTGTGGTCGGTCGACGCGGTGACGACCGTCGGCATGCTGGACTTCGACATGGCGGCATGGGGGATCGACTACGCGTACACGGGATCGCAGAAGTGCCTGTCGGCGCCGCCCGGCCTGGCGCCGGTGGCCGTCTCCGCGCGGGCGATGGCGCACGTGGCGGCGCGACGGACGCCGGTGAGCACCTGGTACGCGGACCTCGTGGGCATGCGGGGGTACTGGTCCGCGGGCGAGGGCGGTCGCCAGTACCACCACACCGTGCCGATCCACCTGCACTGGGCGACCGGAGAAGCGATCCGCGCGGCCCTCGCCGAGGGTGTGGCCGCCCGCGCCGAGCGGGCCCGTCGGGTGGGGGTGGCCGTCGCGACCGCCCTCGCTACCGTCGGCTTCGGGCACCTCGTCGCCGACGACGTGCGTTTGCCGACGGTGCTCGCGCTGACGCTGCCCGACGGCATGGATGACGCTGTCGTGCGCGCCGCGCTGCGCGCCGAGGAGCGCGTCAGCCTGGCTGGCGGGCTCGGTTCGACCGCGGGCCGGGTGTGGCGACTGGGCTTGATGGGCGAGGCCGCTCGACCCGAGCCCTACCGCCGGTTCATGGTCGCGCTCGCCGCCGTCCTGCCGCGCTTCGGCCTCGCCGGAGCGAGCGAACTACCGGCGGCCTTCGAGGCCGCCTGGGCGGCCGCCGCGCCGCGTTCGCCGGAGTCGGTCGCCGCCGGTGGGGCGTCCGACCCGAGCGTGCTCGCCGCGGCCGCGGCCAGGTGAGCGGCGAGCCGGCCACCTCGGGCCCTGCGCCCGTACTCGAGGTCCTGCGCGTCGATCCGCGGTTGCTCGACGTGGTGTCGTCGCTGTTCTGGGCCACGTTCCCCGAGCGTCGCCTGGGACGCGCAGAGCCGGACGCGGACGGTCGCGTCCCGCTGACCGCCGACGCCCCTTGGTCGGCGGCGGACGCGCAGCGCTGGCGGTCGGCGCTCGACGTGCTGCTGCGTCAACCCTTCGCCCTCGGCCGCGGCGCCTACCTGCGTGAAGTGCGCGACCGGGTCGGCAGGCGCGACGAGCTCGCGCTGCCCGTGGCGCCAGACGCCTACCGCGGCGGCGCCTGGCTCGTCGGGCCGTTCCGCGACGAGACCTCGGCAGACGCCTGGGCGGGGCGCACACTGCGCTCGCCGTGGGTTCACGACGTGCACCGGCACGGGGCCGACTGGTACGCGGACGTCTTCGTCGGCGACCCGCAGGGCTGAGGCCCGCCGGGTCGATCGCGGGGCCCCGCCACCGTCAATGCGTGAGGGTGGGGGCGACGACGAGCCGGGCGTACGCGGTCGCCATGACCCCCGGCGGGTAGGGCATGTCGTGGTCGAGCCACCAGCCCACGAGCGCCAGCGATGCCGTGGCCAGGTGGTGGGCGGCGAGATCGGCGGGCACGCCCGCCGGCGGCCCGAAGGTCGGGCTGGCGAGCACCCGGGCGCAGACCGCCGCCCGCAGGTCGCGTTCGAGGGTCCCGCTGCGCTGGGCATCGAAGAGCACCCGCAGCAACGTCGTGTGGCTGGCGACGTAGTCGAAGAGATCGCGCCCGGCGTCCTCGAGCCGGCCCGCCTCGGCGCTCGGTTGCAGGAGATCGGCGAGCTCGCCGACGATGCCGCCCAGGACGTCGAGGAGCAGTTCCTCCTTGTTTTGGTAGTGGCGGAAGAAGGTGGCGTAGCCGACGTCGGCGACGGAGGTGAGCTCGCGGATCGTCAGGTCGGCGAAGGGGCGTTCGGCCACGAGTTGCAGGAGGGCTCGCGCCAGGGCTTCGCGGGTGCGCCGCACGCGCCGGTCGAGGGCTGCCATCGGGTGACGTTAACCCATCGGGCATTGTGAGACACCCATATGTTACGCTACACCTAGCTCAGAACCGTGCGGGCTTCGTGGTGAACGCACCGCGCGACCGGAAGGGCGTGACGATGATGTGGCCCGGCGTGACGATCCTGTGGACCTACTACATCGCGGCGCTCCTCGCGCTGCCGGTCGCCCTCAAGGCCTTCACCGCACTCCCGGACGAACTGGTGCGGAAGGTCCAACACGTCGCGTACGCCGGCTCGATCTTCCTGCTGCTCGGCCTCTTCCAACACTGGATCCAGGCGGTGGCGGCGGCGGCGGGTCTCGCGCTCTTCGCCTTCCCCGCGCTGTGGCTGTGGGAGCGTCACCCCAGCTACCGACGGCTTCTGGCCGACCGCTGCCCGGGTGGCGGCGAGATGCGGCGGCAGTTGCTGCTGGCGGTGGTGGTGTTCTCGCTGCTGATCGCGCTCTTCTGGGGCTGGCTCGGTCCAGCTTGGCGGCCGGCCATCGCCGTCGCGGTCATGGTCTGGGGTCTCGGCGACGCGGCGGCCGCCCTGGTCGGCCGCTTCCTCGGGCGGCATCGCCTGGTCCATCGGCTCGTCGAGGGCGCCAAGACGCTGGAGGGCACGGCGGCAATGATCGTCGCAGGCGCCATCGCGGCCTTCGTCACGCTGTTCGCCTACGGCGGGGCCCCGTGGTGGGTGAGCCTGTTGGCGGCCGTGTCGCTCGCGCCGCTCGCCGGCGCGGTGGAACTCGTATCCCGCCGCGGATCCGACACCGTCACGGTCCCGCTGGCGACCGCCGCGGGGCTCGTCCCGTGGTGGCTGTTCGTCGTCGCCTCGAGGGCCTAGATGGTCCGCACGACGCCCGACGCGGACGCGCGCCGAGAGCGGACGCTGCTCGTCGCGTTGCTGCTGAGCGCGTGGGCTCCCTTCGTCACCGGGTGGGCCGTGATCCTCAGCCAGTCGACCACGCAGGTCGCCGACTTCGTCCGACGCACCGTCGAGCTCGGCGCCGTGGCGGTCGCTTGGGCGGTCTTCCGGCGCCTGCGTCGGCGGGAGCCGGAGCCCACCACGGCGGCGCGACTCGAACGCATCGCGGCTTGGGCCGTCGCCGCCGCCCTGGGCGTCTCGGGCGGCATCACGCTCCTACTCGCGATCCGCCGTGTCGCCGGCTTCGCGCCCGGCGGCGACGTCCGGCTCGGCCTGGTCGTGGCCGTGCTCGGGCTGGTGACGAACGGCTGGTTCTGGCGGCGCTACGCGGCCTTCGCCCGTGAGCGTCCGGGGAGGCTCATGGAGGGTCAGCGCACGCTCTACCGCGCCAAGGTCGCCGTCGACGCTTGCGTGATCGCGGCACTCGCGGCCGTGGCCCTCGCGCCCGGGCGGCCGGCGACCCGCTGGGTCGACCTGGCGGGGTCGTTCGCGGTCGCCCTCTACCTGCTTTGGAGCGCGTGGCGGGCGGCTGCGGGCCGCAGCGCGGCCGAAGCCGACGCCGCGGCGGTGCCCGTGGACACGCTCGCACCGTCGGGTTCTGCCACCCCGCGCCGAGGTTGACGCGCGCGGGCCGATGCCGTACGCTCCCGATCGATGGGAACGCCACGTTCGCCCTTTCCCCAGCTCGCGTAGGACCGACCGGACGCGCGAGCCGCGACCGACCCCTGCGCACCGCCCCGCGACCCCGCGACGGCGGTGCTTTCGTTTGGGCGCCCGGGCGTGCGCACGACCGCCCGCACGGTGCACGTCGCGGGCGCCGGCGCGCATCGCCGCGACGAGCTCGCCACCCTTAGGAGACGCATGAACGACGACACCCTCCACGCGATCGCCACCGCCCCCGACCTGCGCGAACTGCAGGCCTTGCGGGTCCGCCTGCTCGGCAAGAAGGGCGAGCTGACCGAGGGCCTGAAGTCCCTCGGCCGGCTGCCGCCCGACGAGCGCCGCGCCCGCGGTGCGGCCCTGCACGAGCGCAAGCGCGCGATCGAGGCCGCCCTCGATGCGCGCAAGGCGTCGCTGGAGCGGGCGGAACTCGACGCACGACTGGCCGCGGAGCGGCTCGACCTCACCCTGCCCGGGGAGCGGGTCGCCGCGGGCGCGCACCACCTGCTGACGCAGGTGACGAACCGGCTGCTCGACGTCTTCAACTCGCTCGGCTACGAGGTCGTCGTCGGACCCGAACTCGAGGACGATCGCCACAACTTCGGCGCGCTCAACTTCCCCCCGGATCACCCGGCGCGGGACACCCAGGACACCTTCTGGACGACCGACGGGCGCCTGTTGCGCACGCACACCAGCCCCATGCAGGTGCGCTACATGGAGACCCACGAGCCGCCCTTCCGGGTCGTCGTGCCGGGGCGCGTGTTCCGCAACGAGGCCGTCGACGCAACCCACGAAGCGCAGTTCCACCAGCTCGAGGCGCTCGTCGTCGGCGAACGCATCACGATGGCGGACCTCAAGGGGGCGATCACCGAGATGGCCACCGCTCTGCTCGGCTCGGGTACGCGGACGCGGCTGCTGCCGACCTACTTCCCGTTCGTCGAGCCGGGCGCCGAGTTCGCCATCTGGTGGACCCACCCCAAGACCGGTCGCGAGGAGTGGCTCGAACTCGGTGGTTGCGGCATGGTCCACCCACGCGTCTTCGAGGCCGTCGGGTACGAGGGCGTCACCGGCTTCGCATTCGGCTTCGGGATCGAGCGCCTGGCGATGGTCAGCTACCAGGTCAGCGACATCCGCGACCTGTTCAGGGGCGACTTGCGGCTGCTCGAGCAGTTCCGGGGGGTGGCGTGATGCGCGTGCCCTACGGGTGGCTCGCCGAGCTGGTGGCGGACCTGCCGCCACTGCAGAAGACCGCGGACCTGCTCGCGAGCCTGGGGCTCGGGGTCGAAACGACCCTGCGCGTGCCCGGCGCCCCGGCGGGTGTGCGCGTCGTGACGGTGCTTGCGGTGGAGCCCGTGGCGGGCGCCCTGCAGCGCGTGGAGGTCGACGATGGCGTCCGGCGGCGCACCGTGGCCTGCGCGGCACCCAACGTGGCGGTGAACATGCGGGCCGCCTACGCTCCGCCCGGCACCCGCCTGCCCGGCTTCGACGGCGTCCTCGAAGTGCGCGAGGTCGGCGGCGTTCGCTCGGAGGGGATGCTGTGCAGCCCGCGCGAGCTGGGGATCTACGACTACGCCGCGGGCCTGCTGGCGCTCGCCGGCGATGCGCCACTCGGGTCCGAACTGGCCGAGCTGTGGCCGGCTGACGACGTCATCGAGCTCGAGCTGACGCCCAATCGGGCCGACGCCTTCAGCGTGCTCGGCGTGGCGCGCGACCTGGCGGCCAAGCTCGGCACCGCCCTGCACCACCCGGCGGCTGGGCTCGAGGCGGCGAGCGGCGACGTGTCGGTCGCGGACGGCCTCGAGGTTCGGGTCGCGGATCCCGAGCGCTGCCCTCGCTTCAGCCTACGGCGCGTCGACGGCGTCCGCGTGGGTCCCTCGCCGGTGTGGCTGCAGCGGCGGCTCGCGCTGCTCGGCCTGCGGCCGCGCAACGTCGTCGTCGACATCACCAACCTCGTCACCTTCGAGCTCGGGCAGCCGTCGCACGCCTACGACCTCGAGGCGCTCGCGGGCGGCGTGCTCGAGGTGCGCCGGGCGGCGGTCGGCGAGCGCCTGATCACGCTCAACGACGACGAGTTGAGCCTCGATCCCGAGGACCTGGTCATCGCCACGCCCGATGGCGGGGGCGGCAGCCGCGCCATCGGCCTCGCCGGCGTGATCGGCGGGCGCGACGATTCCGTACGCGACGCCACCAGCAGCGTCGCCGTCGAGGTGGCCTCCTTCGAGCCGATCGGCGTGAGGCGCACCGGGAAGCGCCATAAGCTCGTTACCGACGCGCGCATTCGCTTCGAGCGGGGCGTCGATCCGGCCCTGCCCCTGGCGGCGAACGCACGCGTCACGACGCTGTTGGAAGAACTCGCGGAGGGGCGGGCGCACCCGGGCGTGCGCTGGGTGGCTGCGCCGTCGCCGGCCCCGCCCGCCATCGGCTTCCGGCCGTCCCAGGTCGGGTTCCTGGTGGACGTCGCCGTGCCGCTGGACGAGCAGCGTCGCCACCTGGAGCGACTCGGCTGCAGGGTGGCCATCGAGGCCCCCGACCAGTGGCGTGTCACGCCGCCGACGTGGCGCGCCGATCTCGAGCTCGAGGTCGACCTCATCGAGGAGGTCGCGCGGCTGTATGGCTACGAGCACATCGGCAGCACCCACCCGCACCTGGCCTTCGTGCCCCCGGCGACCGACCCGACACACCGACGCCTGCGCGAGCGCCTCGTCGGCTCGGGCATGGTCGAGGCCATCGGCTACGTCTTCACGAGCGACGAGGACCTCGCCCGCGCCCGGGTGCCGGAGGCCCGCGTGCGCCTGAGCGAGCCCCAGGGCATCGAGCGCGCCGTCCTACGGACGTCGCTGCTCCCCGGCCTGCTGGCCGCCGCCCGGCTCAACCGCGACGCCGCGCGCCTGGCGCTCTTCGAGATCGGTCACGTGTTCCTCGACCATGAGGAGGAACGCCTCGGTCTGCTGTGGCGCGGTCATGGCGCGTCCAGCGGCTGGCGCGCGCCGCGCGAGCACGACGCCTACGCGGCGAAGGGCGCGCTGGAGTCACTGGCCGAGGGCCTGGGCGCAAGCCTCACGCTGCGGCCCGCGGCCTTCGACGACCTCCATCCTGGCGTCGGCGCGGAGATCACGTGGGAGGGGAGGCCGGTGGGCCGGTTCGGGCGTCTCCATCCCGAGGTCGCGGCGGCCTGGGGCTGCGGCGACGTCATCGTGGCGGAGCTGCGGCTGCCGCTCGCGGTGCGGCCGCCGACGCTGCGCGAGCTTCCGCGCCAGCCCTTCGCCGAGCGCGACCTCGCGGTCGTCCTCCCGGCCGACGTCACCTACGCGGACCTGCAGGCGCGCTGCGTGGCCGCCGCGGGCCCCCGACTGGTCGAGGCATTCCCGTTCGACGTGTACCAGGGCCCGCAGGTGGAGGCGGGGCACAAGAGCGTCGCCCTCCGGTTCCGCTTCCGACACCCCGATCGCGCGCTCACCGACGCGGAGGTCGACGCCGACATGGCGGCGGTCATGGCGACGCTGCGCGACGCCGGGTATGCTTGGCGCACATGACCTGGCTCGATGCCGTCCTCCTGCTGATCGTGGCCGCCACCACCGCGGTCGCGTCCGAGCGACGGATCGCCGGCTTGGTGGTCGGCGTCGGCGGTGCGCTCGCGCTGCGGCCGCTCCTGGCGCTGGCGCAGCTCCAGCCGTGGCTCGGTATCGTCGGCGCGCTCGTCGCCGGGCTCGCGTTGGCTCTGGTGGGCCGGCAACTGCTGCCCGCGGCGCCGCGCTACGCGCGCTGGCCGCGGCTCCTCGGGGGGCTGGGTGGCGCGTTCCTCGGATTCGCCATCGTCGTGACCCTGGTCACCGCGTTGCCGATCCAGCGCAATCCGGTGGAGCCGGGCCTCATCTACTATCCGCCGCGGGACCTGCCCTCGCCGCTCCAACGTGCCGTGGCGGAGTCGTCCCTGGTCGCCTTCGGGCGCTCGGTCCTGCTCTTCCCGTTGCTCGATCCTCGCGGCGGTATCGAGGCCGGCGAACGTCCGATGTTCTCGGCGCTCCACGCGTGGACGGTGGTTGGCGAACCTTGGCGCTCGCAGACCGTGGGCGCCCAGCCATCGCCGTAGCCGGCCTACCGCGGCCGGGCAAGCTCCAGAACGCAGAACGGGCGGGGTGGAATCCACCCCGCCCGACACGTTGCCGACCCGAACTCAGTCGATGCCGACGTCGCCGCAGGCGACGATCGTGCTCATCTGATCGGGCGCGAGGTGGACCATCACCGCATGGGCGCTGCCGACGATCCAGGAGAAGGGGACGTCGACGGTGGTCGACGACCAGCCACTGTCGCCATCGACGTTGTTCAGAGGGATGACGACGCCGCCCGCGCTGCCGCAGCGACCGCTGTGGAAATGGATCGGGTGGTCGCCGCCGGCCGGCGTGCCCTCGAGGTTGACCTGGACCTGGCTCGTGCCGCGACCCATGTCGACGATCAGGACGCTGCCAGCAACGCCGCTGCCGGCGACGGGATCCATGTCGTAGTAGACGTAGCCCGACGGCAGGGTCTGGCCGGTCAACGCCGCCAGGACGGCCTTCGGCAGAAGCACCGCGTCGATCACGTGGATGACGCCGTTCGAGGCCACGATGTCGGTCGTCACGATGTTGGCCTGATCGACCTGGACGCCGTCCGCCGTCGAGACGGACAGGTACTCGCCCTGGACGGTGGCGGCCTTGCTCAGCGAAACGACGTCGGCGGCGCGGACGTCACCCGCGACGACGTGGTAGGTCAACACGGCCGTCAGCAGGCCGGTGTCGGCGAGGACGGCGTCCAGCGCGCCTTCGGGCAGCGCCTCGAAGGCGGCATTGGTCGGGGCGAACACGGTGAACGGCCCCTCGCCCGAGAGCGTCTCGACCAGGCCGGCGGCGGTGACGGCGGTGACGAGGGTGCTGAAGTCCTCGTTGCCGGCGGCGATGTCGACGATCGTCTGGGCGGCGCCCCATGACAGGACGGTGGCGGCGAGCAGAGTGGTGAGGAAACGCTTCATGTCAATCGACCTCCAAGAGAGTGTCTAAGGTTTGTACAAGGTGATGCTACGGTCGCTCCTCACCTGGGAATGAAGCCCAGGCTACGAAGCCGAGAAGGGCGTCAGATCAGGCCGCGCTGCTGCAGCCACCAATACGCCACCAACCCGAGCGCGCCGATGAGCAGCCAGCGCCACAGCCGGTTGCCGCTCGCGGGTCCCGAACGTGCGCCGCGCGAACCCCCGCCGAGGCTCGAGCGTGCGTCCTCGGCATCGCGCCGGGCGGCGTGCCGCTGCGCGCGCCGAAGGGCCGCGACGCTCTTGCCGATCTGTCCCTTGCGGCGGTACGCGACGCCGAGGTTGTGGTGGGCGTTGGCGAAACCCTCGTCGACGCGGATGGCGCGCTCGTAGTCCTCGATGGCGCCATCGACGTCGCCGGCCTCGAGCTTCAGGTTGCCGCGGTTGGTGAGCCCGCGCACGTGGTTGGGGTCGCGTGCGAGACCGGCTTCGAAGTGCGAGCGACCGGTCGCCTCGTCGCCTTCGAGGATGGCCAACGTGCCGAGCAGGATCTCCCGCTCCGCCGTGAACGCGTCGCTGCGCATCTCCGCGAGCGCCTCGCGCGCCGCCTCGGGCTCACGTCGATCGACGGCGGGGACCGCCACGGACAACCGCTCCAGATCGGACGCGACGGCGTCCCAGTCGATCCAATCGAACGACCGGCGCTCCAGGCCGTCGAACCGTCGACGCGCCCGCCCGACGGCCTTCGCGCGGACCGCGATCTCGACCTCGGCGAGCGCCTCGAGGGCCTCGACCGTATCGTCGGTCCCCTCGGTCGCGCCCGCCATGCGCAACGTGCGGCCCGCGAGGCCGAACCGCCCGAGTCGTGCGAGCGATCTCCAGTCCCCCGCGGTGGCGAGCACGAGCAGCGGGTCCTGCACCGCGCCTCCGGACTGGCTCGCATCCGGGCCCGTCACGAGCCGACGTCCTCGCCGAGCAAGCCGCTGCCAACGGCGGCGGCAACGCCGGTGGCGATGGGTGCCGGCCTGGGCGCGGCGACGAGATCGCGGTAGAGGTCGTCGTACGCGCGCGCCGCCCGTGCCCAGTCGAAGCGCATCGCCATCGCGGCGGCCTGCATGCCACGCCAACGCGCACGATCGTCGTGGGCGCGGCGCGCCCGCGCGAGCGCCGCGGCCAAGGCCGGGGCCTCGGCGGTCGTGAAGAGGAAGCCCGTGCGATCGTCGTCGATCGTGTCGAGGAGTCCCCCGGTCGCGCGCGCGACCGGCAGGGTGCCGTAGCGCATGGCGATCAGCTGCGCGAGGCCGCACGGCTCGAAACGCGAGGGCACGACCAGCGCGTCGGCCCCCGCGTAGATGCGGCGCGCCAGACCCTCGTCGTAGCCGATGCGACCGCCGAGGCGGTCGGGGTAGGCCGCGAACGCCGCCGAGAGGGCGGCCTCGAGCGCGGGATCGCCCGCGCCGAGGAGCGCGAGGTTCCACCCCTGCTCGAGGGCCGCCGGCAGCGCTTCGATCAGCAGGTCGATGCCCTTCTGGTCGGCGAGGCGGGAGACGACGCCGAGGAGCGGTCGGTGTGGATCGAGCCCCAGCTCGTGCGACAACGCGGCGCGGCAGGTCGCCTTGCCGCCGACGTCGCGGGCATCGTACCCGGCGGCGATCGCCGCGTCGGTGGCCGGATCGAAGGCCTCGAGGTCGAGCCCGTTGAGCACCCCGATCAGCCGCGGACCGAGGTCGGCGAAGGCGTCCTCGAGTCCGTAGGCGACCGCCGGCTGCAGCAGCTCGCGGGCGTAGCTCGGCGACACGGTGGTCACCCGGTCGGCCGTGCGCAGCCCGGCGTGCAGCAGGTTGCCCTTACCGTGCAGCGCGAGTTCGCCGGCCAGCGTGCCGGGCAAGCGGCCCCAGGCGACGACGTCCGCAGCGTCGGCCCACCCCTGGTACTGGGCGTTGTGCACCGTCAGCACCGAGGGCAGCCCCGCGAAGCCGGGTGGCAGCAGCGCCGCGTGCCGCACCAGCGCGGCGAGCGATGCTGCGTGCCAGTCGTGCGCATGGACGACGTGGGGCAGAAAGCCGAGCCGATCGGCGACTGCGGGCACGGCGCGCGAGAAGAGGGCGAAGCGCCGGGCGTCGTCCGGGTAGCCGTACAGCGCGTCGCGCTGGAAGGACGGGTGGCCCACGAACGCGAACCGCACGTCGCCGGCCTCCAGGGTGCCGACGCCGACGGTGACGTGGCCGCCGTCGAAGGGAACGGTGACGTCGCCGATCCACAGCGGCGGCGGTTCGGCGGCGAGGCGCGCGTACCACGGATGGACCACCAGGACGTCGTGGCCGAGGGCGGCCTGGGCCGCTGGAAGGGCGCCGAGCACGTCGGCGAGGCCACCGGTCTTCGCGTAGGGGACCGCCTCGGCGGTCGCGTGGAGGAGCTGCACGCCCGTCAGTCTACCGCGGGCCCGCTCCTCCCCTTCGCCACGCTGCCGGCCGCCGACCCCCCGGCCCCCTCGGCCGGCCCCGCCGGTGCGCACCAGGACACGGTTCTCATGCCTGAGGGCACCTATACTGCCGCATGAACTCCAGCCCCCCGGTGTCCACCGTCTCCCGCCGCCCGGTGATCTCGTGAAGCGGCCCGTGTTCTTCGTCCTCCTGGTGACCGGCCTGCTGACGACCGTCGTCGTGCAAGCCCAACTGTCGCGCGACTTCGCCGGCGAGTTCCTCGGCACCCCCGGTGGACGCGCACTGGTGCAGGCCTACGGCGCCCTCAAGACGGGTTACCTCGAGGACATCGACGACGAGACCGTCATCCGTGGCGCGATCAACGGGATGATCGAGGCGGTCGGCGACCCCTACACCTACTACCTCGAGCCGCGTGACGCGGCGCGTGAGCTGCAGGACCGCAGCGGGACCTTCGAGGGCATCGGCGCGGTACTCACGCCCTACAACCGCCAGACCGGCCGCGGCGTGGAAATCCTCAACGTCTACCGCGGCGGCCCCGCCTACGAGGCCGGCGTCCAGCGTGGCGACATCTTTCTCGAGGTCGACGGCGTCGACGTCTCGGACTTCACCACGACCGAGGTGGTGGAGCTGGTGCGGGGTCCCGGAGGCACGACCGTCCGCATCGGCTTCCTGCGCCCGGGCGAGGAGGAACCGGTCGTGTTCGAGATCGTGCGCGACACGATCGAGATCGTCAACGTCTCGGGCGCGATCGTCGACGGCGACGTGGGGTACGTCCACATCAGCTCGTTCGGCAACCAGCTCGTGTACGAGCAACTGCTCGAGACGATCATGCGCCTGCAGCTCGATGGCGCGAAATCGTTCGTGCTCGACCTGCGCGACAACCCGGGCGGCCTGCTGACGCAGGGCATCCTGGTGGCCGACGAGTTCCTCGAGCAGGGCGACATCGTCTTCCAGCGCGCGCGCGGCGTCACCCAGAGGCTGGCATCGGCCGATCCGGGCGGCGTGGTCGTTCCGCCCATCGTCGTCCTGGTGAACCGGAACTCCGCCTCGGCCTCCGAGATCGTCGCCGGTGCTCTGCAGGAGAACGGCCGCGCGCTGATCATCGGCGAGCGAACGTTCGGCAAGGGCGTCGCCCAGAGCGTCGTGTCGCTCGCCGACGGTGGCCAGTTCGCGTACACCTCGTTCGAGTGGCTCACCCCCGAGCGGCGTTCGATCAGCGACGAGGGAATCGTGCCGGACCTCCTCGTGACCGACTCGCGGCTGGCGCAGACGGTCTCCGTCGAAGGGCGCGGCGGCGACGCCGGCCAGACGATCACCATCCTGATCGACGGCGTGGAGGTCGGCAGCACCGACGTAGGCGAGGACGGCACCTTCGAGTTCGTGGCGCTCGGCCGGCGGCCCCAGCTCTCCGAGATCCAGGGCGAGGCGCTGGTCGACGTGGAGGGCGACGACATCCTCATGGAGGCCGTCGCCGCCCTTCGTGACGGCAGGGCGGCCGCCGCGGGCGAGCGCTAGCCACGGGCGCGCGACGCCGATCGCGCGCCACGGCGTCGGCAGCCATGATCGAGGTCGAGGGGCTGGTCAAGCGTTACGGAGCGCAGCTGGCGGTCGCTGGCGTCGACCTCCGGGCGCGTCCGGGCGAGGTCATCGCCCTGCTCGGGCCGAACGGGGCAGGGAAGTCGACGACCATCCGGGCCATCACCGGGCTCCTGCGTCCGACCGCGGGTCGCGTCCTCGTCTGTGGGCACGACGTCGTGCGCGCGCCGCTCGCCGCCAAGGCGAGGCTCGGGTACGTCCCCGACCGGCCCTACCTCTACCCGAAGCTCACGGCGCGCGAGCTGCTGCGCTTCATTGGGAGGCTCCGTGGCGTGGACGACGGTGACCGCCGGGCGGACGCGTGGCTCGAGGCCTTCGCGCTGGCGCCCGTGGCGAACGAGCTGGTCGAAACGTACTCGCACGGCATGCGCCAGAAGCTCACGTTCGCGGCCGCGCTGCTGGCCGAACCCGCGGCGCTGGTCGTGGACGAGCCGATGGTGGGGCTCGACCCGCGGGCGGCGCGGCAGGTTCGCGACCTCATGCGCGGCCATGCCGATCGCGGCCACACCGTGCTGCTCACCACCCACGCGATGGAGGTCGCGGAGGCGCTGGCCGACCGCGTGGTCGTCCTGCACCGGGGGCGCGTCGCCGCCGAGGGGACCATGGCGGAGCTGCGCGCCTCGGCGGGGACGGGGGAGGACGATCTCGAGGCGATCTTCTTGCGCCTCACGGAAGAGGCGGCCGAGGGGCCGCCGGCGTGGGATGCGGCGCCCGCGGGAGGTTCCCGGCGGTCGGCTGGGCCGACGGAGCGCGGGGGGTGACGCCCCCGCGGAGGTCGCTGCCGAACCGGCCCGTGGGTGGCCGTCGCGCACCCGGCCGCTGGGCGCGCGCGGGCAGGGCGGACCTGGTCGCCCTTCGGGCCCGCGCGTTCGCCCACGCCGTGCGCCGAGCCCCGGGGCGCTACCTCGTGGGCGCCTCCCTCATGGGCCTGGTCGCCTGGGGTACGGCGGCGCTGGTCGACCGTGGTGTCCGCTGGGTCGACGCCTACCCCCTCATCGGATCCATCGCCGACGCCGCACTGCGGCGCAGCGTCGAGGCCTTCGTCACGGTCCTGGTGTTGGCCGTCGCCTTCTCCGTCCTGACGACCGCCATCACGACGCTGTACACGGCGGCCGACCTACCGCTGCTGCTCGCCTGGCCACTCCCCGCCGAGCGGGTGTTCCGGCTCAAGGTGTTCGAGACCTACCTCGCGTCGGCCGCCCTCCCGGCGCTTCTCACGCTACCCGTCCTGGTGGGCCTCGGGACCGCCCGCGACGCGCCTTGGAGCTACTACCCGCAGGCGGCGGTGGCCGTGCTGGCGCTCTACGCGCTACCCGTCGCGGTCGGCTCGCTGCTGGCGCTGCTGCTCATGCGCCTGGCGCCCGCCGGCCGGGTCAAGGAGGTGGCCACGGCGGCCAGCGTCCTCCTCGCCGCCGGTCTCGTCGTGGGCCTGCGGGCCCTGCGCCCGGAGCAGCTGGCGGAACTGACGCCGGAGGAGTTCGAGACCTTCCTCGCGGGCTTCGCGTCCCTCGATCTCGGGGCGTCGCCGGCCACTTGGGCCGGGGACGCCATCTGGAACGGCCTCTCGGGCTCCGTCTCCGCGGCGTTGCCGCTGCTTGCCCTGGTCGCCTGGGGCTCGCTCGCCGGACTCGGCCGTGTCGCTGCGTGGGCGTACCAGGTGGGTTGGGTCCGCTCGCTCGACGGGTCGTCGCGCCCACGTGACCCGCGGCCGCGCCCCGCGGCCTGGTGGGAGCGCCCGCTCGCGCGCTGGGGCGGCGCCGGCGCCGTGGTCGTCAAGGATCTCCGTTTGCTCATGCGCGACCCGACGCAGTGGTCGCAGCTGCTGGTGTTGGTGGCGCTCGCCGGCGTCTACCTCGTCAGCACCGCCAGCCTCGAGGTCGAGGGGCAGCGGTTCCGCGACGCGCTAGGAACCCTCAACGTCGCCTTCCTCGGCTTCCTGTTGGCGGGGGTCGGTGTGCGCCTGGCGTTCCCGGTGGTCTCGCTGGAGGGGGAGGGCCTGTGGTTCTTGCGCACCGGCCCGATCCGCGCCACCGCCGTGCTGGGGGCGAAGTTCGCCTACGCGATGCCGCCGCTGCTGCTGTTGGGCCTCGGTCTGGGGTTCGCCCAGGCGACGCTGCTCGACGTCTCGGTCAACCTGGCCAGCGCGTCGATCGTCGCGGGGGGTTTGGCGGCGATCGCGGTCACCGGACTCGGCGTCGGGCTCGGAGCCGCCTTCCCGCGCTACGACGCCACGCAGGCGGCGGAGGTTCCGGTCTCGCCGGGCGGCCTGCTGTACATGACGCTCGCACTGCTGTACGCCGCCGGGCTGACGCTGCTCCTCGCGTACCCGGCGTGGACGACGCTCGTCGACCCGACGGTGCCGGTGTGGTCCACGCCGGCGGGCCAGGTGACCGGCGCGCTGGCCATCGCCTGGACCGCGGCATTCACCGGTGGCGCCCTCGCCTTCGGTCGCTGGCGGTTCCTGCGCTACGAGAGCGGGTGCGATTGAGGGCGGCGCCGCCGCCCACCATCGCCATGGCGAGGCAGCTGCGCCGCCTCGCCTAGTGATGACCGCGCCGTCGCCATGAGCCGCCATGGCGAAGGGAGTGCGCCGACACGCCCGTCAGTCGCCTCGGACGATCGGCCCGGCGCGCCGCACGTCGTCCGGAACCTGCGCCGCGAAGCGGCGGAAGTTTGCGTGGAGCATCTCGGCCAGCTTCCGCGCCTGGGCGTCGAACGCCCCGCCATCGCGCCAGGTGCCGCGCGGTTCGAGCAGCTCGGCCGGCACCCCAGCGACCGCCCGCGGCACCTCGACCCCGAACACCGGGTCGCGCCGCATCGGCCCGCCGTCCAGCGCACCCGAGAGGGCGGCGTTCACCAGCGCGCGCGTGTGGGACAGCTTCATGCGGTGGCCGACGCCGTAGGCGCCGCCCGTCCAGCCCGTGTTGACGAGCCACACCCGGGCGCCGTGCCCGTGCAGCCGGTCACCGAGCATTTCGGCGTAGCGAACCGGCGGCAGCGGCATGAATGGCGAGCCGAAGCAGGCCGAGAAGGTCGCTTGCGGCTCGGTGACGCCGCGCTCCGTGCCCGCGACCTTGGCGGTGTAGCCGCACAGGAAGTGGTACCTGGCCTGCGCGGCGTCCAGGCGCGCGATCGGCGGCATGACGCCGAAGGCGTCGGCTGTCAGGAAGACGACCGTCGCCGGGTGGCCGGCGCGTCCGACGTCGGAGGCGTTGGGGATGAAGTGGAGCGGGTACGCCGCCCGGGTGTTCTCCGTCTTGTGGGCGTCGTCGAAGTCGATCTCGCGGGTGCCCGGATCGACGACCACGTTCTCGAGCACGGTGCCGAAGCGGGTGCTGGCACCGTGGATCTCGGGTTCGGCGAGCGGATCGAGCCCGATCGCCTTGGCGTAGCAGCCGCCCTCGAAGTTGAACACGCCGTCGTCCGTCCAGCCGTGCTCGTCGTCGCCGATCAGCGTCCGGCTCGGATCGGCCGACAGCGTCGTCTTGCCCGTTCCGGAGAGCCCGAAGAAGAGCGCCACGCGGCCGTTCGCGTCGTGGTTCGCCGAGCAGTGCATCGGGAGGATGCCGCGCAGCGGAAGCACGAGGTTCAGCACACCGAAGATCGATTTCTTGATCTCGCCGGCGTACTCCGAGTTGGCGATGAGCACGAGGCGCTTACCGTAGTCGACCGCGATGGCTGTGCTGCTGCGGGTCCCATGGCGGGCGGGATCGGCCTTGAACGACGGCAGCGCCAGCACCGTCCAGCCGGTCGCGCGCGCGGCTGCGCCCCTCCTGACGAACAGGTTGCGGACGAACAAAGCGTGCCAGGCACGCTCGCTCACGATCCTGACCGCCACCTGCGCGGCCGGGTCGGCGCCCGCGTACAGCTCTTGGACGAACAGCCGTTTCCCGCCGGCCGCGTCGAACATCTCCTCCTGCAGGTGGGCGAAGTGTCGTGGATCGAGGGGCTGGTTCACCGGCCCCCAGTCGACGAGGTCCTCGGTGACGGCGTCACGGACGATGAACTTGTCCTTGGGCGAGCGACCGGTGAACTTGCCGGTGTCGGCGACCAGCGGACCCCCCTCCGCGATCGTCGCCTCACCGCTGCGCACCGCGTACTCGTACAGGGCCGCCGCCGGCGCGTTCGTCACGGGATCGATCAGCGGCAACCGCAGCGGGTCGGTGATGTCGTGAAGGAACTCGGCCATCGGATCCTCGCTCTCGGGGGATCGGCGGGCAGCCGCGCGGGCGTGACGGTGCCGGCGGGCCCGGGGCGTCCGGTCGGCCGCGTGCTCGCGCGCGGTCGACGCCGGGCACGGACGCGGTCCGTTATACCAGGGCTCCTCGGCCCGGCCCGGCCACCGCGTCTGGCGGGTTCGGGCGTGGGCTCACCAGCGCCAGGTGACGCCCAGGCGCGCGGTCGAGCGCTCGGTCGACAAGTCGAGGCCGAGCTCGAGGGCCCAACCCGGCGCCAGCCCGTAGCGGCCGCCGATCGCCAACGACGGCCCGCCCGTCGCGGCCGCGCCGGCGGCCACGTCGAAACGGCCCGTGACGTCCATGGCGACCGGTCCCAGTTGGTACGTGAGGGCGACCTCGTTGCTGAAGGCGTCCCCGCCTAGGGTCGAGACGCGGTACGAGGCGAAGACCTCGTCGCTCAGGTAGCCGCCCAGACGCAGCGACACCCCGAAGGGGTCCTGGCCGTCGAGCAGGGACGACAGCGCCGTCGTCCGCAACTCGACCACCTCCACGCCCAAGGCCTCGGCCAGCGCCGCCTGAATCTCACCCGTGATCAGGACGTCGACGGCGGTGTCCAGTGCGCTCTGCGCCACGGCGCCGGCGAAGCCACCGCCCGCCTCCAGGCGCCCGAGCGTCAGGAGGGTGAGCAGCTCGAGTTCCGTGAGCGGACGTGCGCCGCCGCCGTCGAGCCCCTCCACGACCGCGTCGCTTCGCAGGGTCGGGGTCAGGTCCAGGGTGAAGCCGGTGTCACCGTCGATCGCCTCCCCTTCGAGTACCAGCACCACCTCGAAGCGCTGGCCGGCGGGCGCCAGGAAGCGCACCGTGCCGCCTGGGGGCACGACGCGCGCCTTGTCGAACGCGGTGCGGCCCCCGACCCGCACGGAGGGGTACACGCCGCGGGTGGGGTCGAAGGTCGCCACGGCCTCGGTCAGGTCCAGGTCGCGGCCGGCGAAGCGCACGGCGCCGCGCAACGCGACCACTTGGCCGCTCAGCCGCGGCGCTGCCGCGGTGCCTCCGAGCGAGAGGTCGACGCTCGCCTCCGCGTTCCCGATGGACTCGCTGAACGTGACCCGCTGCGGTGCGACGATCCGTACGCCCTCGAAGCGGAAGCGCTCGCGCGGGTCGCCGACCGGCGTGGGCCCCCCGTCCCGGCGGGCCGGCCCGTCACCGTCGACCGGCGCGCTGGACGCGGCTTGGGCGGTGAACGCGGCACGGGTCTCCAGGTCGATTCGCGCCTCGCTCGCGTCGACGCGGCCGCCCAGGCTGACGCCTTCGGGGTGGTCGACCAGGCGCAGGTCGACGTCGACCCGCGCATCGGCGATGGCCAGGAAGGGGAGGGTGACGCTCAGGTCACGCCCGTTGGCGCGCAGGTCGAGCGGGGCGAGCGGCCCCTCGATCGTGAACGGCGACCCCAGGGTGCCGCCTGCCCTGAGCGTCGGCGCCTCGTCGTCGCTCCATGCGAGCTCCGCCGTGATGGCTTCGACCCGGCCCACGAAGGGAACGTCCAGGTCGCCGACCGCGCGGGCGTCGAGGCTGAAGCCACCTTCCGGTAGGGGACCGATGCGGCCGCGGGTCGCGAGTTCGAGCCGGCCGATCAGCGGATCGATCGCCACGATCTCGGATCGACCGCTCCAGTCCTCGTCACGGAGGGTGAAGCGCGTCTCCTGCAGCTGGTAGCGGGTGCCCGCGATGAGCACGCGGAGGTCGTCGGTGCGCAGCGCAACGTCGGGCGACGCCGGCGTGCCGTGGGCCGTGACGACGAGGTTGCCCTCGGCCGAGACGCCGTAGCGGGCGAAGCTGGGCACCAGCCCGAGCAGGGGACCGAAGTCCGCCGCCTGTGCCAGGAGTTCGAGGTCGAGCAGTTCCGGCGTGATGCGACCCCGGGCCTGCCACGTGCCGCGCCCCTCGAAGGCGGCCCGACCGAGGGTCAGTGAGTCGCCATCCCAGTCGACGGACAGCTCGCCAACCGTCACGACGCCCGCGCGCTCGAGCTCGATGCGCTCGGCCGCCACCCGGAGGTCGTCCGGCGCGACCGCGCCCCAGGCCCAGGACCCGCGCACGGCGCCGGTGACCTCGGCCCGCACGTCCGAGGGTCCCACCACCGCCTCGACCCACGCGTGCAGGGGGAAGCGCTCGAGGCGCACGAGCGCCGAAATGCCCGCCGGGCCGGCGTCGACCTGCGCGTTCGCGCCCACGAGGTCGAGGCGGGCGCTCCCGCTGACGCCCATCGACCCCGCGAGGTCCGCCTGGAACTCGAGGCGCACCGGGTCGGTGCGGCCGCCGTAGGTGAGGGCCTCGCTGGTCAGCAGGCCGAAGACCCGGTCGCCGCGGAGCGTGGCGCTGCCCCCGAGATCCCCCGAGATGCCCGGGACGCCGGCGATGCCCGTGAGGTCGAGCCCGACGACGCGCAGGTCGAGCTCCCGGAGCGGGACGGTCGGGGCGCCCCAGCCGTCGGGAAGCAGCTCGGCGGCGTCCCAGCGGCCGACGGCGGTCGCGCTGCCGCGGGTGCCGAGGACGCTGGCGTCGAGCGCGAGATGGCGACCGGCGCCCGCGATGTCGAGGGCAACCGAGGCCGGACCGTCGCCCAGGACATCCGTGATGGTCATGACGCGCAACGCACCGCCCCAGCCGTCGCCGTCGAGCGTCAGTCGGCCCGCGGCGGATGGGGCCGGGCGATCGTCCGTGGGATCACCCACGAACTCGAGGTCGACCGTGGCCGCAGCCGCGGCGGGGTCGAGGGTCGCGTCGATGCCCCACGGCGCCTCGCCCCTCAGTGACAGCAGCCCGTCGCGCCAACGCAGCGTACCGACCGCCGGGGCCGACCACGCCCAGGCGCCGGCGAAGGCGAGGTCGTCGGCCAAGCGACTCAGGTCGAGGCGGACGTCCAGCGAGGCGGCGACCGCGCCGGCGTCGACGCGGCCCTCGACGGTCGCGGTCACGCTGCCCCGTTCGAGCGAGAGACCCTCCGCCACGATCCATGCGCCGTCGGGACCGAGCACGCGCAGCGAGCCGGTCCAACCGCCGGTCCCGTGCCACCGCCAGCCCTCCTTGGTCACCTCGGCGATGGCATCCAGCAGCGGGGCATCCGGCAGGGTCGTGGCCAGGCCGCCACCGAGGGCCGGCAGCGAGACGCGCACGGCCGTGGGTTCGGTCACCTCGATCCGCAGGTCGCCCAGGTCCAGGTCGAGGGCGCCCGTGAGGCGCAGCGCCCCGTCGCGCCACCCCCCGGTCAGCCGCACGACTCCGGCGTCCCCGCCGTCGATGGCGACGTCGATCGTCGGCCACGCCTGGCCGGCCACGGTCAGCGGCACTCCGTCGGTGGACGGCAGCGCCGCTTCGACCCTTGCCACGCCGGCGCGCCAGTCGGCGGCGACGCGCCACACTCCGTCGGGTCCAGCCGCAACGGCGATCGCGAGGTCGGGTTCCGCGAGCGTCCCGGCGAGCCCCAACGTCGCGTCGACCGGCGTGCCCGCCACGTGGGCACCGGATAGGCGGCCGCTCCCGCCCAACGCATCCCCGTCGAGGGTGAGGGGCCAGGCGACCTCACCTCCGAACGCGTGCCCCGTCACGTCCCCGAGCCAGCGGGCTCCCTCGCCCGTGGCGTCGATGCGCAGGTCGAGCGGCCCGGCGGGCGTGTCGCCCACCCAGGTCGCGGCCACCTCCACGCCGTTCTGGCCCCCCCGGGCCGTGATCGACGCGCTGGTGTCGCCGACGGGCAGCGCGATGGCATCGAGTGCCAGCCCCCAGTTCTGGAGGTCGGGAGCGAGGGAGCCCGTCGCGCGCGGGCCGCTCAGGGTCCAACCCGTGACGGCATCGCCGGTGACGCGGACGTCGCCCAGCTCGGCGCCGGCGATCGAGGCGGCGCGCCACGCGAGGTCGACGACGGGCCGCCGCCCGTCGCCAAACCCGATCGTCCCGGCGACGCTGCCACCCGCCATGGGCAGTGCCGTCAAGTCGCCGGTGACGTCCGCGCGCCAGCCGGCGGGATCGAGCGTGATCGCCCAGTCCTGCCAGCGGCCGGTGCCGCGTACGCCGAGTCGGCCTGTGTCCGTCGTCACGCTCCAGGTCTCGCCGCCGACGACCACCTCGCCGTCGCCGCCGAAGCGCCGCTCGGTCAACCCGACGTCGAGCGCCACCCGCGCACCGAACAGATCACCGTCCGCACGCAGCTCGGCGGTCGAGCGCTCGGGCCACCACGCCGCGTCCCCGCCCAGCCGTGCGTCGGGACCGTCGGCCGTCCAGTCCGCGCGGACGAGCGGATCGCCCGCGCTGCCGGTCACCGTCAGCAAGGCCCGCCAGGTGGCGGAGAGGCCGTCCCAGCGCACCTCGTCCGCCTCCAGGTTGGCCGCGATCGTGCCGGCCAGCGGATCCCCGATCTCGCCGTCGAAGGACACGGGACCGCGCACGCGGCCGGCGATCGACGTGTCGAGCAGGAGATCGCTCAGGTCGACGTCGACGCGGGCCGACGCCTCGACGCGGCCGTTCGGTCCCCCGACGCCGCCGGCCTCGAGCAGGCTGCCGGGCGTCGTGAGGCGCAGGGCGTCGACCCGCCACGACCAGCCCGCGCCGTCCCACGCGACGTCGGCGTCGGCGCTGAGCCGCGGCTCCAGCAGGTACGGCAGCTCCTCGTCGAGCGCAAGCTCGCGAAGCTCGAGGCGGCCCTCGCCGAGCGCGCCGCGGAGCTCGGAGGTCAGCTCGATGCCCGTGCCCGACAGTCGCGCCCGGATGGCGTCGGCGTCGGCGGTCAGCCGCCCGAGCGCCTCCCTGGGTCCCGCGAGCCGCAACTCGAGGTCGACTTCGAGTCCTGAGGCGCCGAAGCCGACGGGACCTCGAGCGAACATCGTCGAGGACGCCAATCCGGGGATCGGCACGGCCAGCTCGGCGTCGCCACCGACGCCGGTGGTCGGGTCCGACCCGACGCGCAGCGAGGCGCCGCCGATCGCGACACCGTCCAGCGTCAGCGCCAGCAGAGCCTCGAGCTCGCCCGCGCCGGCGAGTTCGGCGACGGCGTCGAGATGCCCCAGACCTCCGGCATCCCAGGTGCCCGTGAGGCGACCGCGACCCGCCCAACCCGACGCGCCACCCCAGCGCAGGCCGGCCGCCTCCAGCTCGACGAACGGCAGCTGGTTCGCCTCGCTGCGGCCGTCGACCACGAGGTCGCCGTCCTCCCAGACGACCTCGAGGCCCCCCCACGTCAGTCGCCACGCGGGCGAGGATGCCACCCGGGCGGCGAAGCCAGCGTCGGTGAGCGCGATCGCGCCGTTGAGGTCCAGCGGGTCGAGCGGACCGACGAGGTACGCACGCCACGGTTCCTCGGCGTGGGCCACGTCGAGCCGCAGCCACGGCCCCTCACCGCCGCCGTTCGCCGGCAGGCCCACGCGGGCGGCGGCCGTGAAGCCGGCCACCTGCGCCTCGAGGTCGACCTCCAGCGACGGGTCGAGTCGCCAGGTGAGCGTGGCGTCGAGGCCAGTGGGGCCGGTGGCGGTCGCCTGACCCGTCCGCCCGCCGCCCGCGACCAGTCGCCAGCGCCCGTCGTCGCTCGCTACGTCGAGTTCGACGCCGGCGGCGTCCGTGCGGGCCTCGCCGCTCCAGGGGATGTCGTCGACCCGACCTCCGAGCGCCCAGCGGGTCGCGAGCCCGTCGCCCAGGTCGTCGCCGGTCACGCTCCAGATCGTCGTCGCGCCGCCCACCTCGGCCTCGGCCGCCAGCGTGAGGCGCCGGCCGGTCGCCTCCAGGCTCGCGGAGACGGGCCCGCCGGCCCCTGGCGGCCAGGCGGCGTCGAGCCGGCCGTCGAGCGACCAGCCGTCGGCCGCGAGCCGCGCACGCAGTTCGCCCTGCACGGTCGGATCCCGCAACTGCGCGATCCCGGAGGCCCGCGCGAGGGCGAGGTCCTCACCCCGCGCGACGACCACCAGGGCGGCGTCGTCGAGCGTCAGGCGCCCCGCCGCCCACGGCTCGGGTTCGACCGCGAGACCGCCCGGGCGCGAATCGTGGGCCAGCGACCAGTGGCCGCTGGCCGTCGCCGCGGAGCCGCCGGCCTCCAAGAATGCCCTGACCCCTGCGAGGCGCGCCGTGCCCGTGAGCGACCAGTCCTCGAGCACGCCTACCCACGCGGCCGTCACGAGCTCGCCGTCTGCGTCGAGCGCCCAGCCGTCACCCTCCGGCCCCAGCCGCACGGAGGTCGGCACGTCGGCGAGGGTCACGGTCGTCGACAGCCCCTCGGGCCAGCTACCGGCGAGCCCGTCGGTGCCCGACAACGCGAAGCCCTCGGGGCGCAGGTCGACGTCCGCGGCGAGCCGCGGCCAAGCCAGTGGGCCCAGCTCGCCCGCCGGCAGGTCGAGCGCACCGGTCAGGCCGGTCTCTGCGGCGGACGCGTAGAAGTCGCCGCGGCCGGCGAGGCCGAACTCCGCCTCGTCGGCGAGGCGCCAAACGCCGCGCCAGGCGATGGTGGGGCCGAGCGCCAACGATCCCTCGGCCCACGCCCGTAGAGGGCCGAGGCTCACCATGCCGTCGAGCGCCGGCTCGTTGCCGCCGACGAGCCGGGCTGCCAGCTCGGACCCGCCGAACGCCCCGGACACGTCAAGGACACCACCGGCGTCGCCCCCGCCCGTCGCGGGCCCGGTTACGGCACCCCCGAGACCCACGATGACGCTGCCGTCGATCGCCAGCGACAGGTCGTCCCGCCGCAGCAGCGGGGCGAGGCGGGCGCGCTCGGCCTCGACCTCGAGCCGGCCGTCGGCTTCGAGGCGGGCGCGCCATCCCGCGCCGCTCGCCTCGCCGCCGGCGGGCGACCAGGTGACGTCGACCGGGCGATCCTCGACGTCGCGCCACCCAGCGCGCAGGACGAGCGAGGCCGCCGGCGACCACGCGAGCGTGCCCGTGAGGTCACCGGCGAGCGCCGCCTCACCGTCGGCGGCCAGCAGCGGGCTGGCCACCGCGGCCCAGTCCGCCACCGGCCCCGCGAAGCTCCCCGCCAAGCCGTCGAGGTCCCCGGCTACGCTCGCGCGACCGCCGCCGCCGAGCTCGAGCGTCGCCACCAGGTCTCCGGCGGGTCGCTCCGCCGACCAAGCGGCGCGCCCCGTCACGCGGGCCGGCCGCCCGCCCCACGACAGGCCGAGGTCGATCGTCGCTTCGAGGCGCGGCTCCGCCAGATCGAACGTCGCGCGCGTCGCCCCGAACTCCGCCTCACCGACGCCCGCGGTCGACAACCGCAGGCTCCAGTCCTGCGCCGCCACCCGCACGCCCAACGCGCCCCAGCCCGACCACGTCCCGCTGCCCGAGACGCCGTCGCCGTCGATGTTCAGCAGGGCGAGGTCGCCCCAGGCGAGCGTGCCCGCGAGTGGCTCAGGCGCGCCCGGTCGCCACCGGCCCGAGCTCAGCAGGGACACGCCGGCGAGGTCGCTCGCCGCGTCCCAGCTGGCCGTGCTGCCGTCGCCGGACAAGGCGACCTCGGCGGGCCACGGCGCCGTCAGCGCCAGCGACGCGTCGCCGCTCGGCAGATCGTCGAGGGCGGTCTCCCACGCCCCGGCGAGGCGCGCGACGCCAGCGACGTCGGCCCATCCCCGCAGCGCGATGCCGAGATCGAGGCTGCCGGCGATGTCGAGGCGGCCACCCGAAGCCCAGGTGCCCTCCAGCCGCTCGCCGCCACCCCGGATCGCCGCCCGGATCGAGCCCGCATCCCCCTCGGCGGTCGCGACCAGGTCGGGAAGCGTGACGGTGGCGGAGAAGGAAGAGAAGGTGCCCTGCCCGTCGAGGGTCGCGGGACGATCGAGCCAGATGACGGGCGCGGCGTCCACGGCCCAGGCGCCGCCGGCCTCCGAGCTCAGGCGCCAGCGGTCGTCGTCGCCACGCGCCGTCCAGCCGTCGGGGCCGCCCTCGATGCGCCAGGCGACCTCGTCGGCCACGCCCCAGAGAGGTTCGCTCCTCCCCGGTATCGGCGGCCCCGAGGCGACGGCGGTGCGCGCGGTGGCCGTCCAGCCGTCCCGACCGCCGCTCGCCACGACCGGCCCCACCGTGCCCCGCAGCGCGCCCGCCAGCCGCAGCGCGTCGACGTCGGCGGTCCAGTCGCCGCCGTCGATCGCGAAGGCGACCGGTCCCAGGCGACCGCCGCCTTGCAGGACCCCGCCGGCGAGCGTGGCGGTCGCCCGGCCGCGGAGGTCGAGGCCAGGCAGGAACTCGCGGAGGTCGGGGCCGCCGACGCTCGGCGTCACCGGACCGTCGCCGACGACCTCCAGCTCGAAGCTGGGCGCGCCCAGGTCGCCCCCCACCCTGGCCACCACGCGCGCGCCACCCGTCGCCAACTCCGCGGGCACCGCCCACGTCACGCCGCCCTCGACGGGCGCTCCGGCGGTAGGTGCGGTGGCGAAGGCGCCGGTGAGGCCACCCCCCCAGGCGCTGCCAGCGACGAAGCCCTGCAGGCCCTCGGCGTCGAGCACGACATCGGCCGCCAGCTGCCACGGTTCCTCGCCGGCGCGGGCCGTCGCGCGGCCACGGACGGGTCCGTCTCCGATCGTCCAGCTGGCCGCGAACGCCTCAACCGGCACGCCGAGCACGCGCAGCGGACCCGCCTCCGCGCTCCAGTCGGTCGGACCGTCGCGGGCCTCGCTCCGCAGCCGCAGCGGCCCCTCGCCCCAGCGTCCGTCGAGCTCCAGCGACAGCCCCCGCGCGGAGTCGTAGGCCAGGCTCAGGTCCTCCACCGCCAGCGCGGCGCCCAGCCAATCGCCCACCGCGGTGACGTCCGCCGTGACCGTCGCCTCGGTCCACCCCTCGGCCGCGATGCTGGCCCGAGCGACCCCGTCGTCCGCACCAGGAAGGGCCGGGGCGCCGAGGATCTCGAGCAGGGCACGGCTGACGTTCGCCAGCGGCGCCTCCGCTGTCGCCGCCGCCTGCCAGCGCGCGGCGGCCAGGTCGACCGTCCCGCCGGCGTCGATGCGACCGCCGACGATGGCGCCCGACCAGGCAATCTCGATCACGTCGTCGCGCCAGGCGATCGGACCGCTGATGTCCGTCGCGGGCGTCCCGAGCGCGTCGATGGCCCCACCCTCGACCTCGAAGCGGCCGGAGGCGTGGCCCGCCGCGACGGTGAGCTCGCCGGACAGCGT
>Ga0180435_10001176_pt1 | contig 27465 bp, 16 predicted proteins | sample SS_ome_3_FD_132467 | JGI IMG/M metagenome (GOLD analysis project Ga0180435, IMG submission 132467) | Hypersaline lake sediment archaeal communities from the Salton Sea, California, USA - SS_3_S_1 metaG | ecosystem: Environmental > Aquatic > Non-marine Saline and Alkaline > Hypersaline >... | reverse complement strand
GCCGCTGAGCTCTGAAGTGGCGCGCATCTACCCCAGCGAGGCTGCCGTCTCATTCCAGGGGAGGCCTGGCAAGGCAATGGCCGATCAGCTGACTACGATCAGCAAGCTGCGCCTCGTTGGTTTGGGTGGCGCGGTGACAGCCGACGAGATATCTGCAATCGAGCGAGCCATCCGCGTCCAGCTAGGCTTGTCCTAACACTTGCGTTTCGCGGTCATCGCCGAGCACCACGCCGAGCAGCGCCGGCACAACCGGGACGCTGAACCGGAGTCCTAGAGGCAGCCTCGGTTCAGTGTCCCCACCTTGCGGTACCAGCCGTCCCCATCCGTGAGATCCGCAGACCAGTCCGACGGGAACCTGACACATTCTGACATGTTACCACGCTATCATCGGGTCATATAGAAAATCTGTTCCATCCCACCCCAGCAATCTCGGTCTGTTATAATGGACCAGATGCGGCATCGTCCGCACACCCATCACGCCACAAGGCAGCCAAGGACTTATGGAACCACAGCAGATCACGATTCGTGGCGCACAGCAGCACAACCTCAAGCACATCGATGTCACCATCCCCCGCAACCGCTTCGTCGTCCTGACGGGCGTCAGCGGGAGCGGCAAGTCCTCGCTCGCCTTCGACACCATCTACGCCGAGGGGCAGCGGCGGTATGTCGAGAGCCTCTCCTCCTTCATCCGCCAGTTCCTGCGCCAGACCGAGAAGCCCAAGGTCGACTTCATCGGCGGCCTGAGCCCCGCCATCGCCATCGAACAGAAGGCCGTCAGCCGCAATCCGCGATCCACCGTGGGTACCGTCACCGAGGTGATGGACTACCTGCGCGTGCTCTTCGCACGCATCGGCGAGCTGCACTGCCCGGACTGCGGACGCGCGGTGACCCCCCAGAGCGCACAGCAGATCGCTAACCAGATACGCGAGCTCCCACCGGGGACACGGTTCCAGGTGCTGGCCCCATTGATCAAGCAGCGCAAGGGCACCCACCGCAACCTGCTGGCCCAGCTGCGTCGCGACGGCTACCTGCGCGCGCGGATCGATGGCGTACCGGTCGAGCTATCGAGCAGCATCAAGCTGGACAAGAACAAGCAGCACAACATCGAGCTGGTGGTGGACCGGCTGGTGATCCCTGACAACGGCGACGCGGACTTCGGCGTCCGGCTGATGGACTCCGTGGAGACCGCCCTCAAGGCCGGCGAGGGCACGCTCCTGGTCGACATCGCAGGACGCGCGGACACCGTCAGCAGTGAGGAACTGCTCTTCAGCGAGCACAACGCCTGCGCCCACTGCGGCATCAGCTTCCCGGATCTCTCGCCCCAGCTCTTCAGCTTCAACTCGCCCATCGGCATGTGCCCTGAGTGCAACGGCCTGGGAAGCAAGCTGGAGATCGATCCCGGTCTGATCATCCACGATCCCAGCCTCTCGATCTACGACGGCGCCCTGCGCTGGTACGGCAACATCCGCAAGAAGAAGAACAACTGGCGCATCCGCCAGATCGACAGCCTGGCACGCCACTACGACGTGGACCCGGAGCTGCCGTGGCAGGATCTGCCGCAGCGCTTTCGCGACGTGGTGATCCATGGGTCGGGCGAGGAGAAGATCCACTTCGAGTGGCGCAGCGAGAGCAAGGACCACACCTGGAGCGGCGAGTCCAACCGGCCTTACGATGGTGCGGTTTTCCACATCAACCGCCTCTTCCACCAGACCCAGTCCGACCACACGCGCCGCTGGTACCAGTCCTTCATGAGCCGGCAACCATGCCCCACCTGCGGCGGCGCGCGCCTGCGCCCCGAAGCACAGGGCGTGACCGTCGGTCGAAGGACACTTGTCGACGTCGGCTCGATGACCATCAGGGATGCGCGAGCCTGGGTTACCGGGCTGTTCGAGTTCCTGGATGACGAGCAGCGCGAGATCGCGGAGGAAGTTGTGAAGGAGATCCGCGACCGGCTACAGTTCATGCTCAACGTGGGCCTGCACTACCTGACGCTGGACCGGTCGGCCCCCACCCTCTCCGGCGGCGAGTCGCAGCGCATCCGGCTGGCCAGCCAGATCGGGTGTGGCCTGGTGGGCGTGCTCTACATCTTGGACGAGCCTTCGATTGGGTTGCACGCCCGTGACAATCGCTCGTTGCTGGACACGCTGGTCGAGCTGCGCGACATGGGCAACACCGTCCTGGTGGTCGAACACGACGCCGAGACCATGGAGACCGCCGACTGGATCATCGACCTTGGTCCGGGGGCCGGCATCCTTGGCGGCGAGATCGTGGCCCAGGGCCCGCCGGAGGCCATCCGGCTCAACCCGAAGTCGCTGACTGGCCGGTACCTTAGCGGGGACTTGCGGGTGGAGTGTCCCAGCGCAGAACGGCGCCGGCCCATCAACGGCAGCCTGATGCTGCGCGGCGCGACGCTGCACAACCTCAAGCATATCGACGCCCGGTTCCCCCTGGGCGTGCTGACGTGCGTAACCGGCGTGAGCGGCAGCGGCAAGAGCAGCCTGGTGGCCGAGACGCTGCATCCGGCTTTGGCTCGCGACCTCAATCGCGCCGACACCCGCCCAGGGCCGTACGAAGCCATCGACGGCCTCGACGAGCTGGACAAGGTCATCATGATCACCCAGGATCCCATCGGGCGCACACCGCGGTCCAACCCGGCGACCTACATCGGGCTCTTCGGCGAGATTCGCAACGTCTTCGCGGCCACGCCCGAGGCCAAGATGCGCGGCTACGGACCGGGGCGGTTCAGCTTCAACGTGAAGGGCGGGCGCTGCGAGGCGTGCAAGGGCCACGGCAAGAAGCGCGTCCAGATGCACTTCCTGCCCGACGTCTGGGTCACCTGTAAGGAGTGTGGCGGCACCCGCTACAACCGGGAGACACGGCAGATCACCTTCAAGGGCAAGTCGGTCGCCGACGTGCTCCAGATGGATATCCAGGAAGCGCTGGTCTTCTTCGAGGCGCATCCCAAGATCATGCGTCGGCTGCGGACGTTGCACGATGTGGGCCTGGACTACCTGAAGCTGGGACAGAGCGCCACCACGCTGAGCGGCGGTGAGGCGCAGCGCATCAAGCTGGCCAAAGAGCTGAGCCGCGTGGCCACGGGGCGTACGCTCTACATCCTGGACGAACCCACCACCGGCCTGCACTTCGCCGATATCCAGAAGCTGCTGGACGTGCTCCATCGCCTGACCGACGCGGGCAACACCGTCGTCATCGTCGAGCACAACATGGACGTCATCAAGACCGCAGACTGGATCATCGACTTGGGCCCGGAGGGCGGCGACGCAGGCGGCTACATCATCGCCCAGGGCCCGCCCGAGGCCATCGCCGGCTGTCCGGCGAGCTACACGGGAGCGTATCTCGGGCCGGTCTTGGCGCGGGAGGGGTTGCTTCTCGCCGGGTCTGACAATGTCGGGGCGGCATGTGAGGAGTCCGTAGAGCCGGTCGTGACGCCGGTGCAGAGCTAGAGCCGGTCGAGATAGGAGAGCTGACTCCGGATGCGCCACGGCCATCTGACCGGCGCAAGATGCGCGACATCGTGGCGTACCCGGACCAGTTCGCCCACGCGCTTCCTCGCCATGCGACGCGCCGAGCGGAGCCCCGCAAGCCGGCCACGAAGCGCGTTCAGATCGCCACGGGCGGCGACTGCGTAGATGACAGCCATCAGATCATACAGGACGACCAGCGGCACAAGGTACCATAGCCGGCGAACTGGGTAGTTCTTGAAGAGCAGCCAGACCTTGTTGCGGCCCAGTTGAAAGCTCTTGAATGGCGACCCCTCGCGAGCTGTTGCAGAATGATGGTGAATGACCCGCGCTCCAGGCACGTAGAGACAGCACCAGCCGCGCGCGCGAGCCCGCCACGCTAGGTCCACATCCTCGAGATAGGCAAAGAAGTCCTCGTCGAAGAGCCCCACATCCTCAAGCATCTCACGTCTGTAGAGAGCCGCTCCACCAGAGGGACCAAAGACCTCCACTACGCCGTCCCCGGCACTTGTGTCCTCAGCGCCTCCGCAGCGGTCCCAGGCGAACCCGAGACGGTCAACACAGATGCCGGCGGAGTCAATCGTCGTAGGGTCAGCCGAAAGGACCAGCTTGCACGCAAACATGCCAACGTCAGCGTAGGCGTCAGCGGCCGCCACAAGGGCGGAGAGCCAAGCAGCATCTACGACAGTGTCGTTGTTCAACAGCGCCACCAGACGACTGCAGCCTGCCCCGATCCCCTGGTTGACGGCAGGCGCGAACCCTCGGTTGAGCGCGTTGTTGATGACCTGCACCTCCGGATACTGGCTGGCAAGGAAGCTCAGAGACTCATCCTCTGAGCCATTGTCCACCACAGTCACCTGGAAGTCCCGGTACTCCTGTTTTCTCAGAGCATCAAGGCAAGGCCCCAAAAGGTGGCAGCCGTTCCAGTTGGGGATGACCACCTGTACCCTGGGAGCATCCACAGATGGAGACTGTGCCTGAGGCATTCCCCCCCACCTACACCGGGTGCCTGGACACGAAGCCAGCGTAGATCGATTCTAGCACGGCCACATGGTCACGGACCGTCAGGGTCTCAAGTGGACCGGGCAGGTCAAGTGCCCCCAGAGCATCAGGTCGAGCAATGATCGATACCAGCAGTGCTGCCAGCTCGTCTACGTCGCCAGGGCTGAACAACCACCCGTTGACACCGTGGCTTACTGCCTCCGGCAGAGCTCCAACCCGGGCAGCCACCACTGGGACACCACGCAACATCGCCTCCCGAACAACAAAAGAAAACGTCTCCTGCGCTCGCGATGGCACAACAAGCACGTCCATCTCGCCGTATATGTCATCCTTCTCATCCGGGGAGAAAGCTCCCCGGAATCGCACGCGCGCATCGGTCGCAGCCAGCCTCCTGAGTTGGCGCGAGTATCTTGGCATGATGTCATCTCTGCCGAAGATCTCCAACGTAGCCCCCTGCAATCTGATACTTCGGAAGGCCTTCACCAGTACGTCAACGCCTTTGAGGGGCAGAATCGACCCCACGTAGCCGAAGCGGAGGCGCCTGTCAGCGAACTGGCTGGCCGACCTGCCGGCCACCGGTGTGTCCATTCCCAGCGCCAGCACGCGGATGCGATCAGCTGGATAGCCGTTAGCCACATATGTGGCTGCGACGAACTCAGATGGCGTCAGGATCAGCTCTGCCAATGACGCACCATCACAGAACACGCGCCACCGATGCTTCAAGGCCTCAGTTGTGGGCCTCAAGTTGGGTGCGGCTGCGGTCTGGTTGGTCACGACCCGGCGCAGAGCGGCTCGCAGGCCGTATGGCACACCGGATCGGAATCTATCGATCGCCCAGGTTCTCGCCCTCTGGACAAGAGTACCGTGGGTCAAGCATCGGAGGCAATCACCACCAGCGGCTGAGCCAGGACAACGACGTCCCTGCCAATTCACCAGGTTGACGCGCTGACACAGAGGCCAGAAGTCATGGAAAGTGTAGACGAACGGGATGCCTTGGCTAGCGATGAGGTGTGGTACTTGTGCAGACAGAGCGATAAGGTGGTTCAGATGCACAACGTCAGGTGCCAGATCCTCAAGCAACCGCGCGAGGAGGGAGTCAATCAGGGGATCAGAGAACGTCTCCGTGAAACCGATCCGGCGCTTGAAGTCGTTGACAATGCGGAAGACCGGGATGCCGCCATCCGAGTCCTCTATCACATCACCGTCTTCAGCGCTATCGCAGTGCTCGGCGCAGACAACCGACACGTCTAGGCCCTCAGCCGAGAGACTGCGTGCCAGGTCTGCCGAGTAGTTCTCTACGCCCCCGAACGCTGTTGGCGGATAGCCATTCGAGACGATGAGCAGTCTCACGGCCTAGCGGCTGAGCATCGCCATTGGCAGATAGGCTGTGTAGATCTCGTCCACTACGGTGATGGCGAGTGGTATGGAGTAGCCAGCCACTTCGAGACTGAAGTCATAGGTGCGCAGGGGGGTCGTGATGTAGCTCTGGACGGTGAACTCCACAGAGTCCCACGTCGAGATGGAGGACAAGAACATCGGGCTCGGCGGGAACCTGAAGTAGGCGGCATCCGCAGGATCTGCCGTCAGATACATCGGCTCGGACACGCCGAACGCAAGCACATTGAAAGAGGTCGTTCCACCAGGAAGATCCAAAGCTCTGCTCGGCGTAACCGTCAACTGGTCCCCAAGCACACACATCGTCTGTACAGGAGTAGCATCCGCCAGAGATGGCAGTGCCGACTGATAGCTCGGGCTTGCGATGGCGGACGCATAGGCACTCGTCCAATTCGAGATCGGCTGTACGCCTGAGCAGTCACCGTACTGGGTGCAGTCCGCTGTAGAGGTAGTGATCCGGAAGTCCGCGTGCCCCCGGCTCGCGTGTGCGAAGTCATTGAACCAGGCGACACCACGGACAAAGGGATATTCAGGCAAGCTGGAATACATGTCGGTCATCCACGTGGCCTTCGTCTGAGTGCCTCCCCCACCATCCACGGTGCCTATCTCGAGCAGCAGCTGTGGTTTAGCGTAGCTGCACGTCATGTCACGCAGCACCTCGTCATAGATCTCCTCGAAGGTGCGCCACGGGCTGCCCCAGTTGTAGCCACTCAGCCCTATCCAGTCGACGTACGCATCTCCGGGATAGTAGCTGTGGATATCGTTCCAGGCATAGGTGCCGTCGTCATAGGGGTTGCTGGCGTAGTTGGGTGACCACGCCCACTCGACATTGTCAGCGCCCACGGAGTCAAAGATGCCGTGCACGCGACGCCACATCGCCACATACTGGCTCGGGCCACTGCCATAGTGGCCTGGCCACCACGGCGTATCAGCGATGTTCATCTCGTGGCCAAGTCTCAGGATGAACCGTTCCGGGCGAGCCTTCAGAGCAGTTGCGAAGCTCCAGATGTAGCTGTCGCAATTGCCCTGTGCTATGGCAGTCAATGGCCCAACGCCGCCATAGCCAAGGTTGCAGCCGGTGGAGCTAGGCCCAGGTTCCCACGAAAGCACGACAACGGGCCGCTCGGATGCAGGTACCTGGTCCTGAATCTGGTTGAGAAGGAAGCCGTCGAACGGAGACCACGGGGCGAAATACATGAGCAGTCCCGCATTGCCACCAACAAGCGCGTTCACAGCGTTCAGCTCATTGCCGTAGTTGTAGGTAGGTCGGAGATGCACGCCATGGGTGATACCAGGGAGCTCGACTGTGTCTGCAGGTAGGTTGGGACCGACAGAAGCAGCAGAGACGTTGACACTGATCAAGGTAGCCAGCATCGCTGCGAGTGCAATCGCTGCGACCCTAGTCCGAGACAGCACTATCCGCCACATGCCAAACTCCTCGTGCTCCGTGCATGGCCCCTTACCAATTCCAAACCATGAATACTATACCATATTCTATCCAACATGGCAAGTACCACATGATCATCTGGCAGGCGCAGTCGTTCACGAATCGAGGTTCAGCCGATACACCTGGAAAACTGAGGACTCATAGACACGTGAGAACGACTCCGGGTGCGCGTCAGCCCACTCACACTCAGCCAGCTCGTAGTCACCACTGCAGACGAAGTGTGACGCGGACCATGCCCTCAAGTTGCCCAGCCAGGCCTCGTAGCTCGCGGGCTCGGCGCGGTAGTGCGTCCCTCTAGCCGCGAAGTCATGGTGTCGCCAGCCTAGCTCACCGGCGATATTGATATATCTGACCTCATTCGAGTAGTCAGGTCCGTAAAGAGGCAGCGACAGGGGCAGTCCGGTATACGCGACGCGCGAGTCGGAGACATTGCTCGCCAGCCACGCCCAGCCTTCGGCAACCAGACCATACTCCCGTCGATAGACGGCTGCTCGGTAGCGAGCACGATGCTCCTCGACCCACCAGAAACCTAGGCCCCCGACCAGTAGCACCGCAAGAACAGCCGCAACTGCGGGAGGCCCAAGGCTGCCCGGGCGCATCGGTTGGCTGAGTCGGTTGCTACGGGACAACAAGAGTGACCACGCCACCACCAGCCCCGCGACCAGTGTGATTGCCAGACGGATGTGATCGTAGGTGAATAGGCGCCATATGAAACCAGTGGCGCTGTGGTCATACGAAACGATCACTGACTGAAGCAGTGCCAGTGGAACCATGGCCCACGAAACCCTCAGCACTCGGGAGTCTGTGGTCTGCCCGACGAACAGCAGAGCGGCGAAGACGACCCAGGAGACGACTGCTACCAGACTGAAACGCGTGCCAGCAGCCAATGTGGCAACTGTTATGGGCGAGCCCACGTTGTAGCGCATAATGGAGTATGGAGTGCGCAGGTACAGCAGAGTCGTCGCAACAGCGGCACTCCCCACAAGCACAAGGCTGCGAGTTCGGACGCGCCTCCCATTGAGCGTGGACTCTCGAGAGCAAACCGAGAGACTACCCACCACACCGAGCACTAACAGCAGGAGCGGGAGGACGACCCCATAGCTACGGATCCACGCGGCGGCGTACTTCTGCAGCACCCCAGGAACAAGCAGGTGGTTCCCAAGCACGATGTGGTCCCACAGTGGGCTCTCGACGCCGCGCCAGACGGATTTGCCAAAGACCGTCAAGCCCAGCGGGAACACCGGGTTCCCAGCCTGTGCGAGGTTGCGCACATACCAGAAACCACCAGTCAGCACGACGCAGAGACCTGAGGCGACCAATAGGGCAATAGCAGTGCCCAACCCGATGTCGCTCCGCCGCCAGTATAGGACCAGGAGAAGCAGGCCACCAAGGACCGCCACATAGGCGGGACCCGAGTACTTCGTGCCCAGATGCAGACCACCAGCTAGGCCGAACAGAATGGCGGCACGGGGTGCCGGGTGTCGCCACAGCCGGACCAACTGTGCCACTGCCAGGAAGTAGAAACCGGTGCTTGCTACATCCCACGCTGGGTCCATGGCCTCGCTCAGAGCAACCGGACTCAACAGAGACACAACTGCCACGGCAACGGCCGCCCGCCTCGGGGTCCCCAAACGGAGTAGTAGACAAGAGATCGCTAGCCCAACCAGCGCCCAGAGCATCAGACAGGTGAGACCCACCAGCACGTCACTCTGAAGCGGGAGGAACGACCACAGAAGGAGAAGCTCACCATTCCCCGGGAAGTAGCTGTTTGCCAGGTCCGCATTGGGTAGGTAGAAAGGCGTGAGGGCACCGTGCTGATACCAGTCTACAGCCATGGGCAGATGGTAGGCGAGCGTGTCAAACATGGTCGAAGGTTCCGCGAGCGAACCAATGACCAAAGCGACCGTAAGGCAGAGGAGCGCAATCCGCAGTCCATCGCTGTTGGTCTGCGGTGGTGCAGCGGCACGCTTCCACAGACCGTGCACCCACTCCCTGACCTCGGCCACAACACGCCGGAGCGCTCGGCGGTTCGCGACAAGGGACGCGATCAAGAGCAACGCTGAGGCCCCGAGCCCATATGGCCACGCGAGGAGCCCCAGAATGCCGAGGACTGTCTGTCCCGCGACTACTGCGCTCAGAGCCAGGGTCACCCAGTCCAAGAGGATGACAGCCAGTCCACCATCGGCGTCCTGGCAAGTGCGCCAACTCAGAGCACACACCAGAGTGGCGGCACCAACCAGCGAGTTGAGGGCAGCGAAGAGAACCCATCGGGCCATGCTAACTAGCACCTATATCTCCAGGTCGCCTTTGCGGAGTTGCTCATGTTAGCCTCGACCCACTGCGAGACTCACCTGCCGGTCTCCTGTATGGAGCGGAACCACTCACAGCGAGCCACCACGCAACCTCTCCTGCCTGGAGATTAGGCTCCACCAGCGAGCCGGAAGGTGCGAGCTGTGCGTGCCCACCCAGGCTCCCAAGATCGAGACAGCGTGCCACAGCGGGCTGTGAACAGCCCAAACGGCCATCGAGAGTACAGGGCTACCTCTAAATGGTGGAGACAGGTGCATGAACCGCCAGTCAGCGACTACCTCGCGGGGGATTGCCAGGAAGGCGCGAACCCAACCCCACCCATCCAGGCGGGAGGCCGCGGGGAACAGCTTCTGCATACCGGCAGCGTGGTCCACGTTCTGCCGAAACTGCTCAACCAGCGAGTAGTCGTGCGAGTGGATCACGGTGGATGCAGGTTCAAACACAATCCGATGGCCCGCCAGCAACACCTGGTCCGCCCAAGCGGCATCCTCTGCGAAATCAGTCCTCGGAAAAGGGATCTCCTCCCACACGGAACGCCGGATGGCCGAGCTTGTGTCGGAGAAGTACGTGTAGTGCAGCTTGTTCCGCTGATACTCACCTTGGTCCTCCGGCATCTCCTTGACCAATCTGGTCGGCTGGCCCGACTGCCAACGCTCCGTCAACTGTCGGACGAGGGCCGGCGAACTGCCGGGTCTGGCTATGTGACGGCTGAAGGCTCCAGCCACATCCGGGTCCGCCCGGAGGGGCGCAACTAGGGTATCGAGCCACGACGCATCCGCTGGCGATGCATCCTGCGTGAGGTACACGACGTAGTCGGTGTCTACACCTGCTAGTTTCGCTCCCAGGTTCCGAGTTCCACCGTGGTTGAAGGTCTCGGACGGAATCTCGATCGTCTCCACGCCGTGCTCAGCGAGGATGTCCAATGAACCGTCGACCGAGCCGGAGTCTACGGCCAGGACTCTGACTGGGATATCAGTGGTCTGCCTGTGGATGCCGTCCAAGACCTCAGAAAGGTACTGCGCCCCATTCTTGACCAAGAGCACTATCGTGGCAGTCATCTCCGCCCCCTGGCGCCTCCTACCGCTACAAGGGCCGAAGACCAGTCTGATGCCCTCCGAGCCAAAGTACGCTCTGTATGCAGGTAGCGCATCGCCTCTGTCGAGATGGACTTGCGCAGATCAGCATCCGCCAACAGCTCATCCAGTGCCCCCACCCACGCATCAACGCTGTTCTCGACCAGCATTCCTGTCCCTCTATGGTGCACGGTTCGCTCGTAGGCAGGCACACGGCTACACACAGAGGCTGCTCCGATCGCAGCATAGTCGAGGAACTTGATATCGGACTTGCACTCGTTGAAGTCGGACTCGCCAAGAGGCGCAATCGCCACATCCCATCGCCTTGCACGTGTGAACCACATCAGGAAGAACGGGTACTCGTGGTCGATCGGCGGCGGCACGGGAAACCGAACCGGGAGTTCTCGGAGCTCGCCTCTAGTTTCGGCACTCGCGGTACCTCCGATAATCTCGAGCACCACCTGACCCATGTGACGGGAACAGACCTCACGGAGGGCCGGAAGCACCATGCGCAAGTCACTGTCGTGAGTTGGCGTACCCATGTAGCCGATTACCAACTCCTCGTTCCCTGTGCCGACTCCAGCACGGCGTGGCAAAGGCAGCAACCCCTCATCTAGGCAGTTGGGGAGGACTGTGATGCTCGGGTTCAGCGCGAGATACCGGTCACGCAGCGGGTGGGTCGTGACCCATACGGCATCGGCCTCCCCGAGCAGAAAGGCCATCGCTTGACGATGGTCATCGGTTGGCCACTGCACCCCCACGCCTGCCACATTGGTGATCCTGGTGGGCAGATTCAGGAGATCATCATCGACCGCGTACACGAATCGAGCGCCGGCGCGACGTGCCCGCTCGACCACTGCTTCTGCTTTTTCCCGAGTGACATCCGGCCGCCAAAACCGGTCGAGGATCACCACATCTGTGTCTTCCTGGCGATAGGTTAGCCCTTGGTCCATCGCCACCAGGTCACTGATGGAGGGATGCGCCAACGGACGCAGCAGACGAAGGTATGCACTAGCATGCGGTCTGTAGGCCACATCATGCTCATAGAGGACAAAGGCGTTCGACCTCATGCGACGGGGTGCCCCTCGCGGCCGAACAACGCATCCAGGATGGCCAGAGCAGAACGCTCGGGGAACCACCGGACGATATCCTGTAGAGCATTGGCCTGCAGCCGCTGGCGAAGCGCGTGATCGGTCGCCAATACATCCGCGCCCAGCAGGCACGCATCAGCCGACGTTGTGTCGACCACCAGACCGTTGTGTCGATTCGTGACAAACGTATCAGCTCCTCCATTCTCGGGCACCACTACCGCAGCGCCACAACCCATGGCCTCCATAGCTGTCAATCCCATCGCTTGGTGCTCCGACAGGTCCAGGAAGACATCCACTTCGTTCAGGAAGCCGGCGACCTGCCGTGGGCCCAGTATGCCTGCCGAGGTGTAGTGGAAGTCGTGGGGCAGATCGTCAAAGCCGGCGATCCGGGGATCGGCACCGAAAATCCAGATGTCGATCGCGCGTCGATGTTTGCGCTTGATCTCTCTGAGAACTCGCATCGTGAGGCCTGGCGACCGGTAAGGCGCATCGGGGCGAATCATGGCGGCCACCCTCAACCGACGGTCCGGCCAATCGCCGTCCTCCCGCAGCCGAGGACAGAACCTGTCAACCTCGAAGCTGGGCCACACCATATGGGCGTCCAGTCCTAGTTGACTGTGCAGTTGCTGCCTGACCCACTCGGTCTTCGCCATGCGCACGAGGCCGGGACAGACCTGATAGGACTCGAGAGCGCGCTGGTAGCCTTCAGAGCCCAACGGGTACATCAGTGGCTCGAAGCCCTGCACGTAGTAGCCAAGGACTGGCGACACCTGGAGTGAAGACAGTTCCGCAAGCCAACTCGCCGACTCGTTGTGAGTCGCAACAACAGCGTCATAGCGCGTCCCCCAACTCGCGAGGTCGCGTTCTGATCCATAGACCACAGGCACACGAGGGTGCGGATAGGCAGCCTGGAAACCAGCGCGATGCCGGCTCAGATTAAACACCTTGACCGTGACGCCGAGATCCAGCATCGCCCTTGCTTCTGACAGCACGACATTTGCCCCACCACCCGGCGTTGCCACAGGCAACACGAAGAGCACTCGTCGTCCACTGTGACGAGAGGCCCCACAGCGTACGAGATCGCGCCGCTCCAACAGGACGCTGCTACGCGCACGGACTCCCTCCATAACCCGATTGCGTACACAGGCGGCGACTCCCTCATCCACCGCTCGGCGCCCGTGCTTGTCGATGAGTCTCTGAGAGGCTCTGGCTGACAGCCGGTGCCGGCGTTCGTCAGAGTAGCTGCGTGACTGAGCGTGGTATACATAGACGTCATCAGCCACAGCCAGCTTCCAGCCGTGCTTCCGTGCGCGCATGGCGAGGTCGTCCTCCTCGCCGTACCCCTCGCCGAACATCTCCTCATCCAGGTAGCCCACGTCCTCCAGCATCCGCCTGCGTAGCATCAGGCAAAATCCGTTGAGGAATGGCACACCCGGGTACAGAGTGGGTGAGTAGCGGCGGACAAGTCTCCCCATCTCAGCGATAGACAGACCATTGGGCAGAGCGTTCCGAGCCCAGTCGCCGCCCTCAGCAATCTTCGGGATTGATTGCCAGGAGGCCGTGTTCGACAGCGGACCGACCAATCCAATCTTGTCGTCGGATGCCGCACAGCAAAGCAGTCCCCCCAACCAGTCCGGGACGACGACCGTGTCACTATTCAATAGCACAACGCGGTCCGCACTGGACGCTCTGAGTCCCTGGTTTGCAGCAACCGTATAGCCGTGGGCCACGGCATTCCTAATCAGCCTTGCACCGTGAGTCACCGTGAACTCAGCGAGCAGTTGGCGCGCGGCGTGGTCGCTACCGTCGTCGACCAGGATCAGCGAGTAGGGTACGCTCGTGCACCTCACCACTGAGTCAAGACACCGCCGAACGTCCTCCAGCGCATTGTGCACGCACACCACGACATCCACCGTAGTCTCGGGGGGCACGGCGCGCCCGCCCTCCCGTACCGGAGCAATACCTAACTCTCGGGCGCCGTTGACACGAGGCCGAAGCTTCTCCAAGGTGCCCGCCATTGCCGAACCTTCTGGCGCAAGCCGCGATCGGAGAGCCTGCAGCCGCGCGACGACTGGCCAAGCCAGTCCCGACTCCAACGCCTGCCAACGGGCTCTCCAGGCTGCGACCATAGCCACCAGCTCGTCGTGCTGAACGCGCAGGTCGCCGTCAGAGACAGACTCACCGTAGCGTCGCACCTCGGCCCTGGCTAGCTCCAGGGAGGACCGCGCAGCCATCATCGCCATTTGAAGATGATGCTCATAGGAGGCCAGCTGAGCGACCAGGGACACCTCCCTGCGCCGAAAGAGGAGCAGTTGAGAGCTGAACGGCGCAGCCTCGAAAGCGAGATCACGCACGAGTCCCACCGTCGCCAGGTGAGATGCCCAAAGCGGGATCGATCCTTTCCACTCCGGGTCATCCTCCCAACTAGACGGCGGATGCCAGAGAAGCACTTGGCAACAGCCATCCTCCAGGCTGGAGACCACGCGTCGAACCGTAGACTCCGTAGCAGCAAGCGTGTTGGTCGCGATAATCACCACGTCTTCGGTCGAACCCTCGGGGAGTCCCTTGCCAGCGATGAAGTCCCAAAGGTTGGTCGCGTCCGCCCGGGATGCCGCGACCGCGCGGACAGCTATGCCCCGCCTGCTCAGGGCCTCCGCAAGACCCTCAGTGCCGTCACCAGTGATACAGACAGACCTAGGACCGAGCCTGCGCTGGATCAGGCACGACGCCTCAGCAGCATCTATCAACGTCAGGATCTCCCTTTCCCACTCACCCTCACACCCAGCCAAGCGCGCGCGCCTGCGCCGGCAATACCAAGGCGAGGACCTACTCGCAGGACCACTTCCAGCAACCGCCGAGCGTGACCAGGCCGTACTTCTCAGCAGAGTCCCCAGGGGAAACTGCCAACGGGTATAGACGATCGTGGTAGTCGTACGTAGTGCTGTCGGTCCTATCGTGCGCAGAAACCGAGATCAGATACAACCCCTCCAGTAGTGGCAGGGAAGGTACACTGTAGGTCACTACGCCCTCGCCCGAGACCTGGGGGACCGAGATGTCGTCCATCCCAGTGTTGGGACCACACACCTGAGTCCCATTTTGATGGTGGACCGCCAAGCCAAACACGGGATCGAGTACGACACCGCGTGTTCGGTAGTGGATGCATACCTCAAGCGTGTCACCTGTGCCGAAATGGCCGCTTGGCATGCCCGCACCATCCCGCAGTTCCACGCGTGTGATCGATACGGTGCCGTCACCCCACCTTCCCGTCCCGTTGTGCACGGCTTCATACACACCAGCATCGAAACCATCTTGAGGTGGGGGTGCCTCGCCCGCGAGCCTCGCCCGTAGCTGTCTGACCCTGTGCTCGGCGACTGATCGCCGATAGGCCATCACTACATCAGTAGCAGGACCTCGATCGCGAAGGCGGCCCCGGTCAAACCACAGTACTTCGTCACAGAGGGCTTCCACCGCCCCAGTATCGTGGGAGACGATGACGATCGTCACACCGCCGTTGCTCAGGCGGCTGATACGCTCGAGGCACTTCTGCTGGAAGCTTGCATCACCAACCGCCAGGACTTCATCGACCAGAAGTATTTCCGGCGCCATATGAACGGCCACGGAGAACCCGAGACGCACATACATGCCGGATGAGTAGTACTTCACCGGTACATCAATGAAGTCCCAGAGCTCCGCGAAATCGACGATCTCGTCAAAGCGCCGACGGACGTGGTTGCGATCGAGCCCCATCACTGCACTACTCAGGAAGACGTTCTCTCGGCCCGTCAGGTCCGGATGGAAGCCGGCTCCCAGCTCCAGCAATGCGCCGATCCTACCATCCACGGAGACATCACCAGCGGTCGGCTCGATGATGCGCGACGCCAGCTTGAGTGCTGTGCTCTTGCCCGCCCCGTTGTCACCCACGAAACCGTATGTCTTGCCATGCAACAAGGAGAATGTCACATCGTCCAGGGCAGTGAAGCTCGACCCTCTGCGCCAGGAACGGCGCAGGGCGGCTATTGCAGACTCCTGAAACGATCCACCCACGCGAGATCGATGCAGTTCGAATGTCTTTGTGACGTGGGTGAACGCTACAGCAACACTGGGGCTCAAGAGGGTCTCCTAGCGTGGTGGTGGCAAGCACTGAGAAGGCTCACCGAGTATAGCCTCCCTGGCCCGGCCGACAAGCCACGACTGTCGCTCTCCGAGGCACGGGCCACTGGCGGTCATGGTGCAGCGGCAAGCCAACCAGATCCAAGGGGTATCGCCACATCACCAACCACCAAGGCTCCACCAAGCTCGTCCACAGCCACGTGCGCTCCCACCCACTCGTTCGGCAGCACGACCGTGATCCATCGCAGCTTCCCGGGAGCTCCCGGACAGGTGACAGAGAGACGTCCGTCCTCCGATTCCTCCCGCCGGATTTCCCCTTGTGTACCGACAGGGAGCCAGAGGATCTCGACGGGCCTGTCTAGGCCCCGGAGGCGGGCGCGACTATCCCGCACGCTCTCAACGTCGCGAAGGTGCCAGGACACCTCAGCGATGGAGGAGTCTGTGCTTGTGGCCACGTCGACGACCACCGTGGGCCCATCATGCACAAGGTGCACCAGCCGGTCGTGTGTCCAACTGTGCCAGTCGGCCAGCCGAACGTGGACCGACGAAACGGCATCGTCGGCATTGAAGTCAACCACCGTTGCGTAGTGCGGTGGGTCCTGATGCCAAGGACTCCCCACACCTGTCAGCGTTCCCACCACCGATGCAAGTCCCGAGCGGCGTATCAGCAGACCATTGAGATTCTCCCTTGGGATGCGTTTGTCGCGAAACAAGCTTCGTCCTTCGGGCAACCAGCCGATCCGATCACCTTGAGTGACCTCCTGGATCAGGGGAACTCCTTGGTAGGCCAGCGTGATGGTATTGGTCGCCTTGTATCTGTGCCATCCAGTGAACCTGAGGTTGACCAGCAGATAGGATGAGTCCAAGTCCCATCCATCACGTAGCACTACCTTGTCCGGCGCGAGCGGCCCGACTTGGTTAGGTAGTCCCGACTGGCTGTAGAGCAAACAGGAGTTCTCAGCGGGAGGAAGGCCTGAGACTGCCATCGGCATCTCCACCCCGGGCTGAGCACGCAGATACTCACCCCTCGCTTCCAGCACATCCAGAGACCGGCCGGCAAGCCAGATGTAGCGCGGATCACCCAGCAGCTGCGCGCCTAGGTATGCGACACCCGCAAGTGAAGGTTGACCAACGTGATTGTACCCGATGCGCCCGCCGTTAGGCAGGGCCTGAAAAAGGAGCCACTCGAACGCCAGCTCGCGATTGAGCTCGGAGTAGCTGTCACTGTAGAGTGACTGGAAGTAGGCGTTGTTGATCCAGTCCAGCTGGTAGACTAGCGAGTCATCGGTGTTGCGGAAACGCTCGGACCAACCTCTTGGGTTCCTGGCGAGATAGTCGCGATTGCGGTCGCTCAGATCCGGATCGGCAAGCCTGTTCGTCTCCAGGAGAGCCAGAAGGCCGGCACCGCTCTCCTGGTTCTCGTATGGGCCCTCCGGCCACTTGGCAAAGGCCACAGCATAGAGCGCGTCCACCCATCCAACGGTCAGCGCCCGCTGGTTAATCTGCGCAAACCACTCCTTGACTAGTTCAGCTTCCTGTATGGCAAACAACCCAGGGAACGCAGTACGTACCCGTGGGTAGTAGTAGGCCCTCAGACCAGCCTCGTACTGACCATACTTCACGCTGTGTGCGGGCCCAGTGAAGCTGCCCTCCAACGCCTCCATCAACAGAGTTTGACGAAAGAGCTCCGCCCAGTTCTGATCCCCCGTGGACAGAGCCAACATGCCATACTCCGGTGGCCCTTTGCGTGGATTTGCGGACACGCGATCCAGGAGGCGATTGAACACGGCCACACCTTCGTAGGTCCCCGCGCCGTCCTCGAGCCGGCTACAGAGAAACGGTGCGGCTGAGCTGACGCCGTCGAACACCGGCGCGGATGATCCGTAGAAGCTGTCTTGGTAACTCCGCACGACCAACCCAGCTGCGGCGGTGCCGAGGAGGGTCAGCCCCAGGAGTGCGTGACTGCGTCGGATGGTTGCGCCACGCAAACCAGGGGAAGGGAGTCTACGCGCCAACACGCGACTGCCGATCCAGATACCCGCCGCGAAGACCAAGAGCACCAGAACCTGAAGTGCGACGAAGAACTCCTCGTCAGCGAACCCCGAGGCCGTCTCAGCAGTAGCTACCAGCGCGACAGCACCCAGGCCGGCCACCAACGCTGAGGCAGCAAGTGAGTGCAGACGGCGGTCAGGTCGACTGAATAGAAATCCTATAGCCACCGAGGCCACCAACCAGACCACTGCAGCTAGCCACGCCGCTGGAGTCGAGTCCCCCAGGGTTTGCGTGGCGAGGGGAGTGAGGAAGGCCACGGCGATGCAGACAACTGTCGACCATGGGATTCTGTACCGGCCGTCACTCCGTCGAAGTGGCCTGCCAGACGCGCCGGCCAACATAACAACCAGAGCGGTTATCCACAGCACCGACGCCGACGCTGCACTGAACCTGCCTCCTACCAGAATCCGAACACCAACCGTAGCCGTGGTTACCAGAAGAGCCACACCAGCCGCCACAACCGTCGCTGGCACAGCGTGCCGTCGGTGATCCATCATGGACCAAGCCCCGCACATACCTGCCCGCCAAGAGAGAAGATGTACACGTGATCCCGATGGTACGCCACGCTGAAGAACTCACTGGCCACTAGGTCGTCGGGATGAAATAGCGGTTGGGCCCCCTCTCCAATGCGTCCCGCTCGCTGACCCACATAGGCGTGTGTAACGCCCGCATCGCACAACGCTCTCAGGCCTGTGGCCGACGCAGGTGAGGTCTCTTCTAGTACGGCAACAAGACTGACCAGCTGCGCCTCATAATCCGGCTGATGGGGGACCTCATTCAGCAGAGCGTATTGGGGCGGCACCGTGCTAGATCGGCTTGTGTACAGCGGCAACCACCATCCAGCATCCGCACCGACGACGGACCGGCCACCATAGATGCGAAACGCCTCGACAAGGAAGTGGGCATCGGCCCGCACATTGTCCCGAATCCAGGCCATCGCGTGCACATCCGGCCGCGTAACAAGCATATACCTCGGATCGACGATGCCTACCTGGGTACGCAGACCGGCCAAAGACGCGAACAGGACTAGAGACATGGACAGGCCACCGCGCAAAGGAAGTCGTCCACCCGACGCTGACGCCAGCTGTGCCACAAACCACGCAATCAGTAGACTCACCGGCAAGTAGAGCATAATCACCACGGAGAAGTTCTGCATGTAGGCGGAGCCTGGCAGACCGATCAGTTGACCGGCTACAAGCGCGCCAAGGAGCAGAATCCAGAGAGCCACGACCACTGCCTCCCAACGAGTGCGTATCAGTGCCCAGACGGCCGCGAGCACGGCGAGCACGGCAAGGGGGGAGGGAATGTACCAGAGAACGTTCCTCCACACGGAGTAATCAGCCAGAACCTTTGCCGCAGAGGGCGCCGCGGATAGGCTCTTGCCCATGTTGGTCGCCAAGTCACTGCCGATCAGGTGAGAAAACCATGGCGCGAAGCACACAAGCCCCGCCAAGCCAAGGAACACACAGACCAACACCATCCGCCCATATCCACGCCAGCCCCCAGCGCTTCGGCGGTACGACCACGACCACAGCAGGAACCACGGCACAACAAACGCTAGAAAGTAGAAGGGCATGCGGTAGTAGGAGAGGGTCATCCCCGCTAGACACACTCCTCCGAGCAGGGCCACTGGCCTTCTGGCCTGTGGCTTCTCCACCGCAATCCAGAGTAGCCACAGTGTCACCGGCAGGATCGCCTGCCCTGCCAGCTGAGCATACCGTCCCCAGTTCACATAGTACCCTGGCATAGGCGACAGCAGACCGGCAACCACCACGGTCGCGATACCCGCCACCCGCCCACGCCCGATCTTCAGAGCCAAGGGAACCAACGTGACAACAGCAAGACCGCCAAGGAGCTGCCCACCCCACAGCGTTGCGTCCGCACCTGAACAACCTGTCAGCCAGCCGTACGCCGCCACAATCGCGTGGAATCCAGTATGCACCGACAGGCCCGTGAAGGGTGCGTACGGCTCCCAACTCTCAAACAGACCCCCATTGTCCAGGATCAACTGAGTGATCACCGAATGCTGATAGGAATCTCCCCACATTGGGGCGTCGAGCGAGCGAGCGACAAGCAGGCGCACACCGAAGACTAGGGCCAGAACCGCGAGCAGTGCAACGTCCTCCCAGGTCCGACCCTCCCGTAGACTCTGGATCGCCTGGCGTCGTTGTCGCAGGTCCCAGATGCGAGACCTCCAGGCCAGCGCTGACAGAGCGAACGCGATCGGTAGCCAGACGTTCAGAGCACCCAGGTGCAACCCCACGGCCGACGTCCACGCTAGCAGAAGTGGATACAGCGACAGACTCACGCCGACCGCGAGAGGCATCTTCTCCCAGCAGCTGAGCTGGGATCTAGGCCAGACCACGGCCAGCAGACCGTAGCCAGGCACCACATACAACAGAAAGCCTATGCAGACCAGACCAACGCCCCTGAGGGCAGCTATAGCCAAGTCGACTGTCACCCATAGCGGATGGTAGGCCAGCTGGAAAGCGGCCTGGGTGCGCTGGGGCACGGTATCTAGGTACAGGGCACCATCGCGGTATGCTTCCGCGGGTCCGCGCCCCACTGACAGCATCCCGCTTCCCCGGTAGGTGACTCGCGCGAAGTAGTAGGTACCATGAGAGTCACGCTGAGGATCGAAAACGAAACTGACGAAGCCCGGTCCGCTGCGATCGGCCATCGAAAGCTCGGTGGATGCAAGGACGTGGTCAGCGCCCGGCTCGCGCAGCAAGTCCAGGCGCAGTGTCCCTTTGGTGTGGTTGCTGTCACCAACCCAGAACTGGATCTCGGTCAACCCGCCGTGACGGGCAACGAATGTCTGGCCGAAGGTGTGGCCCGGCTCGATGGCCTGCCCCGCTAACCCACTGTCTAGCTGCTCGGGATCGGACACCAAGCCGCAGCCCGACAGAAGGACTGCAGCCAAGAGCGCACCAAAGAGGAGTCCACGCCAGCGAGCGGCTGGACGCCCAGGGAGGAGCCCGGGCACCCCACGGATCCGCAGCGTGCCACGAGACAGGCAACAAGAGAGCAGCGACTGTGCCACAGATTGCCAGCGCCTGCTTCTGTGCAGAACAGTCTTCGCTCCGCCGTCAGTTCGTGGGCCACTGGCATCTGGCGCAACATCAGTGCAGATCGGGTTGAGCACCGCGCCTACTCTCCGAAGTCACAACGGTACACGATGAGGGGATCGCGATGGGCCGTACTGGTGAACGTGCGCAGGGCATCACACGAATCCCCCACGACACCATTCGCCAGCAGAAGGAGAGAACTTGAATCCGGAACCACACATTCAGGCCGGCTCTAAGCCAGCGTCTGCACAGGTAGCATCTCCGGACATCCAGCACGCAACCGCAGGCTGTATCAATCTGGACAAGTCCATCATCGCGCGGCGTACACAGTAGCCAAAGCTACCCACCACGACGATCAGGCAGCGCGTCTCCCCATTGCTCAGCGGCATGATCCCTCGCTGGCCTCTCTCTGAGTCCATCTCTCACGGTTCGGTGGAGCGGGCATCCGTGACGTGTCCCAGCAGTGAAAGCTCCGTGCAAAGAAGATTATCTGTCTCGTCGACCTCGGAGACCTGGTTGTGCTGGTCAACAATCACACAGATCTCACTGTCTCCTGCCACAGCGGTCAGCCAGGAACCTTCCACTACAACCGTTTCGCCACATCCGGCGTAACCCCAAACAGTCTGCTCCGCGACCAGCGACCCACCTTGCAGCGGGTCGCCCAGGTAGAGCGTCACGGCAGCCGGCCCTCCATGGACATTGCCGTTGTTGGCCACGGCTGCCTGCAAAGTTGCACTCACGACTTGACCGGACTCGGAGTAGACCTGACTGACGCGGAGATCGACCGGCACGAGATTCACAGTTGCAGTCATAGCGGCGCTATAGGCAGCGTAGTGATCGCCGTACACAGTCCGCTCCGTTGTCGTTTCGTCGAAGAGCCAACCGTTGAAGTTGTCGTCAGTCAAGCTGTACCACGCCCAATTCTGCACCAGCCGGTTGTCGTCGTAGGGGTAGCCTGTGGTGGAGTCCGATGCAGAGAGCAGGTAGCCGAACGTATCTCTGAGATAGGCCCCGACTCGCTCCGGAGGGAACCCGTAGTCGGGCGGCATCTGGATTCCGAACTCCGTGATGACCAGAGGGCGGTCCCGATATCCAGCGGCAGCCATCCAGTCGCGGAAGCGCACAATGCCCTCTCGGAAGATCTCGACACTGCCATTGTCGTCGATGGTATACAGCTCACCCTCAGTTGCATCGATGCCGGGTGGGATATCTGCCCCCCACTCCCCCGCCTTCTCCTGTAGGATGAAGGCGTGTATATCCCAGACGTCGACCGGCATCATCTCTCCGTAGCTAAGGGAGTAGCTATCCAGCACCATGTCGAGGTACTGAAGCCGCAGTGGGGTGGGCTGCACAATGCCTCCCGCTGCTATGCGTGCCGATGGGTCAGCAGTCTTGATCAAATGATACAGGTCATGGTATGCCGTAGCGTACACATGGGGCTCGAGGCTATCCTGATACACTCGGCGGTCCGGCTCATTGCCGATCAGCCAAGTCACACCGCGCTGTTCGGCGGCAATCGCCAGTATCTGCGTTTCGCCCGGCTCAAACGAATAGCTAGAGGTATATGGTCCAGTCTGTGAAAGGCGGACCATCGGCATGTAGCCGATCCCACCGGGACTCTCCGGACTCAGTGTCGCGGTCCAGTCCAGATACCAGCCCAACCTCAACGAGTTGACGTCATATGCTCCGATAGTCTGACCACCACCCACACCAAGGCGACACAGACGATCCGAGGATGGTACGTAGTCAGCGTAAACCAGAGGGAGGAAGACGGAAGCCGATGGATCATCTACCGACCCAGTTCCTGCGACTGCTGCGTCTGCGGGTCTCGATCTCACCAACAACACGGCCGTGATCGTCCCAAGCACGATAAGCAGGGCGCTGGCCCAGACGAACCGAGGCGACTTCACTGAACAGACTCGACGTACCGCGGATCGGCGCCCGCCGACACAGTGATGGCCCCATCAGTGTGACCATCGTCAGAGTCATAGACCGTGGCTAGTACAGTGCCGTACATGTCAATGATCTGACCCTGATCAAAGGGCAACGACACCGGACGCCACGTCTCGTCATCGGACCACAACACATACAGCGGACGTGACTCAGGTGACACGAAGCGGTATGCCTGAACCACAGCATCGCCAAGATTGACAGAAGCCACAAAGGTCGCCTTACCCAGACGCTCTGCAGCATCCTGGTACGCATAGTACGAGAGCTTCGGCTGCAGGTCTGTGTCAAGCAAGCCGTAGGGTCCGTACCCTGCAGGAGGGTCGGTCCATGTCCACCAAGTCAGACCGATGAGATCCGAGGACATCGCCTGAGTGAAGAGTTTGATCACATACCGCGCTTGCACTGTCTGGCTGCTGGGCCAGATGGAATAGTCATCGCTGTGCCAGCCAGCTTCCGTCACAGCCATCGGCTTGCCAGCAAGACCGTAATTCGCGCGCAGGTAGCTAGCCTTGCCGCTTAGCCCTGGACCGTACGGAGCCCAGTTTGCCTCGAACGCCGGATAGTAGTGGAAGTTGGCGATGTCGAAGCAGTTCCCGCCACCTGCGGTCAGAACATCTCCCAGGAACTCGCGGACAAACAACCCCCCCCCAAAGCCATCGAGGAAGTTGTCATAGGCAATCCCACCCAGGAGGACCTGAGCATCGGGGTTGGCGGCCTTCACAGCTGGATACACGGCGCACAGCATCTGCGCGTATTGGTCTCCGAACGGTCCCCAGTAGCCGTATCCCGACTGCGCGCGAAGCTCCACACCAGCATCTGGCTCGTTGTACATCTCGAAGTATTCGACAACAGGCGACAGGGGAGCATCAAGATAGCCATCGCCGTCGTATCTCTCCGCCAAGGCCCCCATGAACTGGGCAAACTCGGACAGATCCGCGAGATCGATAGGGCCATTGGCATAGGTGGCCGCCCAATCAGGATTGTTGTGTATGGTCATGATCATCTCAGCGCCCATGCTGTATGCATTCCACACGGAGGCGTCGATTCCCCAACTGAAGTGCTCGGGTGTCGTGTTCGCCGGCTCGATGCCCGCCCAGGACACAGGCCAGCGCGTCCAATAGACCCTTGCCTCACGCATCTGGTTGAGTGCAGTCCTCTCCTCATTGATCGTACCGTACAGCTGGACACCGAAGACCGAGGGCAGCTTGGGTAGAAACCGGATGTTCTGGACCAAGGGCAGATAGATCCGATGGTCCCCGACGTCAGTGGTGCCTGCCGGTTCAGTGAGATGCTGCGCCGGATAGACACCCGAGGGAAGCGCGGCCCTACCCCAGGCCGTCGTGGTTCCGGCAACGCCCAGCAGCGCCACAGCCAACAACACAGATCCCCAACTTCGCTTGAGTCGCATCACCACCATAGATACCCTCGCCTTCCCGCTCCCGCCACGACCTTCAGGCGGTGCTATACCTGAACACAATCGGCAGAAGCACACGTCGAAAGTAGGGAGCTCGCCACTCCAGAATCCTGCCCCCCCCATCGGCCACCCACACGTGTCCGTCCAGATCCACGTCCAGGCCAAGCGGCTGACTCCCACTCACACCATACTCATGCACAGTCCGCGTAGCCGGATCCAGATAGCCGATCTTCCCGGCATCACCCTCCGTGAACCAGATCATCCCCCGTACGGCAGCGATCCCAAAGAGTCCCGGACTTGGCGATGGAATCGGATAGTAGTCGAAGAGAGCAATCGTTTGGGGAAAGAACTTACCTATCCTCTGACCAGTCGTTTCCGTGAACCACGGGTAGCCCTGCGCATCAATCGCCATCAGCCCGGGCAGGATACCAACCGGGTCAGAAACTGGAGTGAAGGCGTCGTCACTCCAAGGCCAGTAGGAGGGTCGGAAGTTGCCGATCGCGCTCGAACCTGGCGCTGTGAACCAGATCCTGTCAACGCTGGCTGCCTGAACATCCCGAATCTCCGGGGTGGCGCCAAACTTGACTTCAGGCAGCGGGTACGCAGTGGCAGCATAGTCCAGCGTATCCGTGATCACGAGGTCGCCGATGGCAGCGTTCGCTCTGTCGACAAACCAGATGCGAGTTGGGCTCCCGCCAACAACATCCAGGGCCGCTATCTGAGCACCTGGGATCGAAGTTGCATAGAGAACCACGCTGCCGTCAGCCGGATCAAGGCACCCTACTGCATCCGACTCGCCGCCCGTGAACCACACCTTGTCTTCGGCATATTCAATGTCCGAGAGCAATGACAGAGGCACCGTATACGTCATCACGTCGTAGTCCACAGTCGTGGTCACCTCAAGTCGACCGATCAGGTTCTGCGGCGGCAACGTGAACCAAACCACACCCGGGGACTCTACCGCAACGTACTCGGGGTTGCCCGGGACCGGGTACTCAACGAGCAGCTCCGGGTCACCCAAAGCCTGCGGAACCACCGACATCGGGGTAGACGCGACTGGCAGAGCGAGTAGGCCCGCCAACAGGGCTACGCCACCAACCACACCGGCAAGAAGCACAATCCGCCTCATGCTACCCTCCATTTCACGGGGTCAATGCAGATCGACAACCCGCCGGCTCAGCTTTAGGACGAAACAGCCCCACCTCACTCAGCCGTGAGCGGCGCTGCCTCCCCGTCATCATCCTCACGCCGCCGACGCGTCACGAGCCACACGATCAAGGCGACCAGCAGCACAAGGAACCCACCTGCCACGCACCAGGGAATCGGCCAGGTCGGCGGACCATCGCCATCGCCCTCTGGGGTCGCCGTAGGTGTGGGTGTCTCCGTCTTCTTCGTCGATACCCGTGTCGCCGTTGGCTTCGGCGTAGGCGTCTCAGTCGGCTCCTCGTCCGGCTCCGGCGTGTCCGAAGGCTTGGCAGTCGCGGTCGGCGTCGGCGTCTCGGTCGCGGTCGGCGTCGGTGTCTCGGTCTCGTCCGCCTCAGGTGTCTCCGTAGCTGTCGGCGTGGGCGCAACCGGCGTCCACGTCGGGGGCACCGACGTCGCCGTCGGCGGAACGGGTGTGTTGGTGGGTGGTGGCGGCGCCGGCGTGTCCGTGGGTGCCGGCTGGGGCGTATCCGTCGCCGCACCAGGCGTCGGCGTGCGCGTGGGCACCGTCTGCAGCAGATCGTGCCGCTCCGGCATCGCCCAAACGGCGGGCATCGCAGCCACTGCGGTCAGACCCACTGCCAGTACCAAAGCCAGCCACACCGTCCCGCGATTCCTGTTCATTGCGCCCCACCCTTCTCGAGATGATAGCGAATCGAGATCTCAATGTCGGTGTCCGACTGCGATATAAAGCGAAGCACCCCGCCTTGATTCGATGATACGTCAGGGTGCACATGCAATAGTACCGCATTCTGCGGGAGGCGCAAGACGATGTCGGCATTGATCTCACGCACGCCTGCCTGTTTCTGCATCAGCAGATCATAGGCGAAGATCCCGCCGTCCATCACGCGCACCGTGTCGGACGGCAGCTCATACGTCAACTCGATCCGCTGTGTCCCGGCGGCCGGTAGCAGGAAGCCCTGACCAAACGCCGTCCGAGCCCCGACCTCTCCGGCCACGACGTGTCCCGGCCAATCCTCGCTCCCGTGAAGCCTCGCCGCCGCGATGGGCGTCGCCGTCTCGGACAGCAGTCGAGCGCCGCCCGGCACCAGAAAGCGCGCATACGCCCAGTAGCACCTATCCATCATCTCAACATAGGATGGGTCGTAGCTCACCTCAGGCTCGCAGGCATCTGCCACCTGACCTTGGTGACGATAGTCAACCGCAAGTCGAGCCTGGGGAATCGGCGCTGACAGACTAACCTCGTAGGCAAGGTCGCGCGTCACGTTGGCGCTCGCCTTATTGTAGCCAAGGTTGGCCTCGACCAGCATCAGGAAGTCGCCCGGGCGATCGCTCACGCCCCCATCCCATCCCTGCTCGCGCAAGAACGTCTGACCCGAGGGGTCACGGAGATAGACCTGCAGGTGCCGAGTCCCCAGCGTCGACTGCACTGCCTGACCCAGTGCCGTCACATCCACGGCCCCCTCTTCCACGCGCGCCAGCGCCGCCGCGGCCACATCCGCCATGAAGCTCTTGCGCTCCCGCCACCACTCGCCGTCGAAGTCACCGTCCTCGGGCGCCCACGTTTCGTACACGTAGTCGTAGAAGTTGTCCCCCGTCACCGCCCCAGGGAAGCCCTCGATCCACAACGGGCCCAAAGCTCCGATGAACTGCTGGACCCCCGTCTGGTCGATCCCAATCACACCATCGAGCGCCACCGAGTGTCCCGGACGGTAGAGCGAGACGGCCCGCTCGGCAGCCGTCGGGAAGTCTGGCGACCAGTTGCTGTCGCGGAAGACCCACAGGTCGATCCCCATGAAGGCGCGAATCGGGTTGGGTGGATCGGGATATGGCTGGGAAAAGTCGTCAACGCGGTAGCTATCACTGAAGCTGACATCGGCAACCCTTCCGCCGATGACCTGCACCTC